>Ga0214473_10000634_pt1 | contig 48852 bp, 41 predicted proteins | sample RVTome_7_FD_203509 | JGI IMG/M metagenome (GOLD analysis project Ga0214473, IMG submission 203509) | Soil microbial communities from uranium-contaminated site in the Upper Colorado River Basin, Wyoming, United States - RVT98D197 | ecosystem: Environmental > Terrestrial > Soil > Contaminated >...
GCCAGGCATGGCCTGGGGTGGTTTGCATTGGAGCTGAATCTGGGAGGGCTCATTCCGTTCCACCGGGGACTGCTGAGACATCCTAAAAGAGCGGAGCTATTTACCCAAGCTGAGCACATGAGGATGGCCCTGGAGGATCTGGGGGTTACATTCGTCAAGCTAGGCCAAATACTGAGCACCCGCCCGGACCTCATTTCACCTGAATACATCGAGCAGTTCAGCAAATTGCAGGACACCGTCCCGCCTTTTTCTTTTGAGGAGGTCTCCCGAATAATCCGGCAGGAATTGGGCGCGACCCCGGAAGAGATGTTTAAGTCATTTGAGTTCCAGCCAAAGGCTTCCGCTTCCATCGGCCAGGTCCATAAGGCCGTATTGCATGACGATACACGAGTGGTGGTCAAAGTGCAGAGACCCGGCATTGAAGCCCTTGTAGAGCAAGATATTGAAGTCCTTTCAACCCTGGCCCGTTTTGCTTCCAGACACACCGAGTTCGGCTCGAACTACGATATCGAGAGTTGGGTAATGGAATTTGCGTTCACGTTGAAAAACGAACTGGATTATACGCGCGAGGGGCAGAATGCAGACCGGATCCGGAGCAACTTCGCCGGCGACCCAAGAATCCATGTGCCTGTCATCTATTGGGAATACACCACCAGCAAGGTGCTGACGATGGAAGAGATTTCCGGGATAAAAATAACTGATCTCGAATCGTTGTCCAAGGCGGGACTGGACTTAAGCCACAAGTACCTGCAAAGAAAGAAGAATCCGGATTTGGCTTGAACGCCAAAACGCGCGCCCGCACGCGCGCGAGAGGGGGTTTCCAAGCCGCCTGTTTAATATCCCCTCTTGGGAGGGGGGCCGGGGGGGTGGGTAACTGATACGGGTTTGCCTTGGCCCCGATTTTCTGGTAAGAATTTAAAAGAGGGGTTTAACGGGAAATGGACCACGAAGCGCACGCCAAAAAGCACGAAGGCCACGACCACCATGCCCACATGGTGGCGGATTTCCGGAAGAGGTTCTGGGTATCTCTCCTGGTGACCATCCCTGTCCTCGTCCTCTCTCCGGCCATTCAGCGTTTCATCGGCTTCCGGGAGGAGTTCCGTTTTTCGGGGGACATTTATCTCCTCTTCGCGCATTCTTCTTTCATCTATTTATATGGAGGATATCCTTTCCTTTCCGGCGCTCTGGGTGAGCTTAAAAAGAAAAGCTTGGGCATGATGACCCTTATAGGGATGGCGATCACGACCGCTTATCTCTACAGCGCGGCCGTTGTATTCGGGCTTACTGGGACCCCCTTTTTCTGGGAGCTTGCAACACTTGTGGATATCATGCTCCTGGGGCACTGGATAGAGATGAAATCCATAATGGGGGCATCGCGGGCCCTCGAGGAGCTTGCAAGGCTCATGCCCTCGGAGGCCCATCTTATCCGGCCGGACGGAAGCATAAAGGACACGCCCATAGAGGAACTGAAGAAAGGCGAGAAAGTGCTTGTTAAGCCCGGCGAGAAGGTCCCCGCGGACGGAGAGGTGGTCGAGGGCGAGACATCCGTCAACGAGGCGATGCTCACGGGCGAATCAAAGCCCGTCTCCAAAAAACCCGGCGCACAGGTCATAGGCGGCTCTATAAACGGCGAGGGCTCCATAAAGGTTGAGATAAAAAAGACCGGTGAGGACTCTTTTCTCTCCCAGGTGATAGAGCTTGTAAGAAAGGCGCAGGAGAGCAAATCGAGGACCCAGGATCTCGCAAACCGCGCCGCCTTCTGGCTTACGGTTATCGCCCTTTCGGTGGGCGCCGTAACCCTTTTTGCATGGACAGGTCTTCTGCGGAAGGACCTGGCATTTTCGATGGAGAGGGCGGTCACGGTGATGGTGATCGCGTGCCCCCACGCACTTGGCCTCGCCGTCCCGCTTGTTGTGGCGGTATCCACATCGCTTTCCGCCAAGAAGGGGCTCCTCATAAGGGACAGGGCGGCTTTTGAAAAGGGCAGAAACATCCAGGCCGTCATCTTCGACAAGACCGGCACGCTTACGGAAGGCAATTTCGCCGTCACGGACGTAATCGCCTTTAACGGGAATGATGAAAAAGAGGTTTTGAGGTATGCGGCATCCGTCGAGAGCCATTCCGAGCATCCCATAGCGAGGGGAATACTCTCGGCAAGCCCGGAGACCTATCCGGTAAGGGATTTCCGGGGCATACCGGGCAAAGGGGCGCAGGCGATCGTGAACGAAAAGAGTGTTAAAGTGGTTAGCCCCGGATATTTAAAAGAGAACCAAATAGAGGTAAAAAATGAAAACGTGGACAGGATATCGGCCCAGGGGAAGACAGTTGTCTTCCTTTTAATTGAAGGAAAAACCGCCGGGGCGATCGCATTGGGCGACATCATAAGGAAAGAATCGAGGGATGCCGTGGAACGGCTTAAAGGCATGGGCATATCATGCATGATGCTTACCGGGGACAACCGGCACGTGGCGAAGTGGGTGGCCGGGGAGCTTGGCCTCGCGGATTTTTTCGCCGAGGTCCTGCCGGAGGAGAAATCCGAGAAGGTGAAGGAGGTCCAGGCGAGGGGGCTTATTACAGCGATGGTGGGGGACGGCGTAAACGACGCCCCGGCACTCGCGCAGGCGGACGTGGGCATTGCTATTGGGGCGGGCACGGATGTGGCGATGGAGACGGCGGATATCGTTCTTGTGAGCAATGACCCCAGAAACGTGGCCGATATCCTCGGACTCTCCCGCGCCACATACAGGAAGATGCTCCAGAACCTTATCTGGGCAACGGGATATAATGTCTTCGCCATCCCCGCGGCGGCGGGAGTGTTTTATTCCCTGGGCCTCCTGCTTTCTCCTGCCCTGGGCGCGGTATTCATGTCATTAAGCACAGTGATAGTGGCGGTTAACGCGACTTTTCTCAAAGTGAAATAAAATTCTACCTAAAACTCCGCCCCGACCTCGGCAAAAGGCCCTTCGAGCGTAAAATCAGCCATAATGTCGTCCTGGTCCACCTCGATGTCCTGGAACCTGTATCCCCCGGCTATGAAGAGGAAGGCCACGGGCTTGACCTTTACCCTTCCGATAAGGTCCACTATATGCTGTGAATCTATAGCCAGCCCCCTGAATTCGCCCTCTATGCTCAAAAACTTAACGGGCCTTACCTGGGCGGCCGCAAAGAGCATCGGCACGAATCTCGTAAAGTCCTCCCTCGCGCTTCTTGCGCCCTGCAGGACCTGGGCCTCGAGGTCAACCACTCTTCCGTTCAGCCCCAGGTCGATATTCAACGTATTCAGGGTGGCGGTTTTAACGAGAGGGATGGAATAGAAAATGCTTATATCATAGTGGTCGTATTTGAGCTTTGACTCGAAGCTCCCCGCCAGAAACAGCTCATCCCCGAAGCGGAACGGCTCGTTCCGGCTCCCCGTTCCGTCAAAATCGACCCTTGTCGCCATGAGATAAAGGTTCGGGAAAAAAGCGGGCAGGTCGAGCCTGAGCCTCGCCATGAGGTTATCTTCCCGGTCATATCTCAGGTCGTCTTCGATATCGAGGGTGTCGGCTTGGACCGTATCTTCCAGCCTGACGGTCCCTGAGGGCTCCTGACTCCATATCCCGATGGCTCCTTCCATATCGAAGGCGCGGGCCCCGGGCGTTTGAAGGAAGAGAAAAATAATACCCATTAAAGGGAAAAGGAAAAAGGCCTTCGGATTTCTCATGCCCCTCCTCAAATTCAAAGAGATATTCTCATGAAGGGGGGCGTTTGTCAATGAGCAAGCGAGGAGTTCCCGCGCGTGCGCGCGTTTTTTTTTGGCGTTCAACCTCATTCCCGATTTTTCTTCCTTTCCGCATACTTGGAAGCTTTTTTTGTTCAAATAAGTTTGAACAATTCATTCTTTTTGGCAAAAAAGCAGTTTTTACAAACACTTGCAACTATACCGACAAAAATGGGTGTTCATTTTTCGATTAACCGCCTCAATCCCTCAAACTTAACCCCTCCCTTGATGAGGAATTGGGGAGGGTGATCCCCCTCCGCGTGAAGTATGCCCTATACACGAGTGATGCTGTCTATATGACACGTGACACTATATTCACGTCACCCCTGATTGGAAGAATTATTTTTTCCGCGACTATAATTCCCTCACCCTTCACTTCGCTCCTCCCTCTCCCAAACGCAATATGCACAGCCTGCTCCAAAACCAGCGAATTAAGTACAGTGTCCCTGGAATTATTTGAAATAGACCGACAGAGCGGCAGCGCGACAAAAGGATACGATTCATATCAGCGGGCGAGGGTTGCGGGAGGATTTTGGAAAATGGGATGTGTCCCTGTTTATTTCCAGTACGGTGTCCCCGAATTAAAATGGATGTCTGGTCGCAAAGATCATCTTGCGGACCAAAGAGAGATTAAAAAGGTCTGGCGGAAAAAGACATATTAAGTAAAAAGCTGCTGGAGGCTAAACCAGAGCAATGGGAATCTCCTTTTTCCCTTGACATTCACTTATCATGGATGTCCCCGGAATTATGCTAAATTCTGTCTCAAGAAAATAGGAGGTTGTCCCCCATTTGTCGTCCGAATTAAGGATACATGATTTCATAATTACGAGCCGGACATCTGCGGATCCATATTCTCAGGTTTGCAGGCTCAATGAGATGTACAGAAAATATTTAGAGGAATTGCTTTGGGAAAAATCGTAGCACGCGGGGGCATCCGATAGATTAATTCAAAGGGGCAGGTTTACGCCGAGTGCCTTGCAGGCTGAACTAAAGATAGTAAGCAGGTCGGCTGAACGCCCTATGCCCTTGAATATCTTGTCCGCATTGGTTTTGGCCATTTTAAGGTTATTCTCCTTCAGGGCGGTTAAAAGCTGGTCTGTGGATGTTTTCATCTCCTCCTTGATGGAAAGCTGGCTCTGTTCGAGGGCCGCTTTAAACTCCGCTAAAGTTTTCTCCACTATTTCCTTATTGTCGTTATATTGAATGAAAACCGATTCGTCTATATATAAGGACCGGGCCTGAATCTGGTTTATATTCCCTGTATTTCCAATAATGATTGAAATATTGGAATCTTTGATGACAATAGACCCGGACGGTCTTCCCATATCGTCAAAAGGAAGTAAATTTTTCATAGTCGAGGAGTCCAAGGGGATTCCCTTTTGGGCTTGCCTGATTTTTTCCTCAAGGAGTTTTCCGATCTCAGGCAAAAATTCTTCTTTTAAAACCTCGATAATCGCCCTGGGATACCCGCCTTTATTCGAAAAATCCGTCAGCTCGATTCCCGTGCCCGGTTTTTCCTTTTTAATTAATTCGACTATATAGTTCAGGGCGAAAATATCGCGAGGACTGAAGCCCTCGTCAAAGACGATTTCTATTGTGGGCAAATGCCTGTAAAGGGCCTCGAACTGTCCTTTTTTGAATTCGCGTTTCGACTCGCCTTTTTTGCTAATATCATCTGTAAGATAAAGAAAATCTGCGATTATATTATTTATTTTCCAGCCAAAGGTGGAGACGTGCCAGAACATTGAGCCCGTTATATCAGCCCCGGAGAGGTCTGCGTTATTGAAATTAGTATCCAATAATATGGCATCTCGCATGGTGCACTTGCTGAGATCGGCCCTGCTGAGATCGGCCTTTCTGAGATCGGCCTTTCTGAGATCGGCCTGAAAGAGATTGGCCTGAAAGAGATTGGCCTTTCCGAGACTGGCCCCGCTGAGATCGGCCCTGCTGAGATTGGCCTGAAAGAGATTGGCCTTTCCGAGACTGGCCCCGCTGAGATCGGCCCTGCTGAGATTGGCCTGAAAGAGATTGGCCTTTCCGAGACTGGCCCCGCTGAGATCGGCCCTGCTGAGATTGGCCCCGATGAGATTGGCCATGCTGAGCTTGGCCCCGATGAGATCGGCCCTGCTGAGGTCTTTCCCGCTGAGATCCCAAAATTGTTCGGGCATGGGGCCAGTTACGACCCCGAGATTTATAAGCCTGGCCCAGGTCTCCGAAGGTGAAGGCATAGGAAATTATAATATATTTAAATGTAATCTTCACTTTTTAGGCGATTTCTCATGTCCGGCCTGAGACCCCCTTGCAAGCCTCCCCGAAAACTCCTATACTCTCTTTAGTTGTATTCTGATCCTTCGGGTTGCAGGGAAAATCCTTGGTTTCGGCGGTTAATCCCAAAAAAGGAGGTAAAAAAGGAGGGAAACCGGAGGGACACATCCCATTTTCTTGCTGAAAAAGACAGGGCGGAGCAAGCCCCGCCCCTACCTCACGGCAACCCGACCGGCAGGAACGGTGCCCCTTTACGAGTATGCCTGATGGGTCCGGTCCTCTTAAAAAAGAAAAGCGCGCCTGAGAGGAGTTCGAACCTCCGACCCGCACCAGGAAGAAATTATGTTTTTTTCAGTATTTTTATGATGTGTTTTGCAAGATTATCGTTTATTTCATTGTGGCGGGGAGCCTGATTAAGTCCGTTCTTTTCAAGTCAGTTCCAGTTCGGCAATTTTGCGGACAGAAGGAATGACGCCGCTGGTCAGGTCCTTGAATATATCCTTCAGATTTTCTTTCAATTCCTCCAAAGTTTCTCCCTGTGTCATATAGTCCGGGTACTCTTCCAGGTAACCCAGCCACATATTTCCGTCCTGCCAGTACACAAACCTCGCGGTTTCCATAATTGCTCTCCTCTTATGTCGTTAATTGCCGTTTGCGATTGCTCTGTTTTTTGCTGTTTTTATTTTACTATCCCTGATAGGAAAAATCATTGCTAAAAGTCATTTAAAATAAAAAGCGCGCCTGAGAGGATTCGAACCTCCGACCCTCGGCTCCGGAGGCCGATGCTCTATCCGCTGAGCTACAGGCGCGTAGGGATGGGGTGGGCGATGGGTTTCGAACCCACAACACCTGGAGCCACAGTCCAGTGCTCTGCCGTTGAGCTACGCCCACCATAAAAAATCGTCCTTAATTATACTATTTATGGCGCGCCTGAAGGGATTCGAACCCCTGACCCACTGCTTAGAAGGCAGTTGCTCTATCCAACTGAGCTACAGGCGCGGTCTTTCTCAAATAATCGGGGCGAGAGGATTTGAACCTCCGACCCCCTGCTCCCAAAGCAGGTGCGCTAACCGGGCTGCGCTACGCCCCGAGGTCGGCCTATCCCGGGCAACCTATAAAATACAAAAGGGCGGAAGGGCTTGTCAATTGACCCCCGCCTGATACTTATTATAACGTAAAGATAGATATGAAATTTCTGCTCTGGGACATATAGACGGCACGCTCATGAGCTCCGGCGGGGCGGGCATGACCTCCTCTTCCGTGATCTCTCGGATACCGGGAGTTTTTTTAGAAAGAGCCTTATCGCTTAAGGAGGCCCTCGGCCTTCTTGAGGGCGTTTTCGACCGTAAACCCGAACTTTTCGAAGACAACTTTCCCCGGCGCTGAGGCCCCGAACGTCTCCATCCCTAATATCTCTCCCTTAAGCCCCACGTACTTATGCCAGCTAAAGGGGGAGGCCGCCTCTATGGCAAGGCGTCTTTCCACTTTCATGGGGAGTACTTTCTCCCTGTAAGAGGCGGGCTGGGCATCGAAGAGATCGAAACTTGCCATGTTCACCACGCGGACTTTTCTGCTTTTTTTCCTTAATTGGTCCGCTGTTTCCAGCGCGAGGTGCACCTCCGCGCCCGAGGCGAGGAGAATGAGATCAGGGGTCCCCTTCGAATCGGAAAGGACATAGCCCCCCTTCATGAGTTCCGAAGCGGGTGGGTAAACCGCCCTGTCAAGCACGGGCAGGTCCTGTCTCGAAAGTATAAGGCTCACGGGGCCTTTATTGCCCCCGATATTATTACCCCCGATGTTTACGAGGGCGAATTTCCACGCCTCTGCGGTTTCATTCGCATCGCAAGGCCTTATTACAATGAGATTAACCATGGCCCTCTGGCTTGCGAGCTGCTCAACGGGCTGGTGGGTCGGGCCGTCCTCCCCAACGCCTATGGAATCATGAGTGAAGACATAGACTACATGGGTTTTCATGAGCGCGGAAAGCCTCATGGCGGGCCTCATGTAATCCGAAAACACGAGGAATGTCCCGCCGTATGGGATAAGCATGCCCGAGAGCGCCATCCCGTTCAGCGCGGCGGCCATCGCGTGCTCACGCACGCCGAAATGAATGTTGCGCCCGGGTGTATCCGGCAGGAAATCCTTCTTGCCCTTAAGGTAAGTATTATTCGAGGGGGCGAGGTCCGCCGAGCCCCCGATGAGCTGGGGGGCGTAATCCGCTATGGCATTCAGCACCTTCCCCGATGCGCTCCGGGTGGCAATCTGGCCTTCCGCTGGCTTGAATACGGGGATGGCCTTCTCCCAGCCCTCCTTTAGCCTCCCGGCGGAAAAATCATCCCACTCCCGCGCGAGAGAGGGGAATTTCTTTTTAAAGGCATTAAAAAATCGTTCCCATTTTAATTCGGCGCCTTTGCCGTTTTTTATTGCCTTTCTCATGTGGGAAAGTACTTCCTTTGGCACATGGAAGGGTTTCCCGGCGGGCCAGCAAAGGCAGTTTTTGAAGAGTGCGGCCTCTTTTTCCCCTATGGGGGCCCCGTGGGCGGCCGGGGAGTCCTGAAGGTTGGGGCAGCCGTGCGCGATAGAGGTGCGGGCGATTATGAGGGAGGGGCGCTTCCTCTCCCTTATGCCGGCGAGGAGGGCTTTCTCGATATTTTTCAGATCATACCCGTCCACCTTCTGAACGTGCCAGCCGTATGCCTCGAAACGCCTCCCCGCGTCTTCCGTGAAGGCCAGGTCCGTTGAGCCCTCGATGGTAATTTTATTATCGGAATAAAGATAAACGAGCTTGCCCAGTTTCAGATGGCCGGCAAGGGAGGCCGCCTCGCATTGCACGCCCTCCATCATGTCCCCGTCGCTCACAATCCCGAATATGTTGTAGTCCGCGACCGGAAAGCCCGGGCGGTTGAAATACCCGGAAAGATACTTTTCCGCCATGGCCATCCCAACGCCTGTCGCAAACCCCTGCCCCAAGGGACCCGTGGTCGTCTCGATGCCTTCGTGCGGGGCGTATTCGGGGTGCCCCGGGGTCTTGCTTCCCCATTGGCGGAAATTTTTTATATCCTCAATGCCTATTTCGTATCCGGTGAGGAAGAGGAGGCTGTAAAGGAGCATCGAGCCGTGGCCCGCCGAAAGTATGAACCTGTCCCTCCCGGGCCAGAGGGGGTTTTTGGGGTTATGCCTCAAGACCCTGTCCCAAAGGACGTAAGCCATCGCGGCGTCCCCCAGGGGCATCCCCGGATGCCCGGACCCGGCCCTCTCCACGGCGTCCACGGCAAGCATCTTGATCGTGTTTATGGCAAGGTTGTCAATACTCCTCCCCATTAAGAAATCCTCCCTTCGGGAAAAAAGATGTGCGGAGGAAATTATCACACAGGAAATTAACCAAATGCAAGGCTTAAGGGGGGAAAGGAGGAATGGGAGGGGCGGGTTAGGGTGGTTGGGGGGGACCCTCCCATTCTCTTTGGAGATTGCTTACATCTTACCTGCCCATGATGAAGATGCTTTGAAGGAATTATGAATTAATTATGAATTCGGGAGGGCGGGGGAAATCCCCCCGCCCGTGCGGTCGGCTCTCAATAACCGTCAAAGGAGTCGTTGTCCACGGGGTCAGGCCCCCAGGTCCGGGGCTCTTTTATATCCGTGGAGCCGCCGGCTTTATGTATTTTCTGGCAGCAGTCCGGCTCCGGGCAGGGGGCCTCTTCCCCGGCAAAGGCCTTTCCGGCCCCTGTGAAAGTGACCGCAAGGAGAAGGGCCATGATTAATACGATCGCCATTTTCATCTCGTTACCTCCTAAGGCTTATTTGAATCCTAATTTACTCCCGGGGGATGAAGAATTTTAGAAGAATTTATGAAAAGATTGTGATGGTCTTTGAAGGAAAAAAATGTTTCTAAAAAAAGGAAAGGGGCGCCGGAAATCCTTATTTTAAAAGGGGGCCGTGAACCTCTTCAAACGAAGGGCGTTCGTGACGACCGTGACCGAGGACATCCCCATCGCGGCCGCGGCAAATATGGGGTTCAGGAGAAGCCCGAAGAACGGGAACAATATGCCCGCCGCCACCGGTATAAGTATGGTGTTGTAGGCGAAAGCCCAGAAGAGGTTCTGCTTAATGTTCCTGAGCGTGGCCTTTGAAAGCGCTATCGCGGCAACAACGCCTCTTAAGTCCCCTCCGATAAGAGTTATATCCGAGGCCTCCATGGCCACATCGGTGCCGGTGCCGAGGGCTATGCCCACGTTTGCCTGGGCGAGGGCCGGGGCGTCATTGATGCCGTCCCCCACCATGGCCACAACCTTCCCATCGGACTGAAGCCCTTTAACGACCTTTGCCTTGTCCTCGGGCAGGACCTCGGCCATCACCCTCTTTATCGATACCGCCTTTCCGATGGCCTCGGCGGTGCGGCGGTTGTCCCCGGTAAGGAGCACGACCTCTATGCCCATTCTCTTTAGGACATTTATCGCCGTGACAGAGTTCTCTTTAAGGGTATCCGCCACGGCGATCAACCCTGCGGCTTTGCCGTCGATTGCAATAAACATCGGGGTCTTACCCTCGCCCGAGAGCCTTTCCCATTCTCTTATGAGGCTTTCGGGGACCTCGATATTTTCGTCCTGCATCATCTTCAAATTTCCGAAAATTACCGCCTTGTCGTTAACTGTGGCCTTTATGCCGTGTCCCGGCACGGCCTGGAAGCCGTAAGGCTGGGCGAGCTCAATCGCCTCAAGAAGCGCCTTCTTTACGACCGCCTCGGCGAGCGGGTGCTCGGAGCCCCTCTCGGCGCTTGCCGCCCAGAAGAGGAGTTCTTTTTCTGTTAGCCCGTCCGCGGAAATTATATCGGTGGAAATTATGTCGGTGACCGAGGGCTCGCCCTTTGTGATCGTGCCGGTCTTGTCGAAGACGATCGTGTTTATGTTCTGCGCGGTCTCGAGGGCCTCTCCGCCCCGAATGAGTATGCCGTTTTCAGCCCCCTTTCCCGTACCGACCATAATCGAGGTGGGGGTGGCAAGCCCCAGCGCGCAGGGGCAGGCTATTATCAGGACCGCTATAAAGTTCAAAAAGGCATAAGTGAAGGCGGGCTCCGGTCCGAAGAAATACCAGATGATGAACGTAAGGGCCGCGATGGCCATAACCGCGGGGACGAAAATGGAGGAGATTTTATCGGCAAGCCTCGCTATCGGGGGCTTTGAACCCTGCGCCTCCTGCACCAGATTAATTATCTGGGAGAGCATCATCTCCTTGCCCACCTTTGTGGCATCGAACTTGAACGTGCCGGTCTTGTTTATCGTGCCCCCTATGACCTCATCCCCTCTATTTTTCTCGGCGGGGATGGGCTCTCCCGTGATCATGGATTCATCGACCGAGGAGTAGCCTTCCTTGATGATGCCGTCCACGGGGACCTTTTCCCCCGGTCTCACGAGCAGGATATCCCCGATCTCCACGTCCTCCACGGGGACGTCCTCCTCGGCCCCGTTCTTTATACCATTCTTTACAATGCGGCGCGCGGTTTTTGGTTTTAGCCCGATGAGCTTTTTTATTGCTTCGGACGTCTGCCCTTTCGCCTTTGCCTCAAGCGTCCTCCCAAGAAGGATCAAAACGATTATTGCACTTGACGTATCGAAATAGACCGCGTGGGCCGTGTAGCCCTTCACCTCGAATATTTGCGGAAAAAATGTGGCAAGAATGCTGTAAAAATAGGCGGCTGAGGTGCCGACTGCTATCAAGGTGTTCATATTCGTGGTCCTGTGCCTTGCCGCGGCCAGTGCGCCCGTATAGAACTGCCAGCCTATCCAGAACTGTACCGGGGTGGCCAGTATTAACTGAACCAGGAAATTCAGGCGCATGGGGATGTGAAGCAGATTGGAAAGCCCGATAAAGTCCCAGTACATGAGGACGAAAATCGGGATTGCAAGGAGCGCCCCCACCGTGACCTTCGTCTTGAGGGAGCGGTAGTGGGCCTCGCGCTCCCGTTTTTCCTTCTCCACGATATCTTCGCCCGGCATGGCGCTTACGACCTCGTATCCGGCCTTTTTAATAGCCTCCCTCAGCTCCCTTATGCCCGCCTCGGTAGGCAGGTATTCAACTGTGGCCTTCTCTGTGGCAAGGTTCACGTCCGCCGAGATGACGCCGGGGACGGAAAAAAGCCCCTTCTGCACGCGCGCGGCGCACGCGGCGCATGTCATGCCCTTTATGGGTATGGTCTGCCTGGCAAGCGCGGTGCCGTATCCCAGGTCCTTTACCGCGGCCATGATGGCCTCTATCGAGACCTTTTCCGGGTCATAGACGATTGTGGCCCGTTCGGTGGCCAGGTTCACCGAGGCCTCTTTTACGCCCTCCATTTTGGACAGCCCGGCCTGCACCCTTGCCGCGCAGGCGGCGCAGGTCATCCCGGTTATGGGCAGGTCTATCCGCTCGAATTTTTTCTTTTCCCGTATCATCTTATTCCTTAACTGCCGTCCCTAAAAGCCACATCCCCGCGTAAATTTTGTACTTAACGGGCTTGAGGCCCTCTTCTTTAAGATAACTTAAAAATTCTTCTCCTGTGAACATCCCGCCCGGGGGGTGTGCAGTTGCGGCCCTTATTAGAGGGTTATTCAAAAACCCCCGGAGGAGTTCGTCAAAGAAATACTCGCCGCCGGGCTTAAGGACGCGCTTTATCTCCCTTATCCCCTTCCTCCAGTCTTCCATGTGATGAATGACTCCGAATGCGAATACGGCGTCAAAGGAGGAGTCGGGCTCGGAGAGGGCCATCCCGTTTTGCACCTTGAAGACGATTTCCGCGCCGGGTATTTTTTTCTTTGTGAATTTCCTTCTCGCCTTTTCGACTTGGACCGGGTCAATGTCTCCGGCCACGATCCTCCCGGCACCGAAGCGTTTTGCGATCACCTCCACGCCCCGTCCGATCCCGGCCCCTATCTCAAGACAATCCGGATATGAGTCTCTCAGGGCAAAGGACCTTAAGACCGGGCCTTCCACGCGCTTCTGTATGATGCCCCTCGCGGGACTATTTGTTACGATGCGCTCTATAAAGTTTAGTTTCATCGAAACTCTTAAACTATTTTAATCCCTTCCGGGCAAGGATAGCAAAAAATGACGGCAAAAAGCCCGCCCCTTGGAGTTCGGGGGGGCGGGCTTAAGGAGAAAATTTTTGTCCTCTTTCTAATCAAACGGGCTAAGCGGGGCCCTGGAATAGATATCGGCCTGGAGCTTTCTTATGTCCTGCATGAGCTTTTTCAGGTCCTCGGGCCTCGTCTGCGGGTTTCTGGCGGCCTCGAAGTATTCGAACCTCTTAAGGACGAGTTCTCTTCTTGCGTCCTTGGTCTCATCCAGATAGGCTTTCATCTCAGGGTCGGAGAGCTGCTGCTTTACCATGGGGTTCAAGGGGTCCATAAGGAGCATGTGCATAGGGTTCATCATGCGGCCCATGCCCATGCCTCCGCCCATCATGCCACCCATCATCCCGGGTCCCATTCCCATGCCTCCCATTCCGGGCATCATTCCGCCCATTTGCGGGCACGGGCACATCATACCGCCGCCCATCATGCCCATTCCGCCGCCCATCATGCCCCCTCCCATTTGGGGGCCAGGCGGAGGGGTCGCGGGTGGGGCCTGCTGGCTCCCCGGCTGTGCGGGGGGTTGTGCCCCATGCTCATGCCCGGAGCCTTGCGCGAACGCGGTCCCCGCCGTGAGCGCCAGGACCATTGCCAGGATTAAAATACCTTTCTTCATCTGTGTAGCCTCCTTTCTCTTTCGAGCACTGAATTATTCGAAATTTTGGGATTTGAGATTTCAGATTTGAATATCCAATCTGGGATTTGAGATTTCAGATTTGAAATTAAAATTCGGCATTTCATTTTTTTAAAGTGTTAAAAGGAATGGCCGAGTTTTTCAAGGCTGTCCTTCGAGATCTCAAAAAGTTTCGACTCGCTTATCTTCTCGCTGTCAAAGGTGATAGTCACCTTTCCGTCCTCTACCTGTATGGAGTTCACGCCCTTAATGCCCCCGATAAACCGTCTTAAGGCCATGGCGCAGGACTCGCATTGCTTCTCCGGGACCGGAATTTCGATCTTGCCTGTTTTAGGCATATAGAAATTCTACCATCTCAAGGGCAAAATGCAATTTTTGGTTTAGGGGTCCGCTATAAGGACGGGTCCGCCGAAGGCCTCCTCGGCTTCTTTTAACAGCTCGTCCTCCCGCCCGCGGTACTTGGGCGAGTAGTGCAAAAGAATAAGTTTCTTTACGCCAGCATCCCGGGCAATCGTTCCGGTTATGCGGGCCGTGAGGTGGTTCCTATACCTTGCCCTTTCGATATCCTCGTGGAGGAAATAGGCCTCCGAATAGAGGATGTCCGAGTCCTTGCAAAGGCCGATGAGCTTTTCCATATTCTCTTTACTCGGGGAGGAGTCCATTACATAAGAGAGCTTCTGGCCCTTTGTGACAGCGGCGATTTTTTCTTTAAGCTCCCCTAATGCGAATTTTCCGCCGTCTGCCGTGAAAATGGTCTCCTGGGGAAGACCGGCCCGCAGGTCTTTTTTGAATTGGGTAAGCCAGGGGCCGACCTTAAGCCCCATCCCCTCGAGGGCCGCTTTGTCTATGTTTATATGATAGTCCTCTTCGAGGCTCCAGGCCAGGCAATCGATATCATGCTTCACATGCGCCGCTTTCACGGAAAAAACCCCGTCCCTGAGGGCCTCTCCCCTAAAAGGGATGGTCCCCTCCTCAAGTGCCCTGAAACCCTCCCTTGCAGGAAAGCTCACGTGCCTTATCTCGCTCTCCGAGATGCCCCTGACCTCTATCTTAACGGGATATTCCTTTATCAGGTTCCAGGAATAGCCGTTCAGTTTGCCTTTTACGCACTCTATAATAGACATAGGGCCGTATACTCTGAGGGGTTCCGTCCTCCCGAGGAGTAATCTCAGCACGTGGTCGAAGCCGATAAAATGGTCTATATGCGTGTGGGTGACGAAAATATCCGAAATCTTGAGTATTTCCCCCGGAGAGAGCCTGAAGAGCGTCCCCGCGTCGAAGAGAATGGCCCGCTTTTCCCTTAAAAAGCGCACATAGAGGGTGGGGTCCTCAAAGGGCCCGTTTACCGGCTTATGGTGGAAAGAGGGTTTCACCCGGAATTTAGTATAATAAATAAATATATATATTTACGACATTTGCGAGCAATATATCATTATCTAATAACCGGTCCTGATCGGAGGAAATAAGTGCCTGAATTGAGGAAGGACCCCATACTCGGCAGATGGGTCATCATCTCCGTTGAGAGAGGAAAGCGCCCCAAAGACTTTTTTCCGATAGTACACAAGAAAAAGGGCGGTTTCTGCCCCTTCTGCCCGGGAAACGAATATACAACCCCCACTGAAATAATGGCTTTTCGGCCGAACGGCTCCGAGCCCAATAAGCCGGGCTGGTCCCTCAGGGTGATGCCCAATAAGTTCCCTGTCCTCGAGCCTTCGGGCCGGATAAAGAGGACCGGAGAGGGCATGTTCGACAAAATGGACGGGATCGGAGTGCATGAGGTCATCGTGGAAACTCCCGACCACTACCTTACGCTCGCCACAATGCCCGAGAACGCGGCGGAGGACATGCTCAGGGCCTATCACATGAGGCTTGCGGCGCTTAAGGCCGACCCCCGGCTGAAATACGCCCTTATCTTCAAGAACGAGGGAGACGCGGCCGGGGCCTCCCTCGAACACAGCCATTCCCAGCTTATCGGTCTCCCCATAGTGCCCCGGACCGTAAAGGACGAACTCCAGGGGGCCCGGCACCACTTCGACATGAAAGAGCGCTGCATTTTTTGCGACATCATCTATCAGGAGATGAACGAAAAAAAGAGGATTATTTACGAAAACGAAAATTACGTGGCCCTGGCGCCCTTCGCCCCGCGTTCGCCCTTCGAAACCTGGATACTTCCCAAAAATCACGAGGCGGCATTCGGGCCCCGCCCCGACGGGAGCTTCAAGGGCCTCGCGCACATACTTCAGCTCCTGCTCAGGCAATTCGACATGATCCTCGAATACCCGCCTTATAATTACATCATCCATACCGCCCCGCTGAATGAGGAAGGGAGCGAGTATTACCATTGGCACATCGAGCTTATGCCCAAGCTCACGAAAATAGCCGGGTTCGAATGGGGGAGCGGGTTCTACATAAATCCGACCCCTCCGGAGGAGGCGGCGAAATTCATGAGGGATCTCAAACTGTGAAAATCCTGATGGCCACCCCGGAAGCAGTCCCGTACGCAAAGACCGGCGGGCTCGCGGACGTCGCGGGCTCGCTGCCGGGGGAGTTCACGAGGCAGAGAAAAGAGAACATCGAGTCCCTTCTCTTCCTGCCTTTCCATAAGAGGATTAAAAATTCCGTCAAAGCGGAAAGCCTCGGGAAATCCGTTTCCGTAAAGATGGGGGACAAGACCTATAAGGGAGCCCTTTACAGGCATGGATACGCCGTCTTTATCGAATGCGATGAGTTCTTCGCGAGGGACGGACTTTACGGCACCCCGGCAGGCGATTACCCCGATAACGACAAGAGGTTCATATTCTTCTCGCGCGGAGTGCTCGAGGCCGCCAAAGCGCTTGATTTCAGGCCCGACCTCATCCATGTCCATGACTGGCAGACCGGGCTCATCCCTCTCTATCTCAAGACCCTGTACAGGAAGGACAAGTTCTTCGGGAAAACGAAATCGGTCCTGACGGTCCATAACCTCGGATACCAGGGACTGTTCCCGAGGGAAACTCTCCCCCTTGCGGGCCTTGGATGGGAGCTCTGGACACCCGACGGGGTGGAGTTCTGGGGGAAGATGAATTTCCTGAAGGCGGGCATCATAGGGGCGGATATTATCACGACCGTGAGCCCCACCTACGCAAAAGAGGTCCTCGCGCCCGAGCAGGGCTTCGGCCTTGATGGGCTCCTCAAGAAGCGGACAGGGGCGATAAGGGGCATACTTAACGGCATAGATTATGACGTCTGGAACCCCGGACAGGACTCTCTTCTTCCGAGACAATATTGGCCCAGGGACCTCGCCGGAAAACGGGAATCGAAAAAGAGGCTTGTGAAAGAGTGCGGTTTTGAGAACCCGAAGGCGCCGGTGGCAGGCTTTGTGGGTCGGCTTACCTCCCAGAAAGGGATTGAGATACTCCTCGGGGCCGCGGGAGAGCTCGCGGGCTGGGGCTTGCACCTTGTTGTCCTCGGCACCGGGGAGGATGCCTATATGAAGGCATTCGCCTCTCTTCAGAGGAAATTGAGCCCGAGGGTCAAGGTGTTCATAGCCTTTGACGAAGCCCTTTCCCATTTGATATACGCGGGCTCGGATATGTTTCTTATGCCCTCTCTCTATGAGCCCTGCGGGCTCGGGCAGATGATTGCCATGCGTTACGGCACCCCGCCTGTTGCGCGGAAGACCGGGGGGCTCGCCGATACCATAGAGGACTATTCTCCCCTCGAAGGGAAGGGCACGGGGTTTCTTTTCGCGGACAAAAGCGCCTCCGGCCTCAAGGAGGCCATAAGGAGCGCGCTCCTCGTGTATTCGATGCCCGAGCGCTGGGACAGGATGGCAAGGACCGCCATGAGGCGGGACTTCTCCTGGAGGAATTCCGCTCGGCACTACATCGACCTTTACAGGGAGCTTATGCAAAAATGAGCCTCAGGCGGAAACTGATACTCTTCATGCTCGCCTTTCTCCTTGTGGCCGCCATCCTCGGCTCCGGGGCCCTTTATGTCTTCTATAACCTGAATAAAAGCCTCTCCCAGGTGGACCGGGAATTCACTACGAACAGGCATTATGTGGAGCTGAGGTCATATATCAGGCTGGCAATAGACAACGCGAGGGGCTGGGGCATTACGGGTCTGAACCGCTATCGCATCCGCTACGACGAGAATATCTCGAAGGTTTACAAGAAATTCGGCGAGATCCAGAGCGTGTTCGGAGAGGACAGGGAGGTCCGGAGGATAGGCTCCCAGTTCCAGTCCATAAAGCTCATAACGGACAGGATGGTCTCGGCGAGAGACCCGGTGGGAGACCCCGAGGTCCTTGCCCTGATGAGGAACCTTGAAGAGGAGAAAGACCGGATCTTCACGATGCTCGATGAGCTCTCGGAGAAGTCCATGACCTCCCTTTCGTTTCTCGTCTCTCTCGGCGAGAGGATCAGGAGGGATACCATGGTGTATGTATTTCTCCTCGTCTCGGTCACCTCGGTCTCGTTCTTCTTTCTCGCCCTTTTCATGAGGAGGATGCTGACCCATCCTTTTAATGAGCTCTTGGACGCCACTGAGAAGGTTGCCGGAGGAGACCTCTCCTACAGGATAAATCCAGTGAGGACGGACGAGTTCGGGCTTATTGCGGGAAGGTTCGATGGGATGGTGCAGAACCTGCAGGACTCGACATGGAAGCTCCAGACCCGCTTGAGAGAGACGGAGCTTCTCCTCGATGTTGCCCGGATCGCCGGCATGACCCCGGAGGTAAAAGAGGCCCTCTCGCAGATGGTAAAGACGATAGCCTCGAAGCTCGAAAAGGATGTCTGCTCGATCTTCCTCTTGAGGCCGGAGGGGAACGCCTTCTCGCTCGAGGCCTCAAACAGGACGGACGTGCCGATCGGGACCGTCCTGCCCATCGACTCTTACATATCCAGGATAGTGCTGGACACAATGAAACCCGTCCTTATAGAGGACACGACCGGCATCTCCGAAGAGGAACTCTGCACCGTCTGCAAATCCCTTCTTGTCTCGCCCATTATCCGGGACGGGGCCTGCAAGGGCCTCCTCATCGTGGGCAGGTTCAGGCCTTTCGGCTTCAGGGCGGACGAGAAGGACGCCGTGATGATCCTCGCGCATACGATAGGCGTCGTCGTGAAAAACGCCGAGCTTTTCTCCACGACCCGCCGGCAGTTGAAGCAGATAAGCATAATGTACGACCTGAGCAAGGCCCTCACTTCCGTTTACAAGCCCGAAGAGCTCCTCCGGACCATCTCGCATGAAATTGCAAAGCTCACGGGGGCGAGGATCTGCGTAATCCGGCTTATCGAGAACGGGGTCCTTCAGGTCAAGTCCTCATACGGCCTGGCCTCGGACGCCTCCGAGGACATGGCGCTCCCGGTAGGGCAGGGCATAGCCGGATGGGTGGTAAAGGAAGGCCGTTCCCTTTTCGTGGAGGACGTATCCAGGCTCCCGGAGGTGATAAGGCCCAGGACCCTCAAGGTGAAATCCGCCATTTGCGTGCCGTTGAAAGTGGGCGAGAAGATACTGGGGACGCTCGGGCTTTATGACAAGCTGGGCGAAGGCGGCGCGGGCCAGCCCTTCGAGATAGACGACCTCCACATGGCGGAAGGGTTCGCCTCCATATCGGCCATAACAATCGAAAAGGCCCGCATAGAAGAAGAGGAGAGGAGGAGGCGCGAGGAGGTCTTCGATGCGAAAAAGCGGCTGGACCTCCTCTTCGACACGGTCCAGGGCGGCATAGTCTCGCTGGACCTCGAATACAATATACTTTCGGCCAACCGGTACGTGGAGAGATGGGTGGATATGCCTTTGAGCGACATAGTGGGCAAGAACTCGAGGGAGGTCTTCCACGCCAAAGGCGGCATCTGCCCGCATTGCGCGGCCCGTCCCACCTTCGACAGCGGGGACATAAACTCCATTACTCAGTCCAGCGGCCTTAATTACGCGGAGCTTACGGCCTATCCCGTGCGGGACAGGAAGGGCGATGTCGCCGAAGCTGTCGTCTTCATACAGGACATCACGGACAGGATACTCTACCAGGAAGAGATCATGGGCCTCTACCGCGAGGTGGCCCAGACGAAGGAATACCTTGAAAGCCTGATAAACAACTCCGCCGACGCCATAACCACGACGGACCTGGAGGGCAATATAAAGAGCTGGAACCAGGCGGCCGAGAGCATTTACGGCTTTACCGAGCGTGAAGTCATGGGGCGTCCCCTGCCCTTTGTCCCCGATTTTCTCATGAAACAGGAAAGGCAGTTCATGGAGCGCATAAAGGCGGGAGACGTGATAAAGACCGAGACCCTGAGGAAGACCAGAGACGGCGAGGTCCTTGAAGTGAGCCTCACCCTTTCTCCCATAAAGGACGCCATGGGAGAGGCTATCGGGATAAGCGGCATCTCCCGCGACATAACAAAGAAAAAACAGGTGGAAAGAGAGCTTATCAGGAGGAACCAGGAGCTGTCGAGGCTCTTCTTCATAAGCTCCGCGATGAGGGGGTCGCTGGAGCTGGACAGGCTCCTGAGGATGATACTCACGGCCGTTACGATGAGCGACGGCCTCGGGTTCAACAGGTCCATCCTTTTCCTTGTGGACGAGGAGAAGAACGTCTTGATGGGAGCGATGGGGGTGGGGCCGGCCTCCCCGGACGAGGCGGGCCATATCTGGGAAGGGCTCTCGCTGAACCAGCGCACATTGCCCGATATAATCGAGGAGATAGAGGAAAGCCCCCTGAAGAAGGAGTCTTTCTTCGACAAGCTGGCAAAGGGAGTGGAGGTCCCTCTCGAGGAGGAGAGTGTCCTCAGCAAGGCCGTAAAGGAAAAACGCACGTTCAATGTGACCGATATAAGACAGGAGCCCCTGAGCGATACCCGGCTCCTCCAGCAACTGGGGACCGAGGCTTTTGCCGTCGTGCCGCTCGTTTCGAGGGACAAGGTCATTGGCGTCCTCTGGGTGGACAACCTCTTCAACAGGAGGCCCATAACGGAAGAGGACATGAAATTCCTGGGCGCCTTCTCCAACCAGACCGCCTCGGCCATAGAGAACGCGAGGCTCTTCCAGGATATATCCATGGCCGAGGCCGAACTCGAGAACATATTCCGGTCCATCTCCGATATGGTATATCTGACGGACAACGACTACAATTTGAAAAAAGTGAACGAGGCCGTAATACAGAGGGTCAAGAAGCCCCTTGATGAAATAATCGGGAAAAAGTGCTACCAGGTGTTCCACGGCACGGATTACCCGCTCGAGACCTGCCCGCATCTGAAGACGATGCAGACAAGGAGGGCCAACATAGAGGAATACGATGACGCCTACATGAACGCGACCCTCCTTTCATCGACATCGCCCCTTTTCGATACGGAAGGGAACTTCATGGGCGTGGTCCATGTGGTGAGGGACATAACGGAAATGAAAGAACTGAGGACCCGCCTTCAGAATGCCGAGAGGATGGCGGCCCTGGGAGAGGTGGCCGCCAAGGTGGCGCACGAGATCAGGAACCCCCTCGTTTCCGTGGGCGGCTTCGCCAAGAGGCTCGAAAAGAAACTGGGCGGCAACTTGAAGGAATACGCCACCATTATTTCCGATGAGGTGGACAGGCTTGAGCACATATTAAAGGAGATACTGGGGTTTGTCCGGGAGGTCAGGATATCGAGGCAGGCCGTGCTCTTGAGCGAGCACATTGAAGGGATACTCAACCTCATGTCCACGGAAATCGCCGGCAAAGGGAACCGGATCGTGAAAAAACTTGAGCCCGTGAGCGTCTTCATAGACCCGAACAGGATGAAAGAGGCCCTCCTGAACATAATAACCAATGCCAACCAGGCCACCGATTCGGGCACTATAAGAGTCAGCGTATACGAGGCAAACGGGGAGGCCGTGATCGAGCTGGCCGATACCGGCTGCGGCATCAAGCGGAGCGACCTGGGCAGGATATTCGACCCCTTCTTCACCACCCGCCCGCTCGGGACGGGCCTGGGCCTCGCGATCGCAAAAAGGATAGTCGAGGAGCACGGAGGCAGGATAAGCGCCCAGAGCGAATGGCCCGGAGGAGGGAGCATATTCAGCATATATTTACCCCTGAGAAAGGAGGGATAGGATGAGAATTCTTGTTGTGGACGACGACGAGCACATACTGAGGCTCTATAAAGAGGAGCTGGAGGAGGAGGGATACGAGGTCATCACGGCCCAGACCGGGGCCAAGGGGCTCGAAATGTTCGAGAGGGAAAACCCCGATCTCGTCACTCTCGATATATTGATACCGGACGTGGACGGCATCACGCTCCTCAGGAGGATGAAGGAGATGAGGCCGCGGGTGCCCATAATCATGTCCACCGCTTATGATTACAGGGACGACTTCGCCGTGTGGGCCTCGGAGGCCTATATAGTGAAGTCGGCGGACCTCTCGGAACTGAAGGACATGATACGGAAGCTCCTGGGCGAAAAGGCGGAGAAAGACAGAGATGAGGCTTAAGGCCGACGCCGCCGTTTACGGCGGGTATGTAATAGCGCGCAATCATTTGGACGGCATGGGCGTGGTCTTCATAAAAGGGGCCGTGCCGGGCGAAACCGTCCTTGTGGAGATCGCCGAGAAGAGAAAGGACTACAGCATCGCCCTTGTGAAAGAGGTCCTCGAACCCTCGCCGTTCCGCGTGGAAGCGCCTTGCCCCCATTTCGGCTTCTGCGGCGGCTGTCAGCTCCAGCATGTGGCATACGGGGAGCAGCTTGCGATGAAAAAGGCCATACTCGCCGATTCCCTGAAACGGCTCGGCGGGATAGAGCTGGAGCCTGGGGAGCCCCTTTTCGGCCCCCGGTTCGGGTACCGCAAGAGGGCCCAGTTCAAGGTGTCACGGAATGGGGATATTGGGTTTTATAAAGAGGGGACGAGGGATGTGGTGCCTATCAGAGGATGCCTTAACCTTGCGCCAAAGCTCAACGAATTACTCATGAAAGTGAGAGGACTCGAATCTCTTAAAGGGATAAAGGAAGTGCACCTCACGGAAGGTGACGGCATTATCGCTCTTCTCAGGGGCAGGGAATTCGACGAAGCGCTCGCGGAGGAGTTTATAAGTTCCGGTTTTGACGGGGTCGCGTTCGGAGATGATTCATACAGGGGGAAAGGATATGTCCTTTTCGACCTTAACGGGCTTAAATATTCCGTATCTCCATGGAGTTTCTTCCAGAGCAATTGGGAGCTTAATCTGAAACTCGTCAATATCTTAAAAGAAGGCCTTTCGCCTCTCAAGGATAAAAAGGTCCTCGACATCTATGCCGGAGGGGGGAATTTCTCCCTGCCGCTCGCCGATGAGGCCGCAAAGATAACCGCGGTCGAGGAAAATCCCTATTCCGTAAAGGACGGGCTCCGGAACGCCGAGCTTAATTCCATAAAGAACCTTAAATTCATAAAATCCCCGGTCGAAAAATTCCTCTCAGGTAAAGGGCTCGCGTTCGATATCGTCCTGGCGGACCCGCCGAGGCCGGGGCTCACGAAAGAGGCCCTCTCGTGCGTCCTCGCGCTTGCCCCGGAGAGGATTGTCTATATATCGTGCAACCCCTCAACCCTGGCGAGGGATTTAAAGAGGCTCGCCTCCAAATACCGTGTGAATTCCATTCGGATGATCGATTTCTTCCCGAACACCTTCCATATAGAGTCCATTGCTTTCCTATCCCTTATAAAGTAAAAAGGGCCCCCGCAGGGGCCCTTAAGGTTGGGCATGCTTTCTTTTAAATGGAGGCGCTAAGAGTCGTTCCCATTCGGCCTTATATAGCCGGGATTGGGTCCTCCAACCGCCTCTATCGAGTCTATCAGGAGCTGGATGATGTACCGTCGGTTATGTATGTACCCGCAAGGCTCTTTCTGGCTTACCTGATAATTATAGGCGGCAGGGAGGAGCGTATCGTCGAAGACGTTGTAGCTCGTGGTCTCATCGGCATCCTTAATGCCATTGCAGGCATTTGCGCCGGCCCCGTTGTCCTTGAAGAAATAGGGATATTGGTCTGAGTATACTATGCACGTACCAATAGTGTTCTGTGCATATGCCCGTATCGCTGCAAGGAGCGGCTCTTCGAGGCCGTCTATCTCGAAGCTCATCCCTTCGCTCGTGTCGCCATCATTGTCGTAATCGGTGTCATCGTCAAATCGCATGTCCTCGAATTCTGTCGCATTGGCGTCATGGCACCGGGTGCAGTCCGTATTGCCGGGGTTATTGACCGAATCGGGGGCCTGGGGGACGAAGTTGTGTTCGGCCAAGCCTCCCTCAGTGTCCTCACCCAATCTAAGATGACACCCGATGCAAGTAGTCTTCTGTACGTCCACATGCAAGCCTGTATCGATGAGAAACTGCTCTTCCCTGCCCACATAGTCCTTCCCTGGATACTGGTATCCGCCATTGGTTTCCGAGCCGAAGTAGGTGGCGGCCGCGGCGAAGTAGTGGATGTTGATGAACCGGGCATGTGTGTCGGCTGTGTCAATGGCCGTCTGCACGTCTATCCCGTCGGTCCTGCCCTGGTGGCAGAGCATACAAAGCCTGCTCCCGCCTGTGGCGTCATCGAGATTGGCGACCTGCCCGGAAGGGAATTTAACCCCGGGCTGGCCGCCGATGGTCACGTTCCTTATGCCGCCCGAATTATTGAAGTGGCAGGCCCAGCAGTAAATCAGCTCCCTCTGCTCCCCGGTCGCCACGAATACATTGGGCGTGTCGGGGATTGTGTCGTTGTTCGCGTCGTATGTGTCCTGGTTGTTAGCGATGTTCCTGAAGCCAGTGGAGGTATGGCAACGCTGGCACCTGTTCTCGGCATCCGACTTGAAATCGTCTTCCAGAAACGGAGAGTCTTCGGACTGGCCCGCCGGGTTATCGCCGAGGTTGCCGGCGTGGTCCGATACGACCCACTGGTTATTTATCGTGAGGTCGAAGAAATGCTGCCGGTGGCAGTCCGTGCATGTCCCGTTATTCGTATTGCCCTCCTCGTCGCTGTGGGCCGCGTCAGGATTGAGGACATAGCCCTCGATAACATCTGTTGCAGGGTCGTCCACATGCGTATCCGGTATTACGAGGTCACTTATCGTTTCCGAATTATCCGGATGGAACGTGCCAAGCTCATGGCACCCGGAGCATACGTCGTGCACGACACCCGGCGCGTCCAGGTCAAAACCGAGCGGGCCTATGCCGAAATGGTTCCCGCCGGGTCCGTGACAGCTTTCGCATCCTACAACAGGCCTCGGCTCGCCTAAAGGACTTCCTACGGGGGCAAGCTCCGCGAGCCTCTGGCCATCCCCGAGGGGGTCATGGCAACGGGCACAGGTGTTTTGGTCGTAAGGGAGCGTAATCTCCTCGGCAATGCCCTGCGTAAATGACGGGTTTGCGTCCTCGTTGCCGTGCCTGCTCTGAAGCCATGCACCCTCCTCAACTTGCAGGACCTCAACATCTCCATTGGGCTCTGGCGTGTTCCCGAAGGGGTCGGGGAGTCCGGAGGGGTTCTGCTCGTCCGAATGGCAGTTGAAGCAGGTAGTAATCCCCACTACTTCGATGCCGGCCGCCGGGTCCCCCGGCGTCTCTTTCTTGCTGCTTCCGCAGGCCGAGACGAGGAGCGCCGCAATGAGAATGGCGCTATATGAAAGCGGCATGAGTTTTTTCATTTCGGTTCGCCTCCTTTTCAAAAATTGGTCCATCTATGGTATGGGTTCGTTATGGCATATTACGCATGTCCTCTCATTGCTCCTGCTCCTTAGCTTCCCCGAAATCTTGTCCCAGCCACGGGGATGGGGGTTGGCCATGAGGCCCGTCCTTGCGCTGTGGCATTTGATGCAGACGTCGCCCTCGGGGTGGCAGGACTGGCATGTGCGCAGGTTTTTCCTTGCCTCCCTGGCGTGCTCCCTGGACCAGCGGTGCTCGGGGAGGAGACTGTTCGGATGGCAGGTCTGGCACTGAGATTCGTTGAAGACGGCATGCGCCGGGCCGACCTCCGTCACCTGTATCTGGGAAAACCCTTTCCTGTGCGAGAGGGGCATCAGCTCCTCGGGCCTGAACTTGCTATGGCACTCGTTGCAGAAATCCCTCTCGTCATGGCACCTGAAGCAGTGGCGCGGGTCGTCGTATATCTTTATGGGATGAAGCTCTCTCCAGTCCGACCTGTGGGACCTCGGCATATAGTCCGGCCCGGAGGTGGACTTGTGGAGGTCCGTCGTGAGCCCCCCGCCGAAATGGCAGTCCTTGCAAAAGGAAAGCTCGTGGCAGTCCGCGCAATTATTGGGCCTTTTTTCGGCGTACAGCCTGTGCTCCTCCCACCAGTTCCCGATGTGGTTCGGGGCCACCCCGCTCGTCTTGTGGCATGAATTGCAGTCCTTTATGGCAAGCCCGGCATATTCCTCGTGGGGGGTGACGGCCCATGCGAGCGCCGCAAGCCCCGCGAGGACAACGAAGACCAGAACGGCTTTTGATTTATTTCTCATCGGTGCCTCCCTTCCACGCGAGGAGCGGGTTGAAAGTGAGCACCACATAGGCCTGCGGCCTGTGGTCGAAACTTTCGTTGATATTTTCTTCAACCCTGGCCGCCACGGAGACGTTTTTCGAAAGGAGGTATTCCGCTCCCAGCCAGAGACGTGTTGCGTACTGGGTGCCGGGGTCCTCTTCCGGTATGAGCTCGCTTGGCGTAAACTCTTCGGGCCTCTCGTAGATATCGTATTGTGCGCCGGCTGAAATGAGGAGCCGTTTGCCGGTTCTGTAATCGCCGGTTATCTCGAAGCCCCAAATGTCGCCGCCGAAGCCCTGCCGTAAATCCATGAAACCGTTCAACGTGAGCTTTTCCGTGGTCTCATACCGCGCGCCCACTCTGAAGCGGTCCGCGTCGTCATCGTCCCCGTCCTCGTAATATTGCTTCGCGTAGGAGGCAAAGACGGTGAGGGGCTCCGTAAGCCGGTACTCCGCGGCGAGGAGATATTCCTGGTATTTGTCCACGGCAAATACGCTGTAGATTGACGTGGAATCGAAGGTGGGGTAGGCGTGATAGAACTCAAGCTCCAAAAACAGCTCCGGCGCGGGGTATATGTCCACCCCCACGGTGGCCTCGTCTATCGCCTCGGAGAGGTTGTCGTATCTCACCTCGGCATATGGGCTTACGGGCCCGAAGAAACCCCTTATATTGGCCCCGAATTCCTCGCGCGAGTTGTCCCACTCGTCGTATTTCCTGACATAGCTCACTCCCGCCTGGACGGGCTTCAAGCTCATCAGATGTAGGTCGGCCCCGAAAAAATAATTCCCGAGCCTCGAATGGTCCTCGTCGAGGCCGAATTTAACGTCCATTCCGCCCGAAAGCGTAAGCCCGACCGGGCCAAGGTCCCTTAGTTTTACAGTGAGCCCGTCCATTATCGCGGAGCCCGCGGTGAAGTTCACGTATTGCCTGCCGAGCCTCAAGCCGACTACGTCCGCAGGCGAATAATCCAGATAGAAATAATAGAGCCGGCCTGAGAGGTCGTCATCCCTTATCCCCTCTCCGGTAAAGTTCATCCAGAGCCTTCCATATCCCGTAACCGATAAATTGGCCTGGGGTTTATAGCCAAGGCGGATATACTGTGCCAGGATGGACTGCGACTCTCCGAGGAGGTCATCGCCCAGGATGAACTGGGTCGAGGACGAGAGCCGGAGGTCGTCCTGCGCCCTCGCCGGCAGGCTCAGGAAAGAGAGAAATAAAGCCGCTAAAAACAAATGAAGGATTTTTTTCATACATCCCTCCTTTTTGGAGCATGGCCGAAGGGGAAAACCTCCTCCTTAAAATTCATACGCTATATAGATGCCGCCCACGTGCGCCTCGTAGCCGCTGTAAGTAGCGTCCGTAAACACGAAATCGGTGGAATTTTCAGCGGACTGGCCTGCCATATAGGGGTCCATGATCTCCCAGCGGAAATCATCGAGGTCGTAGTTCTCATAGAGGTACCTTATGCCGGCCGTAAGGTTCCGGGTAAACTTGTAGCCCAGGTCTATTTTCACCTCGTAGAGTTTGTTGTCAATGGACGGCCATTCCTGTGCCGTGGCGTTCGCGAGCTTCACGGGGCCATTAGGGTTCACGTTCTCGAAATCCATCTCGCCGAGGGAGATATTGGAAGTCGCTGCCAGTGTCATCCTCCCAAGGCCCAGGGTGAAACCCAAACCGAAGGTGTCGATCACCTCGTCGATATCGGTGTTCCAGTAATTCCGGGGGTTGAAATTATCGGTGGCGAACGGGTCGTCTATCGGGGTGGCGGGGTCATTGAACGGGTCGTCCTTTGCCGCGGCCTGCATGAAGTTCTCGTAGTCCTCGCGCGTGTAGAAAAGGAAAAGACTGAAATCCGGGCTCGGGTGTATGGCCAGGTCCGCCCCGCCCGCTATGCCCTGCGCCTTTTTAAGCCCGAAGCGAGCGTCTCCCCCATAGCGGTCCTGCTCATATTGGTAGAAGACCCCCACGTCGAGAATATCCGCGGGAAAGAGGTTAACCCTCGCGTTTACGGCATCCCGCTTCCGGTCGGCAAGGTCAAAATCCTCGAGCCCGCGCGCCTCGGGGTTTTCGGCGGTGGCCCCCGGGGCATATTCATCCGTTGTCCTGTGGGAGTACTTGTATCCGGCCTGGATGGAAGCCAATCTTATGGGCCGGTAAGTTACGCTTGCCCCAAGGCTCACCTCATCCGCGTCACCAACGAACCTGTGCTCCCGGTCCCATTTTTCCCAGCCCGCTTGGGCCGTTACGGTAAGGGCGCTCCAGGGCCTGAAATTCACTTCCGCGTCGGCATTCTGTTTCGTGTATCCCTGGAGCTCGTTTTCCACGGGGGCCCCGGGGTCGTTCCTTACCGTCCTCCAGAAAGACTCGCCGAATGCGGCATATCCCGGGAAATGGACCTGGTCGGAATCGTTCTCGTAATCATATATCTTATACCGGAGGACAACGTCAACCGGCCTTACGGGCCTTGTCGAAAGGGAAAGGGCGAGGCTCTTTGTATTCACTTCCCCGTCCATGTTCCTCTGGGGCAGATTGGCCGTATCGGTGACATCGAATCCCGGTCCCGCCGGGAGGGGTATATCGCTTATGGCGCTGTTCAGGGTATAGGGGACAAAGGACTCCTTCTGCACGATTATCCCGTAACTGGCGCTTGCGGCAAGCCTGCTCCCGGCGGGCAGTTCGAGCCCCCCCGAGAGGGTGAAGTCGTGGGCTTGCGCATCCGGGGGGAGCGCAAGCTGCCCCCGCGCGAAACGCCCCCTGTCAAAGGCGTTTCCGGGCGTCCCGGTCGGCGTCTGAGCCGCGGCATCCGTAAGCCTGAACGGGTTGTCCCACCTCAAGGCCGTGTTCTCGTTCTCAAAATCAGTGAACGTATATTCGATATCCGCAAGCCAGCGGGTCTCGTGAATGCCCGCCCCGACGGCAAGCGAGGTCGTAGTGTAGTCTATTGGGTTTGCAAGCTCGGCCCCCCTCACCACGAATAAGTCCTGCACATGGGTTATGCCTGCCGCCCCTTGCGCGAACCGTTCATACGTGCCGGTGGTTATTACCCTCGTGCCCCTTCTTCTTTCATAATCCTTCACCTTGAGCCAGGCGATAAGCGTGTCGGTGATATCGTAGTTGAACGTGAGCCCGTATTTTTCCCTTTCCAGCCTGAACGTGATATCGTCCGATGCCTCGTAAAGCCCGCGGACTATCCCCTGCGCGAGGGCATCCTCACCCGTGGTGTCCACGAGGGGGTTCCCCCCCCTTTCCTGTCTTGTCTGCTCAACCGTTTCGAGTGAACTCTGGATCTCATCGGGGATCTTCAAGTCGGGCTCTCCCGCGCCCCCGAATATGAAGACCCCTTTGCTGAAATTATGCGGGATCGAATCATAGGAGAAGCGCAGTCCGTAACGGCCGTGCTTTCCCAGCCCGATCCTGTATGATTCGTCCTCCTGGCTTGCGTCCCTTACCCTGATGTCCAGGTAATAGGGCGAGGTATTGCTTTCGAGGCTCATGTCGAAGATGTTCAGGTTAAAGCCGCCCGGCACATCCCTGTATTCCTCGAACTTCTCCTCCGAGCCGTTGACATCCCTTAACTGTCCCTGCACGTCGAGAAGGCCCGTGGCCGTGGCCTTCCCCTCAAAAATATCGGTCTCGGCCATTGCGGGCGGGGAAAGGGCCAGAATAAGGGGCAGGATAAAGATGAGCATATATAGGGACCTGTTCGGTATCATTTCGATTTACCTCCTTTTCGGAAGGGTTATCTATCTCTGGAGAACCGGGCCTGAAGGGTTATTGGACCCGTGGACCATCGGATGGCAATTCAGGCACCCCCTGTTAAAGAGAAAGGCCGAATTCACGGGCAAGGCCCCGGATTGGTGCCTTCCCTGGAGGTGGCACTGCTGGCAGAGCCTCGGCACCATTGTCACAAGGAGCTTGTCATTGTTGGAGCCGTGCGGCGCATGGCACACAAGGCAATTCTCCTTTACCGGGGAATGTTCCCATAGTACGGGGGCCCGCATCTCGAAATGGCACTCGTAGCACTTGTCGTTGACGGACCGGGCCTCGATAAGGTCCCGGGTTTGGGTCCCATGCGGATTATGGCAGGAGGAGCACTCCATTTTCCCTTCGGCTGTGGGGCTTGAAGAATCCCTCATCGGGTGTTTGGAGCGCTTGAACAGGGCGGAGCGGACCTCCTGATGACAATTGAGGCACAGCTCCCTTTCGAGGCCGGCCTTCAGAAGGTGTTCCCTCCCCAGCCCGTCATGGACTTGATGGCAGGTCGGGCAAGCGATATTTTTTGTATTGTGCGCGCTCCCCCGCCAGTAAGTAAGCCGCGCGTCCCTGCTGTGGCACTCAAAACAGATGCCGGCGGCCCTTTCCGCTTCGATTTTTGCCGGGTTCGTGATCCGGGCAGGGTCCCCGGTCTGTATATGGGCATCCGCCTGGCCGTGGCAGGATTCACAGGAAAGGTTTACCCCGTAGTGGCCGGATTTGGCGTGTATATTGTGCTTGAACCCGCTTACTACTTCCGGGTGGCAGGGCGCGCATTTCTCCCCGCCGGTGTAAGCCACGGCATTGGCGGCCTCTGCGGCCCACGCGTGTTGATTATTTACCGCGCGGAGGACCAGAAAGGCCGATAGCAGGCCGCAAATGATAATCGGGACAAGTTTTGGTTTCATATTTCCCTCCTTCTAAATTGCGGGAAAAGTATAGTGGCCAAATTGTGGAAAAAACGGGGGAACTGATGCTTAATTCAATCTTAAAAGATTGTGGGCCTTAGTCAATCCTTTTTATGGGTTAGAGGGGCAGCCAGGCACTGGGATTCAGGTCCGGGCCGGCCAAGTGGCGGGCCTTGAGGTGATGGTAGCCCGCATAAGCTATCATGGCGGCGTTATCGGTGCAGAGGGCAGGGGAGGGTATGAAGAGATCAACCTCTCTTTTTTGGGCCATTTTTTCCATCTTGGCCCGGAGCCCCTTGTTGGAGGCCACCCCGCCCGCCACGGCAAGCCTCCTTACGCCAAGCTTCTTTATGGCCCATTCGCATTTCCTCACAAGCACGTCCGTTACCGCGGCCTGGAAGGAGGCCGCGATATCCTTTACATGGGCTTCATCCCGCCTCCCGGTCTCGCGGAGATAATTAACAACCGCGGTCTTCAGCCCGCTGAAGCTGAAATCGAAGCTCCCCCCCAGATACGCCCTCGGAAACGGTATGGCCTTCGGGTCTCCCTCAGCGGCAAGCGCGTCTATTTTAGGCCCGCCGGGATAGCCCAGTCCCAGGAGCTTGGCCACTTTGTCGTAAGCCTCGCCCGCCGCGTCGTCCCTTGTCCTCCCAAGCTCCTTGTATTTCAGGAAACCGTCCACCAGGTAGAGAGACGTATGCCCGCCCGAAACGATCAGCGCGATAAAAGGGAAGGCGGGCTTCTTCTCTTCAAGGAAGGCCGAAAGCATATGCCCCTCCAGGTGGTTCACGCCCGTAAGAGGAATATCCCTTGCGTAACAAAGCGCCTTCGCGAAAGAGACGCCAACGAGAAGGGAGCCTATGAGCCCAGGCCCGATGCATACGGATACGGCGGAAAGCTCCTCCAAGCCCCTCCCGGCCAGGGCCTCTTTCACCACGGGCCATATCATCTCTATATGGCTCCGGGAAGCGAGCTCCGGCACAACACCGCCGTATTTTTTATGTATTTCGGCCTGTGATGAGACAATATTCGTAAAGATTACGGGTTTATTTCTTCTGAACTCGAGAAGCGAGGCCGAGGTGTCGTCACAGGAGGTATCTATTCCTAAAAGGAGCAACGGACGGGCCTCAGGGCTTATAGTCAAAGATATTTACGCCGGCCGGCGGTTTGAACTCGAACCTGGAATCTTTTATCCCGGTATTCAGGCTTATGTCTTTGATATTTATCTGGATGCGGTTCGCCCGGTTATCATGAATGGTGAAACTTTTTACCGGGAATTTCCCCTCTTCCCCTCCTTCTATTTCTATCGAGGTTATCCCGCCCATGGGAGATTTGGGCGCGAGTTTGAGTTTGTTCTCGCCCGCCGGGCTGACATTGAATTCCCTGTCCAGGTCCCCGAAGCCGCCCAGGAGCGAGACGGGGGCCGAGCCGTACGTGTTCCGGTCGAAGGGGCTCCTTATGGCCTGCTTCTCTTTTTTCTGATAAATGGTTATCCGGTTTTTACCGACTAATATTTCGTCCCCGCTTGCGCCCTTATAGGTATAGCGCATCTTCGAGGGGAACTTTATGAGAAAGCTCCCGTCAAAATTCTGCTCCTTACCCAATTCCTTTATGAAACTTTTCTGGGCGAAATTCCCCTTCATGTCCTTTATGTCCCTGTAGGTGCTTTCGATTCTCTCCTTAAGCCCCTCCGCCCCGGCCTGGAGCGGGACAAGGAAGATTATTAGGAGAAATATATAAAGTCGTTTCATCTCATTTCACTCCTAAGAAGGGCGGAGCAAGCCCCGCCCCTACTATTATATCCTTTTTATGGTCCCGTAGAGCGCGCGGACGAGTTCGGCCATCCGGGCGTAATCGAGGGTGTCCCATGTATCGCCCCTTCCATGGTAATTGGGGTTTCTGTAGAAGGCGGTATCCGTTGCCATGAAGGCATGATACCCCATCTGCCAGAACGAATAATGGTCGGAAAAGCTGATGCCCGGTATGAGGGGCGAGGCGTTAAGGGACTCGACAGGGAACGCCGAGGCCGATTTGAATATCTCTTTAAACCTGCGGGTGAGCTTTCTTGAGGCCGTGTCCCCCACGAGGGCGATGAAATTCCCCCTCTCCGGATACATGAACCTGAATGCCGGAAGGGGATAGAACTGGCTCTTTTTTTTGTCCGTGTAAAACCCGAGCATCTCGAGGGACATCATCCCGTGGACCTCCGCGCCCTCCGCTCTCAGGCTTTTGGCGTAAACATGGCTCCCCATCCTGCTCCCCCCGAAGGCGGGGGGCTCCTCCAGCGAGAATGCCGCAAGCCTTACGGGCCTTCGCGGAGGCGTCTCGGAGAGAAGCCTTGCGAGCTCAATGAGGGCCGAGACCCCGCTTGCGTTATCGTCCGCGCCGGGGCTTCCCTCCACCGTGTCATAATGAGCGCCCACTATGAATGGAGAAGCGCCGGGGTCAATAGCCTGAACGGAGGCGATGACATTGAAATAGCGATTTCCCAGATATTCAAAATACTGCCGTTCGGGCGAGAGCCCGCAATCACGGAACTTTTCCTCTATATAGGACCCGGATTTTTCGAGCGCGGAAAGGTTCCTGAAACTCCGCTCCCCTATATCGTGGGAAAGAAATTTAACGGCTTCTCTGAGATTGGCCTCAAGCATCGGTTAAAGGGAATTAAAATTGATCGGGAGTATTTTCTAAAGTGTCAGCAGGGGCCGGGGACTCCGGAGAAGGCTCGCCTTCGCCAAAAGATTCCGCCTGGACCGATTCGTCCGCCTCCTCCGCCGGTTTTTCCTCTACCTGGGCCTTTAACACCCAGATGTCGCCGAAGCCATTCTCCTGGTAGGCACGGGCAAGCCCCAGCTTCAAAAGCTCGAGGAGGGCAACCAACGTGATTATGAGGACCGAGCGCGAGGCGCCCGAATCGAAGAGCTCCTCGAATTTCACGGTCTCCTTCCCCTCGAGCACCTCAAGGATTTTTGCTATTCTGTCCTTTACGGTAAGGGTTTCCCTCGAGATGCTTACAAGCTCCGGAGGGGCCTTTTCGAGTATTTTCCGGAAGGCGGCGATGAGGTCGAAGAGGCTGAGGTCAAAAAGGGAAAGTTCCTCTTCGGCCCCGGCCTCCGCCTCATCCCTCTCCGTCTCCCTCGAAAACACTTCCGCCTGCTGGTCGCCTATTTCCCTTAAAGCAAGGGAGGCCTCCTTAAATGCCTGGTATTCGATGAGGCGAGAGACGAGCTCCAAGCGCGGGTCCATCGGTTCTTCCTCGGCAGGGGCCTCGTCTGGCGGGAGCAGCATCCTCGATTTTATCTGTATCAGTGTCGCGGCCATCACAAGGAACTCGCCCGCGACGTCCAGGTTCAGCTCCTTCATAAGCTCTATGTATTCAAGGTACCGGCTCGTTATCAGGGATATCGGGATATCGTAGATATCCACCTTGTTTTCCCTGATGAGATGGAGGAGAAGGTCCAGCGGGCCTTCGAATACCGGGAGTTTTATGCTGTACGGGTCCGTCATTTGGCTGCCGTTTATTGTATCAGATGTCCATCGGATATTTGATAGAATTTTATCATGCCGGAAGTCCTGATTGGATGCAGCGGGTTCTCCTACGACCACTGGGCCCACGGGGTCTTCTACCCCGAAGGGCTCGCCAGAAGCAAGTGGCTCGGCCACTATACAAAAATCTTCCGCACGGTGGAATTGAACGTGACCTTCTACAGGCTCCCGCTGGAGCAGACCTTCGCCAAATGGATGCGCCAGACCCCCGATGATTTCATTGCGGCCGTGAAAGGGAGCCGCTTCATAACGCATATAAAAAAGCTGAAGGACCCGGAAGAGCCGCTTAAGAGGCTCTTCGAGCGGGTGAAACCCATGCGGGAAAAAATACCGGTCGTCCTCTGGCAGCTCCCGCCCACCTTCAGGGCGGACGCCGAGAGGCTGCGGCAATTCGTGAGGGCCCTTAAAGCCTATAAATACAGGCATGCGTTCGAGTTCAGGAACGAGAGCTGGATGAACGAAGAGGTCACGGATATCCTCAAGAAAGCAGGCCACGCCCTCTGCATGGCCGACTGGCCCCCGTTTCTGGACGACTTGCCGCTTACGGCGGACTTCGTCTACATCCGAAGGCACGGACACGGCACATACGGCGCGGACTACAGCCCGGAAGACCTGAAAAGAGACGCCGAAAGGATCAGGGCCTATAAAAGGAAAGGCAAGGACGTGTATATATATTTCAACAATGATATCCAGGGCTTTGCCCCGAAGAACGCGCGGGAGCTGATGGGGCTTTTAAAGGTTAAAAGATGAAAAACGCGCTCGTAGCCAAAATCTTCTACGAGATGGCCGATATCCTCGACATCATGGGCGAAAACGTCTTTCGCATCCGCGCGTACAGGAGGGCGGCCCAGAATATAGAGAACCTGGCCCGCGATGTGGAAGAGCTTTCCCCCGAAGAACTTAAAAAGATACCCGGCGTTGGGGCGGACCTCGCGGGGAAAATACAGGAGATAATCCAGACCGGCTCCTGCAAGGAGTACGAAAAATTAAAGGGCAAGTCCCCGGAGGGGCTTACGATGCTACTCTCCATCCCGGGGCTTGGCCCCCGCACGGCAAAGCTCATTTACGACCAGTTCAGGGTCACGGATATCGACGCCCTCGAAAAACTGGCGCGCGAGCACAAGCTCAAGGGCCTGCCCAAGATAAAGGAGAAAACGGAGCAGAAGATACTCAAAGGCATCGAGTTCCTCAAGAAAGGGACCGAGCGAAAGCCCCTTTACAAAGTGCGCCCGATAGCGCTCCACATTCTGCAGCACCTTAAGAGCAAAGCCCCGATAAAAGAACTCGCCATGGCCGGGAGCCTCCGCCGCTGGAAGGAGACGGTAAAAGACATAGACATACTCGCCACCTCCGGGGAGCCCGCGAAAGTCATGGACGCGTTCGTAGCCATGGCGCGCGTGGAGGAGGTGCTCCTTAAAGGCATGACGAAAACGAGCGTCGTCTATGAGGGCGTCCACGTGGATTTAAGGGTCGTGGAAGAGGAATCATTCGGGGCGGCCATGGCTTATTTCACCGGGAGCAAGGCGCATAATATCAAGCTCCGGGAGATGGCCGTTAGAAAAGGGCTAAAGCTCAACGAGTACGGCATATTCGACAAGGACGGGAAACGGGTAGGGGGCCTCAGTGAAGAAGAAATATACGAAATCTTAGGGCTTCCGTTTATCGAACCCGAGCTTCGCGAGGACACGGGCGAGATAGAGGCTGGGCTGAAAGGAAAACTGCCGACTCTGATAAAGCGAACGGATCTGAAGGGGGATTTGCATGTGCACAGCAACTGGTCCGACGGCGTCAACAGCTTCGAGCAGTTAATGGATAAGGCCAGAAAGCTTAAATTTTCCTACCTGGCGATCACGGACCATTCTAAAAGCCTGGCCATAGCGAAAGGGATGAATGAAGAAAAGCTCATGGACCAGATAAAAACCATAGAAGCGTTTAATAAAAAGGCAAAAGGTGTCATGCTCCTTAAGGGCATAGAGGTGGATATAAAAACGGACGGTTCGCTCGACCTGCCCGATGATCTGCTTTCCAGGCTCGATGTGGTGAACGCGGCCATTCATTCCGGCTTCAAGCAGCCGCGGGAGCAGTTGACGAAAAGGCTCCTTTCCGCGATCAAAAACCCCTTCGTGAACATCATCTCCCACACCACGGGCCGCGTATTGGGCGAGCGCGAGCCCTATGATATCGACATGGAGGAGGTACTCAAGGCCGCCAGAGAGACAGGCACGGCCCTCGAGATAAATTCCTATCCCAACCGGCTCGACCTCTCCGACGCCCACGCGAAAAGGGCGAAGGAGCTGGGCATTAAAATCGCCGTCTCGAGCGACGCACATACGCTCGGCCATTTCGATTATCTTGATTACGGCATACATACCGCCCGCCGGGGCTGGCTCGAAAAGGGGGATGTGATGAATACTCTGGACGCGGAGGGATTGCTGAAAGCCCTTAAAGAGAAAAGAAAACGCCTCGCCCCGGCGTTGGCGTCACGATAATTCAAGGTGAATTATAATTTTAATCCAGCACTTCAAAAGAGGGCGCATTTTTCAGGGAACGGTCAAAGGTAACGGTCCGGTCGCATCCGTGCACATGGTTGACCCTGCCGATAAGATAGTCCGCCAGGTCTCCTTTTCCCTGGGCATATTCCCGGACGGCCTGACGGACCATATCCTTCTCTTCGATCTCAAATTGTTTTGTGACGAGCATCTTCTCGAACACGTCCGAGATTTCCCTTCTGCCGAAGCCATATGCGCTCTCAAGCACCCAGACCAGCTCGCACAGCACAATATGGTTTATAAAACAGCTCTTGCCCTCTGCGGTCGCTTTCCTGATAGATGCGGATGCCCTTTCCGCCTGCCTGTCGTCATCCCTTACGAGAAACCTCACGAGCACATTCGTATCAAGGCCTCTCATTCGGCTATTTTCTCTTGAACCGCTCTTTTACGGCCTTTTTCATGTCTTCCGTGGAAAGGGGTTTCATCCCCGGCCTGCGGAGGATTCCCTCAAGCTCCTTTACATCGAGGGTGGCGGGCTCAAGGGTGACTTTCCCTTTTTCGTCAACGACGAAATCGACCCTGTCTCCCGGCTGAAGCTGAAGGTATTCCCGTATTTTCTTCGGGATGGTCGTCTGGCCTTTTGAGGTGATCAAAGAAGCCGGCATTGCCATACTCCTTTCTTTTTGAGAAATTCTTACTTTATGGTAAGGAATAAGGAGGGTTTTGTCAAGGGACACGTAGGGGGATTATTAAAAGCTCCTGAGGGAGAGAAGAAAAGATGGGCTCGCGGGAGTTAAAATTATTTGACAATTGTATTGCATTTGTCTATCATAAAATCATGCCTGAATTCGCGGTCGTCCGGTGAAATTCATAAGCAGTATAAAATGGACGGACGAGAGCATAGAGCACATTAGAAGGCATGCTGTAGGCCCGGATGAGGTCGAAGAAGCTTGCTTCAACGAAAACGATTTTCCGTTTATCAGGTCAGGCCGGGAAAATCTGCATTACGTCTTCGGAAAAACCTCATCGGGAAGGCTTCTCTTTGTTGTGGTCAGATTTTTAAGGCCGGGAGAGGTGAGGATTGTCACTGCAAGGGACATGAACTCTTGGGAAAAAGACTATTTCAAAAGACGAGGAAAATAATATGAAAAAGAAAATACCAAGTTTCAAAACTGACGAGGAGGCCCGTAAATTCTGGGAGACTCACAGTTTCGAGGATTATTATAAGGATACCCGGGAAGCCGATCTGGCATTTGTAAGGAAACCGAAAAAGACCATCGCCGTAAGGCTGGACCCGGAGGATATCAAACGGGTCGAAACGATTGCCGAACGAAAAGGGTTGAGCTATACGTCCCTTTTAAGGATGTGGATAAAAGAACAGCTTGCCAGAGAGAAAAAGGGCGCGGCATGAGATACGAGGACATCATACATTTTCCTTGACCTCGGACCATTTTTTGATCCGGCCTGTCTTGAAGTCTTCGTCTCCCCGCATAATGCTCCTCAGAAAATCCTTGTCCCTGATAATTTCTTTTGTCGCTTCAAGTTCCTCTTTCGCCTTGAGGTAAGCAATAAAATCGGCGACCTCTTTTTTGCGCTTCTTTGAGAGTTTTTCAAAATCGGCGATAACCCTGTCCTCATTCTCTTTTAATGCTTGCGCATATTTTCCTCCGGATAAATTTAGCCATTTTTATTTAGGTTACATTTTTTCCGCAGAATCCGCAAACCTGTATTGCCCGGCGCAAAGGGGTTGAGCTATACGTCCCTTCTAAGGATGTGGATAAAAGAACAGCTTGCGAGGGAGAAAAAAAGGCGCGGCATAGGAAGGGGCGGGGAGGGGGATGTGATGGGAAGAAATGGGTGTCTGGCCTTGGGTTTTTATCAAGTTTGTGGAAATTAGAACCGTACCCCTTTTCCGTTATTCAGAAAATGGGATGTGTCCCTATTTATCCCATAATCCCCCTCAGTCCCTCTTTTCTAAAGGGTGCGAAGGGGAGATTACTGAAAAATTTTGGCGTGCGGTAGGGGCGGGGCTTGCTCCGCCCAGTTTTTTATAGCAGAAAATGGGATGTGTCCCTATTTTTCATGATTACGACCTGCTGCTCGTGTTTCATTAGCCCCTCCTTTTTACCGCCGTAATGTATACAACGGCAGATGAAAAAGAGTTACCTAATTACTGAGCATGAACAACCGTCCCCTTTACTGTCCCTGATTAGTATTCCTGGATTGTTTTCTTATAAACAAATAATAATAGCCGAGGACACCTGCACCGATAACGAACGAAGCTATAATTAAGCGCAATGATAAGCCAGAGCTTGAACGCTCCGATAAGGTAAAAATAATAAAAGAGATCAAAATAGAGATAAAAGAGAGACCTAAAGTCATGCCGGATATTATTAGAGGCGTGTTCTTTTTTTTGAAGCCGAATATTAGGCAAAAAAGTGAGCCAATCCAATAGCTGTTTACCGCAATAGGGCTAACCAAAAAACCTGTAATTGTTGTTGGCATAGCCTCGTGATCTGTCTTGAGTTGCTCTAAGAGAACAAAAAACGCACCCGTTGCCACAACAATGATTACTGAGATTTTTAAAATCTTGAATACCTTAGCAAGTTTCATAAAAAGCTCCTTTTGAGTGGGAATAAATAGGGACAGCGCCCATTTTCCCAAATTCCGGACATAATACTTAATTCCTTTTGCCCATCAGACTTGGCCACATTTTCTGATACCAGCCACCCGCCTAACTTACTACTTTAGACGCTTCCTTTTCAAGCAAATTTCATAACCCCCCGCTCCCCCCTTATCTTGAGGGGGGAACCAAAAACAAAAAAAGGCCACATAGAGTTATCTTCCCCCTCAGTGGTAAGGTCTACAAAAAAAAATGGGGGACAGCGACCATTTTCGACAAAGGGATAGCTCTTTTGGGCCTTTTTACAGCTCCACCGCCCCATCAATAGCGGCGAGGATGAAGGCATTCTTTTCTTCGAGCATTTTTTTAAGCTCCTTTTCCGTATAGACCAGAATATTAAGGTCGAAAGGGAGCCCGGTGAAATAATCCACGAAGGCGTCCCGTCTCTCAAGGAAAGGCACGGGGCTGTCCTTGACCTCTATCAGTATGTCTATGTCGCTTTCGGGGACATAGTTGCCTTTTGCGAAAGAGCCGAAAAGGAGGACCCGCTTCACATCGGGCCGGTTGCTCCTGATGCGGTTTGCCGTCTCTTTCAGGCTCTTCGTGAGGGCATCATAATCTACCGAGAATATCCTCACAGAACCCGATAATTTCTCTCGAAGCATCCACCGCCTCCCTCGCTATCTTCTCGTCGAAAAAGTCCATTGGACTTCCCTCTGGAAACCCGTTCGGATAACGGCCCTCTATATAGTACCTGTCAAGGAGCTTTCCCATATGGACGAGCTCATCGGGCACTGGGAAACTTTCTTTAAGTCCGCTGAGCATTCCGAGGACGGAATGACCCCTTACAGACCTGTTTGTCTTCTGATAGACAGCCTTCAGGGCCTTTTCAGCCGCTTGTTGAGATGTAAAGCACGCCCATTCGTAGAATTGGTGTTTGAGGTCGAGCCCCGCCCTTTCGAGGTCTCTTTTTGCCTGTTTAAGCCAGTCTGCGCTCCTTTCCATATCGGCTAATTTTATCCGGAATGGTTGCTAATGGCAAGGAGAAGCCGGTGGACATGGAAATGGTGACATCCGTCATATAGACGGCGGCTGCGCCGGTGCCGTATGCTTGTCCGAGGAGCGCGACAGAGCGTCGGCGCGACAGAAAGGATTAAAGAGGGGGCAGGAGAATGAACAAAATGGAATTCGCAAGTGTTTGTAAAAACATATTATTTCTGCCGTTGCGCCGTGCTTATTTGAGCTGTTCAAATAAATTTGAACGCGAAAGTGCTCCTAAGTATGCGGAATAAAAAGAAAATCGGAATTGGGCTTGAACGGCAAAAAAAAACGCGCGCGTGCGCGCTATCGCTCTTTTACAAGTGCCTCGGCACCGGGGTCCCGACCTGCTTGGTCGTGGCCTCGAACTTCTCGGGCTTTCTCCCGAAGCAGAACCCCATCTGCTCGTAGAGGGCTATCTCGTCCATGTCCACGAGGCGCTGTTTAATGACCTCGGCCGTGGGGACGTACCGGACCTCTTTACCCTTTACGTCGGCGACGCTCACGCCCACAATGCCCTTTGTGAGGAGGAGGACGGCGGCGGCCCCCGCCGCAAGCCCGAAGGTCACGTCATAAGCCGAGGTCTGCCCGCTCCGGACGAGATGCCCAGGGGTCACCTCACGGATCTCGGGACTCTCGTAAACACCCGGGGTATACATGCCGGATTTCTTCATAAAATCCGTGATTTCCGGGTCTTTCTTCATGCGTTCCTCTAACTGTTGGCGCACGTATTTTCCGGCCCCGGCGAGCTTCACATGCCCGAAGGCGTCCTTCCCGGCGGAGGCATCCGCTATGGCCTCGCCTTTTGCGTCCTTAAGCCCCTCGGCCACGACTATCGTGTATGTGCCGGCCTTTACATCGCTTGAGAGCACCCGCTCCACGAAGCGCTTCTTCATGTGCTCGTATACGATATCGAAGTCCACCGGGATCTCGGGTATGAGGATGCAGTCGGCCTCGGCCCCGAGGCCGCCCCGGAGCGCCGTGTGGCCCGCATAGCGCCCGAAGACCTCCATCACGAGGACCCTGTTATGGCTCATGCCGGTGGTCTCGATGTCCCTTGTGAAGACGGCTATGCGGTTCACGGCAGAGTCTCCGCCCACGCTGTAGGACTGGAGGTCAAGGTCCATTGTTTTGGGCACATGGATGCATTGAATGCCCTGCTCCTGGAGGTCCACCATCACGGAGCCGCTGTCGTCCCCGCCGCTTATCACGAGGGCGTCTATGCCGAATTTTTTCAGGCCCTCTTTTATCCGCTCGTATTTTTTATCGTCCTTTATCTTTTTTACCTTCACTCTCGAATGCCCTGCCTCGGAACCCGAAGGAGAAATTTTGAAGGCCGAAAGCCTTTCCTGGCTCAGAGAGGCCACCTTCTCCATCTCCACGAGGTTATAGAGCCCCGCGTAGCCGTTGGGGATGATCACGGTCTCTATTCCCAACGAGTTCCCCATCATGGCCACGCCCTTTATGACGGCGTTCAGGCCGCCGCAGTCCCCTCCGCTCGTGATAACGCCTATCTTTCTGATCGCCATGAAGAATCCTCCTCTCTCCGTTGCTTATTTAATATTTTAAACCATTGCTTCTGCATGGCTTTTTTCCATAAGGGCCTTAACCGGGAGAAGCCCATAGGGGCTCCCCTGTTCGATGGCTGTAAGCACCGTGCCCCCTCCCGTGAAGAAGTAGTACTGGGCGCTGTCCAGTACCGAGAGATAGAGGCCCGGACAGAGGTTCTTGAACTCCTGGAGGGTGTCGCCCCCGCCGTAGAGCTTTTTGGCCACGGGGTTTCGGTCTATCGTCTCGTCCAGTGCCTTCGAGCCCTCGGTGAAGTAGGGCGTGTAGCCCATCACGGCGTTCACGAATATCGTGCGCGCCTTAAGGAGGGCGTCCAACACATTCTCATCCGCGAAGGATTCCGCCGCAATGTCGAGGAAGTAGTTATAGCTTTGGCCGGGTTTGAAGTTTTTCGCGGCCACTCTCCTGTATCTGCCCTCTATCTTGTCCTCCATCGTATCGGATTCAATTATATACGGAAGCTCGATTATTTTATGCTCTTTTCGATCTTTTTCAACCAGGTCCTTAGCGGCCTCCGTGTCCTCGGGGGCTACCCCTTTTATTGATATGCCGTATTTGGCCGCAAGAAAGGCGTTGTAGATGACTCCGCCCAAGATCAGGCAATCCGCTTTTTCGTAAAGCGCGTAGAGGGGTTTTATCTTCGTGTCGTACTTCGCCCCCGCGATGACGGCGAGGAAGGGCCTCTCCGGTGCGAGCACGAAATTAAGGTTCTCTATCTCCTCCTGCATCAGGAACCCGGCGTAGGAAGGGAGATACCTCGTTATGTCGTAAGTGGATGCATGGGGCTGCCATGAGCCGAATGCGTCGTTCACGTAGATATCGGCAAGGCCCGCAAGCTGGAGCGCGAACCTCTCCCGCCACTTGTCTTTTGCCTCCTCCCCCTTGAACCAGCGCGTATTGGGGAGGTAGATGCCCCCGATCTTTCTCTCACGGAGGGCCTTTATCGCGTGGTTTATGGAGGTATCTATGTTCTTAATGCCCTCTCCGGGCTCACTCTGGAACTCCGGCACGAGGAGCTTCACGTGGAGCTTCCGCTCCAGGTATTCCACTATGGGCCGGACGGACTCATCTTCCTTAATGGTGATCCGACCCTCCTTGTCACGGGGCCTCCCTATGTGGGTCATGAGGATGGGCCTTCCGCCCCTCTCGACGATGTTATAGAGAGTGCCCATGCTGCGGTCTATCCTGTAAGGGTCCCTTATGCTGCCTTTTTTGACCACATTGTGGTCGAAGCGGACGAGCACCACCTTCCCCTCGAGCGGGGCATTCTGGATCCTATGGAGCCTTTTGTCTATCATAAACACCTGCCTTTTTGTTAATAAATTACATTATCAAAGAGAAATAATCTTGTGAAGAGCGTCTTTTTCTGCCGTATTAGTTGTATTTTGCTTTTTTATAGGTTAATATTGATTATTGGAATGGCCCTCTTAATCACAAGCGAAGGCGGCTCCGAGGAGCTTGAAAACGCCCTTTCAAAAATCGGCGCGGAGATATTTGCCTGCCCGCTTAAGGACACCTTCCAGTTGCTGGAGACAAGACCGGTGCAGCTTGTCCTCTTGGACTGCGGGCTCAGCGTTAAGAAAGGGCTCTCACTGCTAAAGGAAATCAAGGCCAAGCACCCCGAATACCCCGTGATTTTCGTAACCGGCATAAGCTCCGAGGACACCATCCTCGAGGCATTCAGGACCGGCGCAAAAGACTATTTCAAAAAGCCGGTAAACGCCTTCGAGTTAAAGGAGGCGGTAAAGAACGTCCTCCAGTTCCGCAAGAACAACCCGCATGAGAAGAGGGTGCACTACCAGGTAAGCGGGAATAACGAGGGCCTCCTGCCGACGCTGAAAGGCGCCACAACGGGGATCCCGGGAAACCTCCTCCGGGCGGTAAATCACCTTGAGGAGAACATCTCCGGCCCCCTGCGCTTGGAAAAGCTCGCCGTGGAGGCCGGGATGAGCAAGCACCATTTCTGCCGGGTCTTCAAGAAGCACATGGGCATGAGCCCAATGCACTTCCTTACCACGCTCCGCATCGAAAGGTCGAAGGAGCTTTTCAAGTCGAGCGCCCACAGTGTCTCGGCAATTGCGGGGGAGGTGGGGTTTAACGATCTCAGCAGCTTCATAAAGCACTTCAAGAAGGTCACCGGCTCCACCCCCACGGGATACAAGAAAAGCCTCAAGATAAAAGAACCGATGAATTTGAGGTTGTTCTAAGGATTATTACGGCTCACTATGCCTGCACTGCAATTTTTTGAAATCGCTTTTGTCAAAAGTTATCACGGTGCAGTCCCGGTCCCTGGCAAGAACAGCCAGCAGTATGTCTTGTATGTCCATCGAATGCTTTGCATATAACCCCATGCTCTCTACATACAGTTCTTTTCGGAGAAACGTTTTTATTCCCTTATAATTAATCAGGCTGGAAAACCTTTCCGCGATCTCGGTCCGCGGTATTTCATACACTTTGTTCAAGACCCAAACCACCTCAGCGAAGGCAATGTCCGTTATCAGCGCCTCTTCCTTCGCAAGCTCAAGCCTCTGAAAGAAAGGCTTTGTTTTCCCGGACTGCTCCTCGTCATCCCCGAGGAAAAACCTCAGGATGACGTTTGCGTCAACGAGCTTTTCGGGCAGTTTCACGGGCGACAATCTCTATGGCCTTCTCTCTGGCCTTCTGGACGGATAGTCTTTTCTTTGCCGCGTATTTCTTGAAGCAGCCGGCAAGCCGTTCCGAGGACAAATCGGCCTTTTTGACAACGCCGGTGTCGTCCTTTACCTCGATTGACACCAGCTCCTTGACTTTAAGGGAGTCCCTTAATTTCTTCGGAAGTACTACCTGCCCCTTTGGTGATACTTTTAGAATATATTGCACTTTTTCCTACCTCGTTTAAGCAATACTACTTTATAGAATAGTAGTACCATCCCCAAAAAGTCAACACATGCTCTGGGGTAAGAAATGCCCCTTTCATTATCACAGGCGATGCCGACCTCCTCGCGCTTAAAAACTGGCAGGGGATTGATATTGTAACGCCGAGGGAGTTTTGGGAGAGGGTGAGATAAAGAAGATGTCCCTTTTAAGTTATAATTAAATTTTAAAGGAGGTCCATTATGGGCAAAGCTGTGTCGGAAACCATGGTAATGGTTCCAAAGGAGGAATATGAATTCCTCAAGGAACTCTATAAGACTGTCAAGAGGCAGAATTTTCTGCTGAGGATTGCCGAGGCCGAGAAGAACCTTAAAAGCGGTAAAGTAAAAAGGGTTTCGGTGGACAGGTTTATCGGAAGCATATAACTGTCCATGAGACCCAGATACATCCTTTTCGATTCGGGATTTGAAAAGGAGTTCAATAAATATAAAGCACACCTTACCGATGCCGAAAGAAACCGGCTGAGAAAACGCCTTGAAATTTTCAGGGATGATGCCTTTGATAAGCGGCTGAAGACCCATAAGCTAAAGGGGCATCTCAGCGCTTACTTTGCCTTCTCAATAAGCCACTCCGATAGAATAGTTTTTAAGATACTGGATGACGGAGGGGTGTTCTTTATAGCGGTTGGAAGCCATGATATATGTTATTGAACTCTTGAGAGAGCGGGGTTAAAAAAATAAAGCCAGTTGACCATCTTGAAATCTTCCCTTGAGACAATCCTCGCCAAATTCAAACCGCTGGTTTTCTGAACTCAGAATTAAGTATGCTGTCCCCGGAATTGTTCTCGTCCGATTGGGAAAATCCGGGAAGCGTCCCTACTTTTCTCCGGTAGTTGAGGGCTCATTTTTCTATTGAATTTTCTACATAAAAAGATTTAGATTACATCTACATAAATGTTAAGAACTGATTTAAATGGCATAATTAATTCAGGTAAAGCTTGGGCGTTTATTGGAAGTGGTATTTCGGCTGATGCTGGAGCGCCTACGTGGAAAAATTTAATCGAAAATATTCTAAAACAGCTAGAGTTCGATGTAAAAGAGAACATTCTAATAGACAAAGTTTTTGAAAAGGCTTTTAATCAAAAAAACTTTTCAAAGGCCTTATCGCGTGTCGAAAATTTTATAGGTAGGGAAAAACTCGAGGAATATATAAAAAGAGAACTGCAACCAATAACAGAGCCTGGTAAGCTAGCCATGCGGCTAGCTGATTGGCCTTTTTCTAATTACATAACCACAAATTATGATGGCCTTCTGGAAATTGCATTACAGAATAGAGGTGCTTTAGGATGGCTTTCTATCGGAAATTCAGATGATGAAATTAGGAAAGTTTCAGGAAGCGTTAATAATATCATTTGGCACATTCATGGTTCGATCAATTTAAATTCAGATAAATCAAAATTAATAATTACAGAAGAGGATTTTGATTCTTTTTATTTACCATCATATACATTTATCAAAGAACAGCTCAAACATATATTATCTCAACAACGTATAGTCTTTATCGGTTTTAGTTTTCAAGATGAAGAGGTAAAACGTGTTTTAAAAGAAATAGGCTCATTAGCAAATCCTGCATATCCAATTTTTGCCTTTCTTTCTGATATTTCAGGTACCGAGCATGAATCCGAACGTGAAGAATATTTAAAAAAATATAATATTGACATAATTCCGTATAGAGTGATAGATGGTTCACATGAGGACTTGTGGAATTTGACTGGTGCCTACGAATCAATGATTTTGAAGAGGTCTTTAAGGTTTGGTGAATCTGCTAGAGAATGTCCCGCATATGATGCACAAGCGACAGGATTATTAATTTATAACGAATTATGTTTGCATTCAAGAACTAAAATCACAGATATAGCTTTTAAAGTATTATTAAGATCGCGAGTGCTATCTATTTTAAAGCAGAGAAATACATGTACAATTCCTGAATTAATAGATGATTTAGCCGAAAGAATCAGAATGATTTCAGGGCAGACCCCTTTAGCATCGAATTTATCCCAAATGGAAACGAGTATAGCTGAATTATATAAGGATAATTTGATTAATATTGACCCGGAAAAGACTATTTCGTTGGCTGAGAAAGGGAAAGAACTGGTAGAATCCCAATCCGCGAGAGCTGTATTGTTAGCTGATCAATTTGCTAAATCATTACAAGCTAGAGCAGAGTTGATTAATCCTGATGATAAAGAATCTGCCTTTCGGGTTGCATTTGCTGCCGAATCTTTTCTGAAGCAATGTATTCAAAAGAGAGCATTGGGTGTGGCTCTGGTTCTTGGACAGCCACGATTGGATTTTCGTGAATATAATATGGTTGCTCTTCTACAATCCTTGCCTGAATTTATGCCACAATTATCTAGCAGAAACGAGGCAGTAGATTTAATAAATTTAATTCAAGAAGTTCTTGCTCGACCTACGGAAATAGAAAAGAAATATATCGGGCTTGTTCTGCAAGCACAATTTGGGATTCATCTGCTTGGTTATGATCCAGATACTTTAAAAAAACGGCTTGAGGACTTTTCTGATACTCTTTTTTTGATTGATTCAAGCTCTTTAATTCCTTTCAAAGCCAGATCAAGTAATGGCCATAAAGCAGCACGATTTCTCCTTAATAGATTAAAAGAGTATGGAACGGTTATAGCAACCACGGATCTTTTAATACACGAGCTAGCAGAACATGCTAATTGGGCCATTGAAAAAGTTCAGCAATCCACTGGTAATATAGCGATTAAAACTCTTGAAGCCCTCTTAGGCGAGGCTGGGAATAGATCCAATGCCTTTTTAGAAGGATTTATTGCCGAAATTGAGAAAGGATTAATTGTACCCGATTTCTTTTTTTATTTGAATGAAATCTGTGGTTGTCCTGCAATGGATCAAAGATATTGTAAAATCGAAATGATAGAAAATAGCCTGGAAAAGGAAGGTATTATTTGTATTCACTTTGACCAAATTGCAGATGAAGAATTTTTTTATACTCGGGATGAACTTCAGAAAAAAATTGCCGACTTAAGAAAACAATATAAAACTTATAGACATGAACGGCAAGTTAAAGCGGAAGCTGAAGCAATACTGATCACACGTATTGGAAGGAATAAAATCAGCATTGCTGGTAAAAAATTCTCGAATGCTTTTTTTATTTCGCATACGCGTATTCTTGATGAAGTGGAAGGAGGAACACGAGTTACGATGAGACCCGAGGCGATCTTACAATTAACCACGACAATGGCACCTTTTAATATGGAAGAAATTGGAGCATTAACCGATAGCCTTTTGTGGGAATTAGAACAATGGAACTGTTCAATAATTGACAGGTCTCGTTTAGAGATAGTTTTTTCACCTGTCATTGATGCAAGAAAGGCAAAACTTGAGGAATATTTGGAACGCCACCGGTTATTGTTAGCGCAAAGATATGGAGAGAATTCAATCAGAGCATTCAAAGAAATTGATTCTTTAGAGATACCTACTTTGGAAGACAGTATTTATGCACAGATGGCCAAATCATTAGAAAGTGAACTGAAAACTGAAAAAAAATACAGATTAAAACTCCAAGAGGTTGTCAAATTAACTGAAGAGGAAAAAAATGAGTTTGAAAGACTTAAGGCCAAAGAAAAAGCAAGAAAACAAAAAAATCTTTCCAAAAAACGAGCAGCTTTAAGCAAAAAAGGCAAGAAAAGAAAGAAGAAATAAACCTACATTCAATCTCGAAGTGCAACAGAAGCAACTTCAAGGGGCGTTTTATAGCCCAGACATTTTCTGGGCCTTGTGTTGATTAATAACTCCACCCTTGCCACCTGCTCATCGGTTATTTTACGGA
>Ga0214473_10000635_pt1 | contig 48823 bp, 59 predicted proteins | sample RVTome_7_FD_203509 | JGI IMG/M metagenome (GOLD analysis project Ga0214473, IMG submission 203509) | Soil microbial communities from uranium-contaminated site in the Upper Colorado River Basin, Wyoming, United States - RVT98D197 | ecosystem: Environmental > Terrestrial > Soil > Contaminated >...
TCGAAGCAGCCTATCCTTTCCTCGGTCAACCCTATTGATAGGATATAATGATGGACTAGCTGAAAGCAAAAAAGAAAACAATTATTCCATACCAGTGGCTTGACAATGCCCACCAGAGCAGGGGACGTTGTTGAAAAGCTGAACTTGCTAGCATGAGCCTCTGATCTGGAGGGATTGTGCGATTTGTCACTTACTTGATCAGTAAGAGCAGGAGACGTTGTTCCAATCCTGGACTAGAATTGCTCTGGTAGGTTCACGCCTAGAAAGCCATGATGATGAGAAAGGGAGTTGCCTCTTGAACAGTCCGGGAGGGCAAAATAGACAGGTTTGAAACAACGTCCCCCAGCCTCCAAATCAAATTATTCAGCAAAAGCATCGCGGAGGAGGATGCTTTGTTGTTCGAAAGCTCGGCGTGGATTGCGCAGGTTTTTCATGAGGGAGATTTCTTGAGTGATTAGCCGTGCCAGGTTCAAGATGTGGGCATCGCGCTTTTTAGATTCAGCTTTGTAGAGGGGATGATCGCGGTTGATATAAATGGTGTTTTCTTCCGAGAATGATTCCGGTCCGTCTGGACCAAAGTGATCAAGACAACAAACGACTCCTGTAGAGCCAATTTTTACCTTGCGCACCACAGCATTTGGAGTTAAAAGTCCTGCTTTGGGAGCACCTTTACGTTTCTTTTTCTTAGGTTTTACTACAGCTTCTTCCTGTTCCATGAAAGACTCAGCTTGTCCTTCTTTGCCCTTTTTGCTTGGGGCTACAACTCCGCTTTCGCCTACAGCGGGTTTTCCATCGGAAATAGGGATTGAGCCAAAAGGTGAAAGTTCAGGATGGAAAAGGAGCGATTTTTGAATTCGCTCCAAAGCTTCGCGCACAGCGCGGCTGGCAACTCGGCTTTCTTGTTTATTTGAAAGTTGTCCCAGAACACTTTTCACTTCTCTCATCACTTTGGACATTGCTTCTAGAAATGCTTTATGCTCAGCTGAATCTACAATAAAACCACCTCTGTCACTAGTGATGGGGAGAAAGTCAGCATATACCTCGCCCCTAATCCGAGCGACATCTTTTCCCCAGGACTCCATGCCAAAAAATTCGCGCTTGACCGTTACCTGTTTAACTTTGCAGTCAATTCCCAAATTAGATGTAGATGCAGCCGAGCTTGGCAGAATAACAATTTCCCCGTGAACAATACCGAAATCAGTTCCTTCCAGAAATGGGATCCGGTGACCACTTAAGCGCGGTGGTTGCACCTTTTCTCTATTAACAAAGACTTCAAAGTCGGGTGCGTTTATAGGAACGCTTTCCGCCAGCCTGGATTTGACTTCTGCGGGGTCAAATTGCTTCTTTAGTTCATGAAGGATAATCGTGGTGCCATTCTGGTCGCGACCATCGACGGGATCTATCTCTAACGGAAGCTCCCACTTTTCACCTCTTTGCCACCAGTCTTTTTTGTCAAAAGTAACTCTAGCCGAAAAGCCTTCTTTGCACGTGGCTACTTCAAACCGCTCACAAGCTGATAGAGTAGCAAACTTACCTATTCCAAATTGTCCAATAAGATCCCGCTCGAAGATATCAGATTTTCCTTGCTCCCGCTTTTGAGGCGAACCGATGTTGAAATATTGTCTTAAGCCCTCAAGGTCCATGCCGGCACCATTATCATTTACTACGAGACGATCTTCTTCTAACAGGACTTGCACTCTGGTGGCGTCGGCATCATACGCATTATTTACCAATTCGCGAATAAGCTCGATGCTTTCGCTATAAAGTTGTTCGCCAATAGTAATCAAATGACTTTTATCTACTGTTACTGGAAGTGTAGCTATTTTCTTAGACATCCTAGTGGGCTCCAGTCTGATCGAGGAAAGGACTTCTAGGTTTGGCTATCACGAATTATACAGAAGAAATGATGGGAAGAAAAGAAACGAGAGTTTAGCAATAGAGGCATGTTTTTGTTAGTTGCTTGACCGGGTAAATTGGTGCGGGTAAAAGGCAGGAATTTCTGAAACTGAGTCGAATTTACAATACATAACCCAGAGCAATATTAGACGGGGAAGCATTCGAACTCCTATCAGATTTAGACGAAACAGCTTTTGAGCCAGCATCAATTGAACAAACGAGGCTGGCTTTTTTGATTGTGCCGAGGTGGCTTACTTGCAAAGAGAAATAGGTGAATGAGGTTTGAGGACAATTGGGACAACTCTTGTTTTAGTTATTATGATTGCAGCTCTTGCCTGGTATGCTGCAGATAAGAATCTGCTAAGCAATGAGAAAAGTCCGGTCGGCGCTTTGACTGTCAACGAGGGAGAAGAGGTTCCGTTTACCATACCCGGTATAGGCGTCGATGACTTAGCCATCGTCTGGGATTTCGGCGACGGCACACCTCCTGTTGAAGAGAGAAGCCCGGTCCATATTTATGACCGGAGCGGGACCTACGAGGTAACTATAACAGCACCCGACAGCCAAGGCACAATGAGAGAGAATACACTCGTGGTGACGGTCAAAGAGGATAAGATGAGAACGGCATCAAGTTCTGCTTCAGCATCAGGTTTTATGTGGTCGCATGAGAAAGAGGTACTGGTTACGGGTTATACCAGCAATGAAAGCTCATCAAATGCTGAAATGGTGCCGATCGGTAACAACCCCGAAAGTTTGACCAGCAGTCTTTCAACAGATTCAACCAACGATCTTTCGAAGAACATTGCACCTCCTGTCGCCAAAACAAATATTCAATCGGAACTGGTTCTTGTCCAGCAGATCCTGGCCTATCAGATTGTGAGAAATCCGATTCTACAGGGTGCAAAAGTCTATATCCAAGACTGCCCCAACAACTGGCAGGGCTGCGCGTTCTACGAATCCGGGACGATCTGGATTGACCCCGATCACAGTGCATCTTTGGAAAAAATAATTATCCACGAATGCAACCACATAATTGATTGGAGACAAGACGGCGACATTGACTATAATGACTACCATGATTAAAGACCCAGGATTCAAGGATTCGAGGAGTCAGGTGAAAATCGTAGCAAAAACTAAGGCGACCCAGCGTGTCCTTCCGACTGAAAATGGAGAAAGGGTCTTTCTCCTGTTCACCCCCACCTTAGTCCTCCCCTGTATGGAGACCCGGACTAGAAATTCTCCTCTAGGAAGCTGAAGAAACTGTCATCCAAATCTGAATAGGCTTGATCGTTTGGATGGGAATCCTCGGGGTCGGCAGCGTACTCGGATTTCAGGTTGCCTTCGGAGTCGCTGAGCACTGAATACTGATCAAAGACATAGACCTCTGCGGAATGTTCAGCCGCGAAATCTTCCAGCCAGTTATTAAAAGTTCTGTGATTCCAGACGAGTTGAGAGTCCGTATAGTTCTCAACCCTCGGCAGTGCATTGCCAATGATGAGTTTGAGTCCACGCTCTTCAACTACTGCCTTGAATACTTGCTGAATATATTTCTTGTTATCAGACAGATTTGCTTTTGCTTCAGATCTCGAGCTTCCGGCAAAATCATCAAAGCAGAACTTGAAGAAGACGATTGTGTTGTCGGCATCAATTTCGTCCACATATCCTTTGACACTTTCAGCTATGTCAGGGGGCGTGCTAAGTTCTTTATAATAAAGAACGAAGTCTCCGCGCTTGGCCGGCTTGGATGCGTCGTCGGGATTCCAGTGCGAGAACCACCCATACATAACCGATCTTCCCATCATAAAAACGGGGCGACCGCTGAGCTCGGTGCCATCGGATTCTTCCTCGGTCTGCGCTTCTTCGACCACTTCTCTTTCTTCGTTTGCAGAACCCGATTGCTGATCACTAGTCTTCTTGCCGCAGCCGAAAAAAAGTGATGCAGTTAGCAAAATCAAACCGAAACACGCAAATATTCCCAATCTTTTGCTGACTTTCATGAGCCTTCTCCTTAGCTGAAATCCCATATTGTGAATCTTCAACCTCAAAAGACTTTCTTCGTCTTGTTCATTTCTCCTTCACAAAATTTTTTGAAACGTTTCCTTAAGTGTCAACACGTTCGGCTCCGATAATAAGCTTGAAGAGGAACCCAAGGAGCCATCAAAGTTTGCTGAGACCGCCCCTCACTCAGAAAAAAAGATGGTTTGTTGGGTTCCTTTTTGTATGTTCGCTATTTGGCATATTTGGATATTAATTGCTATATTAATAGCGCGGTGTAATCCGTATCGTCACTATTTTAGAGGGTGAGGTTATTGAAGTGTGCGAAGTGTTCGGAAACGGTTTCAGACGTTGATACTTTCTGTTCTTCTTGCGGCTGTTTCTTAAAAGAGCAGCAATTTGAGAGAAAGAGAGAAGATCACTCCTCGTATGAGGCAGAGGTCAAGGCTGCTGAACAAGGTGCGGAAAGAGCAATTGTCGCTTGTCCTCAGTGTGGGCAGAAACTAAGCGTGCCAAAATACCAGAGGGCTCTTAGGATAACTTGCCCGCAGTGTCGAAACGTGTTCACATGTGATTTTCAAGGCGGCGGCTAAGGGCGAGGACTCATGCATGCAATCCGGATTTGGATTATAATGGTAATTGGGGTAATGTTTGAAAGAGGGGGTTGTCATGCTGGCGAAAGATGTCATGGCCACGGACATAATCGCTGCCAAAGAAGATGCTTCGGTTGAAGAAATCACTTCATTGATGATCAAGAACCGCATTAGCGGCCTACCCATAGTGGACAATAATGATTGCCTGGTTGGTATCGTAACCGAACATGATCTTTTGTATAAGAAGAAACTGCCAATGTCGATTAGATGGATTTATAATTATGGCCGCTATACTGCGGAAGAACTGGCCGTGGAGAGGCACAAGGCGCAAGCGAAAACAGCCTCCGAGCTGATGACCACAGAAGTTGTCACCGTGGATGAGACTACCCCTCTCAGCCGAATTATCCATCTCGTAATCGAAAAAGAAATCAAGAGAATCCCGGTTATTAGGGGCAGAAAGCTGGTTGGCATCATTAGCAGGGCCGATGTTCTGCAGGTCTTGCTTGCCAAATCGGGGAAGGCGGTCCAAAAATGTTGGCTAAAGACATAATGACCAGGGATGTAATAACGGTAGAGAAGGATACCCCAACCGGTGAAATGGTAAAACTCTTGTTGGAAAACAAGATAAGCGGCGTGCCGGTCGTAGATGACGATGACCACGTCATAGGGATTGTTACCGAAAGCAATCTTATTTACAAAGTTGAGCCTATGTCTCCAACCGCAACTTATTGGCAAAATCCGAAGAGATTTGAGAAGGAACACTGGAAGATCATTGCCAATAACGCGGGCGAGATAATGACTCCGGATGTAATCACGGCCAAAGAGGAAACTTCAGTCGAGGAGCTCGCGACATTGATGCTGGAAAACCACATAAAGAGAATCCCGATTCTTAAGGGGAAAAAGCTGGCTGGAATTGTAAGCAGAGCGGATGTATTGCGGGCGATTCTGAAATCTCCCGCAGTCTCTGAAGTTAGGTGGTAAATCCCCCCAGGTCCCCCTTTGCCAAAGGGGGAGATAAGAAAGACAAAAAATCCCAAGCTTCTATTGACATAATGCATAAAAGAATTTAAACTTAAATTGAAGTTGAGACTCTATTGCAATAAGATGATGAATGAGACTGAGCGGTTTAAAAGATTCCTAAAATCAAAAGGTCTAAAATTCACACCTGAGAGGGAAGTTGTCTTTGGCGAGGCGCTTAAAAGCGGTGATCACTTTGAGGCTGAAGATTTGCTGTTCAGATTAAAGGGCAAAGAGAAGCGCATCTCCAAGGCAACCATCTACAGAACGCTTCCCTTGCTCATTGAGGGTGGATGGCTGAGGAAAGTCATATTTAACGAGCGCCATATGCATTATGAGCGTGATTCCGGAGTCAGGCAACATGAACATCTGGTTTGCGCAAATTGCGGCGGAATTATTGAGTTCAGCGATAAGAAGATTCATGGTCAACTTGACGAAATCTGCCGGAGGCATGGATTTGAACCCCGGTCTCATTGGCTTGAGGTGGCGGGTTTCTGCAAAAATTGCCGGTGAATTGTTCTAATTGTATTGAAGAGGAATTTTTTTGAATTGCGATTGAGATCGCGTCTCAATTACAATTCAGACAAGGGCTACAAACGGAGAAAATGAAGAACATAGCAGCATGGAAAAGGTGATCGATATTGCATGAACACGGGGTTAAGCTAGCTAAAGATGAGATAGTATCTCATGATAATCTGAGAAAAGCCGTTCTTGTCGGAAATCCAAATGTCGGCAAAAGTGTAATCTTCTCTCTCTTAACAGGAACATATGTGACGGTATCCAACTATCCCGGGACGACTGTCGAGGTAACCAAAGGTCGCGCCACGCTCAAGCACCGCAAATACTTAATTATTGATACACCGGGAACAAACAGTCTGGTCCCGATGTCAGAAGATGAAAAAGTCACCCGCGATATTCTGCTTGCCGAAAAAGTCGATGTTGTTGTGCACGTTGCGGATGCCAAAAACTTGAGAAGAACACTGCTTCTAGCCTTTCAGCTGGCGGAGATGAGGGTTCCTTTTATTCTGAATCTTAATATGCTGGATGAAGCGAAAGCTAGGGGTATTTCGGTTGATCTTGAGGAGCTTTCCGACATTCTAGGCGTAGATGTCATTGGTACTGTTGCAGTTCAGAAAAGGGGAATAGATGATCTGATCGCAAGTTTAGAGCAGCCCAGAGTTTCGAATTTTACTTTCCGTTATGGAAAATCCATTGAGGACGGTATCCGCTTGATTGAGCCGCTTCTTCCGCTTTCAAACATCGACAACAGATCGGTCGCTCTCATGGTTCTATCGGGAGACAGTAGCCTGAAAGACTGGCTGCAGTCGGAGCTGGGTCAGGAAAAAGTTAAGAAAATTGAAGACATGGTCCAATGTGTTCAAAGAAGGTATGCGGAGCCTCTAAGCTTTGTCATCAGCAAAGAGCGGGCGAAACAAGTGGAGAGAGTTATCTCGCGGGTGCTGCTGGAGAAGAAAGCAAGAAAATCATCTCTGGCCGAAACTCTCGGGAGGTTGTCCATGCATCCTGTATGGGGAATCCCGATTCTACTGACAGTGCTCTACATCACCTATAAATTTGTTGGCGAGCTGGGTGCGGGAATAAGCGTCGATTTTCTTCAGAATGTCGTCTTTGGCAGGTTCATCAATGTTTGGTCGGCAAAGGCCATTCAGTTGTTGCTGCCGGTTAAGTTGGTTCAGGATTTTCTGGTCGGAGAATACGGCTTGATAACGATGGCTTTGACCTATGGTTTTGCCATTGTGCTCCCCATCGTCACAACCTTTTTTATTGCGTTTGGAATTTTGGAAGATTCCGGCTACCTGCCTCGTCTGGCGGTTATGGTGGACAGAGTTTTCAGGGCGATGGGCTTGAACGGCAAAGCGGTTTTGCCCATGGTTCTGGGGCTGGGTTGCGACACGATGGCCACTCTGACCACAAGGATCTTAGAGACAAGAAAAGAGCGGATCATAGTCACCCTGCTTCTAGCTTTGGGGGTGCCGTGTTCGGCTCAACTGGGGGTAATCCTGGGCATGATAGGGGCGCTTTCACCTCTGGCTATGCTTCTATGGGCAGGAACTGTTGTGGGTGTGATGATTATTGTCGGTTACCTTGCTTCACTAATCCTACCGGGTGACCGCTCGGAGTTTATTCTAGAGCTTCCGCCGATCAGGCTGCCCCAACTTTCAAATATTTTCATCAAGACGATCGCGCGCCTGGAATGGTATTTAAAAGAAGTAATTCCGATATTTATTCTGGCTACCGCTTTCTTGTTTGTCTTTGATAAATTACACCTGCTTGTTGTGATCCGCAACGTGGCTTCGCCCATCGTCGAAGGATTTCTAAACTTGCCTCCCAAAGCAACGGATGCATTCCTGATTGGATTCTTAAGGCGTGATTATGGTGCGGCCGGTCTTTTTGCTCTTGCCAAAGCAGGACAAATGACTCCTATCCAAATTGTGGTCAGCATGGTTACTATTACGCTTTTTGTTCCTTGTGTGGCAAATTTCTTTATAATCATAAAGGAGAGAGGATTGAAGACGGCTTTGGCGATAGTGGGATTTATCTTTCCTTTTGCAGTTCTTGTCGGCGGCCTTCTGAATTTCTTGTTGAGGTTTTTTGGGGTATCGTTATGAGATCCATTAAATGTCCTCTTTGCGGATTTGAGTTTTCAAAAGATGAGATGAAAGAGGGTACATGCGCCAAGTGTCCCTTCCATCAAAGCTGCGGACTTCTCTGTTGCCCGCACTGTAACTACAAATTTGCAGTTGAGTCGAAAACCGTGAATTTTCTCAAAGATGCGTTTGGTAGAAAGGTCGAAAAAGGAGAAGGTAATGAATAAGGGACGAAAAAGAGCGCGTTATGGACAGATTGGACAGACTGCAAAAGAGATAGCAGATGAAAATAGAGTGGATGAGCTCTTGGAGCTGATATGGATACTGAGGGAGCGAGGAGAAGCTCAACTTGACAAGCTTATGGAGCTTACCGATGTCGAAAATCCGGAAGAGCTGCTTGATCAGATGAAAAAGGGTGAGCTAATCGACCTTACCGAGAACAAGATCTTCTTCAAGAAAAGGGGTGAAGATCGTGCCAGAGAGATAACAAGGAGACATCGTCTTGCCGAGAGGCTGCTGTCGGAGATATTTCTAATTGACGAAAAAGACATGGAATCCAGTGCCTGCAAGTTTGAACACATTTTGAGCCCTGGTGTGACCGAAAGTATCTGCACTTTCTTGGGCCATCCTCCTATTTGTCCTCACGGAAAAGCTATCCCGCCCGGTGAGTGCTGCGCGAAATTTCGCACCGAGATTAAGCCCTTGGTAGTTCCTCTGACACACATCGAGATCGGGCAGAGGGTAAGGATTGCTTTCATAGCGCCGCGTTATCATGCCCGTCTTGATAAGCTAAGCTCGTTGGGAATCTTGCCCGGAAATATCATCAAGCTGCATCAGATCAGACCTTCCTTCGTTATTGAAGTCGACGAGACAACTGTCGCCATCGAAAAAGAGATAGCAGGGGAAATCTTTGTAAGACGCGTCTAGTTCGCACTACGCTCCCTTTGATTAAAAAACATCTTAGAGATAGAGTATTCAATGGAGGATTCGAAAACAAATTCCAGAATCCTTAACCCGGATATTGTGATAGATTTAGATGATAGGCGCAGGGATTTTGGCTTTAGGCAAGGAAGACGACGCTTTTTTGCACAGGCGTACTTGATGTACGACGAGCACAAAAAAGTGCCGGCTGACGCAGCATAAAGCCAAAATAACAAGCCTAGCGCTGAATTCTATTGCAATATCCGGGTCTAAGGAGAGGGAATACTAAGTTCTTAACAGGGGATTTTGATGCGACCCTACTACGTAAAGCGAAACAAGTATTATTTCAAAATTGAGAAGCAGAGAATCAAGAAGAGAGTCGTTCTGACGGCTGTTTTTGGTGCGGCAATCGCGCTTCTCTTGTCTCCTGCAGTGGGAGGATTTTTCCGGCCGTCTCCGCTGAAAAGCGTTACGAAAAGCAAAGTGAAGAGATTTGCTCTTGCCGGCCTAAAAGTTGATTCTAAGCAAGAGAAGGAATCCCCAGCCGCCCATCTACCCAAGGTAGCTATTGTCATTGACGATGTCGGCTACATTCAGACATTTGTCCCGCAATTCCAGAATCTCGAAATTCCGCTCACGTTTTCGATTATGCCCTGCTCAACTCATGGGAGAAAGGACGCGGAACTGTTTCATTCACTTGGCCAGGAGATAATATTGCATCTTCCGATGGAGAACAAGTCCACGCAATTAAGTTACGGCCCCGGCGAGGTGACCACAAAGATGAGCGATGAACAAATAATCACGACGCTGGCGGATGATATTTCACAGACACCTCATCTAAAGGGCATCAACAATCATGAGGGCAAGGTGGCGACGACGGATAGAAGAGTCATAAATATAGTGCTAAAGTACGCAAAAGATCACGGACTATTCTTCTTAGACAGTCTCACGACACCCGATAGTGTCGTCGGCCAAATTCAGGGTGAGTTAGGAATGCCAAAGCGAGTGAATGACCTGTTTATCGACAACCGGGACAACATCGGCGATGTAAAAACACAGCTGCAAAAACTGGGGGATCTGGCCAAGAAAAAGGGAGTCGCTGTCGGAATTGCTCATATACAACGGGCTAGCACCGCTCAAGGCATACGGGAGATGGCACCCGTTCTGAAATCACAGGGAATAGAGTTTGTTTTTTTGTCGCAGATAGAAAGGAACCGGTAGTGCAAAATGCAAAAGTCAAAATGCAAAGTGCAAAATTTTAAAAAACCAAAAGACATTTTTCATTTTGCATTAAACAGCAGGCTAAGCAGTTTCTGAGTTGCTAAGACCCAATTAGAATTTTGTATTAAAAGTGAGGAGAATTTTCGATGATCATCGCAGTCTTTAGCGATAGTCACGATAATATTTGGAATTTGAACAAAGCTCTTCAATTGGCTGCGCTGGCAGGGGCGGAGATGCTCATCCACTGCGGCGACTATTGCGCGCCCTTTGTCCTTCTTGATCTTGCGAGGTTTGCGGGCCAGGTGCATGGGGTCTTTGGCAACGTGGACGGCGACAAGTACCTGATGACGGATTGGGCTCATACGAAATTTAGCAACATAACTCTTCACGGCGATATCGGAGAACTTGATATTGCAGAAAGAAAGATAGCATTTGTGCACAGTCCGAAGGTTGCCAATGGGCTTGCGCTCACCGGGGAATATGAAGTGGTGTTTTATGGTCACACGCACGAAAAGGCCATCAAAAAGTCGGGCGATTGTCTGTTGGTCAATCCCGGCGAGATTATGGGAAGGCTTCACGCTCCGTCGTTTTGTATCTATGACATTGAGAAAAAGGAAGCAAGGCACGTGGGATTGGATTAGTCTTCGGAGGGAAAAATGAGCAGTTCGGACCTACTGATATTTGCCCCCATAATCCTGATAGAGTTAGGCTTGGGCGTGGCTGCGATGGTTGATCTAATAAGACGAGACAAAACAGCCGTTGTGGGAGGAAACAAATTGTTGTGGGGAGCGATTATACTGCTTGTCGGATTTGTCGGCCCGATCGTATATTTTGTTTTTGGCCGGAAGGAAAGCTAGGATGGCCGGAAGGAAAGTTAGTTGAGTGCTATAGAAATAGAGGGCTTGACCAAGAAATTTGGCGAGGCGGCGGCGGTCGATCACCTTGATCTTGCAGTTGAAAAGGGTTCTGTCTTCGGCTTCTTGGGTCCGAATGGAGCAGGCAAGACAACTACTTTGAGATTGCTCATGGGTCTGGCAAAGCCGACTTCCGGCACGGCACGGATATTGGGTCAAGACATCCTGAAGAACACATTCGGCATCCGCATGAGAATCGGTTATCTTCCCGATGTCCCCTCTTTCTACACCTGGATGACTGGCCGGGACTACCTGGTCTTTGTCGGCGAACTTTTTAATATTCCGCGACAAGAGCTCGATCAGAGAGTAGCGTCGCTTTTGGATTTCACCGATCTTGCAGAAGTTAAGACAAAGATCGGTGGCTATTCCAGGGGCATGAAGCAAAGGCTGGGATTGGCTCAGGCCATGATAAACAAGCCGGAGATCCTCTTTCTTGATGAGCCGACTTCGGCTCTCGATCCGATTGGGCGCAAAGAGGTGCTTGACATGATAGAATCGCTGGCTGCGGGAACAGCCGGAACAACTGTCTTTTTCTCCACACATATTTTGAGTGACGTTGAGAGAGTTTGTGACTCAGTAGCTATTTTGAATAGGGGACGTCTGATGACCGAGTCCAATCTGGATGATTTGAAGGCGAACTATGCTCGCCCAATCTTCCTGTTGGAGTTGGATTCGGAATCTCAAGCATTTGAGAACCGGCTTCAAGGCCTGCCCTGGGTTCTGGGAACCGAGCGTGAACGCAATAGACTAAAGATTAAGGTCAGCGACTTGAAAATCGGACAAGTTGAGCTGCCTGGCTTACTCTCACAAACCGGAACTCTCTTAAGACATTTCGAAGTTGTGGAGCCAAGCCTGGAAGAGATCTTCGTTGAAATGGTTGAGAAAGCATGAGCGGTCTGAAGTTTTTGAAGAAGGAATTTAGAGAGATTTTGAAGACCTACAAGATATGGGTGGTCCCCTTGATCTTTGTCTTCTTTGGCTTCATGAGCCCGATAACGACCAAGCTCCTTCCGAAGATTCTTGAGGGCCAGATGAAAGCAGCAAATGTCGCCATAAAGCTGCCGGCGCCATCGGCGCTCGAATCGTTTTCCCAATATTTTAAGAACTTAAGCCAGATGGGAGCGCTGGCGGTTATTCTGCTTTCAATGGGAATCGTGAGTGAGGAGAGGGCAAAAGGCGTGCTCCATTTGATTGTAACCAAGCCCATATCGAGAACCTCGGTGATTATCGCGAAATTTGTCGCTCAATCATGTTTGATTAGTTCCTCGGTGATCATCGGGGCGGCGGTTTGCTATCTTTATACGCTGGTCCTGTTTAATGAAGGCAGTCTCAAGCTATTTAGTCAAAGTACATTTTTGTATGTAGTCTATTACTTGTTGCTAATCGCCCTGACACTCCTTTTTAGCACTCTCTTTTCGAACCAAATTGCGGCGGCGGGTTTTTCTCTCATTGCCTTCTTTGGGCTGACAATTTTGCCGAGCCTAAATGAACTTATGGCTGGGTATTCGCCGTATGCATTGACGACCATTGGGGACGGCGTTTTGAGGAAGAGCGAGGTTTTCTCGACGGGTTTGTGGCCGCTTGCCGTATCGGCCGGGCTGATTGTCATTTTGCTCTTCTTCAGTTGCTACATCTTCGAGCGCCAGGAGCTTTGAAATGCAAAATGCAAAATGCAAAGTGCAAATTTTGGAACCATAAACCAAAACCATTTTGACTTTTTCGTTTTGCGGTTTGCATTCTTAATTGCCATGAAGGGGTGACAGACGTGACCTGGATCTGGTATGCAATTCTTGCCGCTCTGTGCTGGGGCGCGGCTCCTATCTTTGAGAAGGTGGGGATCTCGAAGATGAGTCCATTGGTTGCCGTAACTGTAAGGAGCGTAGCCATATCCATCATTTTGGTGATTGCGGTAATCTTCACCGGAGAGATTTCCAAGATACCAAAGATAGACTCAAAGAGTCTGGCCTACATAGCTATTGGCGGCATTTTGGCGGGGCTCCTGGGTCAGATGCTCTACTTCTTTGCTTTGAAGTCAGGAGAAAGCTCACGAGTGGTTCCGGTTGCCGGGACCTATCCGCTAGTCGCGGCCATCTTAGCTATAGTCTTGCTGGGCGAGACCATAACGGCGCAGAAAATTCTTGGAATTGTCTTGATCATCGGCGGCATCATTCTAGTGAAATAAACTTTCTGCATACATCGGCTAGTCGCTGATCGAAAGTCGCTTATCGCTCACCGGCTTTTTTACACTCCTCCGAAAATCCAGCCGCCGTAATCCTCGAAATAGTAAGATGGCTCCTGCAAATATTTTTTTGATTCTGCTAAGAGGTCATAGTGCAGGCTTTCCTCTTTCAAAAGGAATTCAAAGAACTTCTTTGTTCTTTCATCATTTGCCCTTACGGGGATTCCGAGGGTTTCGTAGGAGTCCTTATACATATCGTAGCTCTCTTTTTCCATGTCCATTGCCAGATCATAGATTTCAATATCATTGCTTCGAGGTCCGATCTTCTGATCTTCCTTGCCCGTGAACTCCTTTAAATGGACCTCAATTCTCTGCGGCAGCGCGGTTTGGCAGAACGCATCGAAGTCAAAATCTACTGAATTACCTACGAGGGCCTCATTAAATTGATTGATTTTTTGGATATGATGAAGTTCTTCGTGAGCCAAGAAATTCAGTGTTCTCTTGGCAAATTCGTCTTCAACCTTCTGAATTGAATCTCTGTAAAATCTCTCACCCTTCTTTTCGAAGTCCAGAGCAAGCTCTAAAGCCTCACAATACATTTCCTTGTTAGTCATCTTTCTTACCCCCTATTTGCTCGCCATTCCCATGTCCCTTGCTTGCCGGCTATTTTCTAGTTTGGCTATCTAAACCTATACAACATCTGGGTCAAAATCAATAGTCTCATTCGTATTCCCAAAGTTACTTTCTACCGGAGACACAGCCTGGCAGGAGATTTTAAAGATGAGTAGAAGAAATAGACGCGTCGTATTCAACTCGAATATTGCAGTAAGAATTTGGCGCTAGGCTTATTGCAGTATCCGGGTTCAAAAAAAGGTGGTTCAATTGAGAGATTTTGGCAAATGGCTTAAAAGCCTTCCGGTTTTTTTAAAGGCTCTTGTTGCTGGCAGCATAGTTGTACAACTGACGTTCCTAGCTCTTTATGGAGTTTTGGCGGCGGCCACATTCTCGCAAGTGCAGAAAGTGCTGAAACCGGAAAGAGCGATGATAATCCCCCGGCAACTTCCTTCGCAAAGAAAGAATCTTGCCGCCAAGCCTGAAACCAAAAGTGAGTCTCCGGCAAAAGAGACTGTGATGGTAACCAGGGTAATTGACGGAGACACCATTGAGGTCGAGGGCGGAAGAAAAGTCAGGTATATCGGGATTGATTCCCCCGAAGAGGGCCGACCCTACAGCAAAGAGGCTTTTGCCAAGAATAGAGAGTTGGTTGAGGGCAAAGTCGTAACACTCGAAAAAGATGTCTCTGAGAAAGACGTCTTTGGCAGATTGCTGAGATACGTCTATGTCGGAGATACTTTTGTCAATGCGCAGCTTGTTGAAGAGGGGATGGCGGAAGCAAAAGCCTATCCGCCAGATGTCGCCCATGAGGATGAATTCCAAGAATTGGAGGAAGAAGCAAAAGAATCAGGCAAAGGGATGTGGCAGGGCGAGTCTTTTCAAAATCAGAGGAGTTTTCAAGATCAACAGGGGCAGCAGCAAATAGTGTATCTGAACGAACCAGGCTTTGAATATCATGTGTTCGGCTGTTCAAGATTGGGTTCCGACGCCTGGCCTGTTAGTCTGGATGAGGCTAAGGCCAGTGGTTTCAAACCCTGCACGCAATGCAATCCACCCAGGTAGGCGCTTTCCTTCAATCAAGTGGATTGGAATTAAGATCTGACTTCTCTGTGGATGCTGTTTCTGAGGAAGTTAGATTTTTGATCAGGGAAGAAGAAGATGCAGTCAAGTAAACAACCCAAAGAGAATTCAAACGCGAGCTTGGATTCGAAGAAGCAGATTATTGACAGGCTTAGAAGATTGGAGGGCCAGCTCAGAGGCTTAGAGCGGATGATTACCGAGGATGCCGAGTGCGAAGCTGTGCTGGTTCAATTTTCGGCGGTTAAGGCCGCTTTTGATAAGGTTGGGGCACTTGTTGTGCGCGACGCCCTGCGTGATTGTCTGAAAGATGAAATCATGAATGTTTCCAAGCTTGATGATGCCATGGCGATTTTGGAGAAATATCTGGCCTATTTGAAGTAGGATCTGAGCATCAAAAATGCAAATCCAAATGTCAAAATCCCAATGTCATACCTGCCCGTTCCGTAGCTTTAGCGAAGGCGGGTGAAGCTCAAAGTCAAAAATCCAAAGGATTTGACATTCAGGTTTAGGGGGCTAATCGAGAATTCATGATTAATGCCAATTTGTACCATTTTGTAGCGACAAAGCTTGCTTTGTCCTGCGTGGCTTGAGTAGAGCAAGCTCTGCAGCTACATTCTCGAAAATGACTTCGGAGAGGGACGATTGAATGAATCTTAATCGCAAGTTACAAGACGAATACGACATAATCATTATCGGTGGAGGACCGGCGGGTTTGACGGCCGGATTATATGCTGCCAGGGCCAGGATGAAGACATTGCTTATAGAGAAAATGGTTTGGGGCGGGCAGGCGGCGATAACTGAGAACATCGAGAATTATCCGGGCTTTCCGGAAGGCATATCCGGTGCGGAATTGACAAGCCTAATGAAGGAGCAAGCAGCCAGATTCGATCTGGAATTTCTGGATGCGGACGCAAATAGTATCAAGGATGCGCAATTGGCCGGCGGCCAAGGTTTCGAGATTTCAACCGGGCAAGGGGCATCCGCAGGATTGGCGGTGATTGTTGCAACCGGAGCTCAGTCAAAAGAGCTTGGAGTTCCGGGGGAAGAGAGACTTAAGGGCAGGGGGGTCTCATATTGTGCTACCTGTGACGGCCCGTTCTTCAGAGACCAAGACATAGTGGTGGTCGGCGGTGGCGACACGGCTGTGCAAGAAGGACTGTTTTTGACGAACTTCGGGCGCAAAGTCAGCTTGGTTCATAGGCGTGATCGGCTAAGGGCGACAAAGATACTGCAGGAGCGTGCCTTCTCGAATCCCAAGATGGACTTTGTATGGGACTCTGTTGTGACCGAGATACTCGGAGACGGCAAAGTCGAAGGCATAAGAACAAAGAACATAAAGACCAACGAGGAGAGGACTATTCCTGCGCAGGGGGTTTTTGTTTTTGTCGGAATAGAGCCGGGCACGGGATTCTTGCAGGGTATTGTCGATATCGACGAGGCGGGTTACGTAATCACTGATGAGGATATGAAGACTTCACGGGATGGAATCTACGCCTGCGGCGACGCGCGCAAAAAATTGTTGAGGCAAGTAGTGACCGCCTGCGGGGAAGGCGCAACAGCAGCCTTCGCCGCGCAGCATTATGTGGAAGAAATCAAGGGGACTGCTTATAAGTAGTCATGGCTTGAGCAGGCCTTTTGTTTCCCGGGCGCGTTTGCACGGCTCTGTCCTCAGTCTGTCATTTCTTCAGAGTGAATTCATCTCCAGTGTTGCGCTATTGAATATGAGCTTGGACCTTGCCTTAAGGGGGTGTCATATCCAAAGACCATCTCTGTTTTTCTTGACAACCCCGAATTTAATGTTCTAGATTATCGATTTGTTGATGAGGGTCTAACAAAAGGAGTGCTCGTTAAAAGGGTTTCACAAAAGAAAAACAGTTGCCTAAACTATTCACCGCTCTTTTAGCAGGTGACTTTCTTAATTTGATCTTACTATGAATCCTGCAAACTGGTTCAAGAGAGGTCAAGAGGGTAAAAACAGTCTCCCGCAAATCTTCAAAAGGAGCTCGGAGGAATTGAGGGGGAAGTGAAGAAGAGAGTCTGGAATGGGTGGACTAAATGAAAATGCTCGAATGGTTTGAGGACGTGAAGAAGAATCCCGATTTTGATAAAGTAGGGATGATCCTATGCCATAACGGCGTAGTAAGAGGTTACTCACAAACCGGCGAACGGATTCGCCGTATGCATCTGGAAGTGAGAAGAGACTTACTAAATGATTTAGTTTCTGAGATGGGCAAGCGTCCGGGTATTGTTGAGGTTAGAGCGTGGCTCAACGAAGGAGTCTTGAATGTCGGAGACGACATTATGTATGTGTTGGTGGCCGGGGACATTCGGGAGAATGTCTTTTCTACTTTAAAGGAGATGGTTTCGCGCGCAAAGAAGGAAATTATCATCGAAAAAGAGCTTACGTAGATTAGTCGTTCGAAGTAGCCGGCAAATAGAAGGAGATTTTGCTTGATTATGAACAAGATTGAAGTTGTTACAACTTTCGCTCCTCTCTACTCTTTTGCTTTGAATGTGGCGGGAGATCAGGCTGAAGTTCCTAATCTAGTTCCTATCGGGGCAAGTGTCCACGTCTATCAGAGCAAACCGAGCGACGTAAAAAAGATTGCCGAAGCTGATGTTTTGATCAAAAACGGAGTGCACCTTGAAGAGTCTTTAGACGACATGACAAGAAAGAAGACAAAAGAGGTTCTCTTGCGGCTTTGCAAAATGTTGGTTCTGCTACGATTCATAGCAATACACATTCTTGTCCTCGTAACGTTTTCATTTGGATATTCCTCTTCACGGTTCTAATTTAGGTGGGCCGAAATTAGCTTAAGCTCCTGCTAATAGCTCTCTCCAACAGCTGCATCTCAAGAGAATTATTGAACTTACTTGCATATCCTGTTTGTAGCACGTATAATCAAAAATAGGTGGAGGTGAGTACATTGTTACCCAAGGAAGATCAGGCTGTGTATGCCATTGGTATAGTTGCACGGATGCTCAATGTTCATCCCGAAACTCTAAGGATTTGGGAGAGAAACGGCATCATACGCCCTGCTCGCCGGAGCAGCCGCAGATTATACTCCAATCTTGATCTCAAGCGTTTAGAATTCATTCACAGTTTGATAGAAAGTGACGGCCTAAATCTGGCAGGAGTAAGCAGGCTCGTTCAAATGTATCCCTGCTGGCAAAGAAAATGCTGCTCAGGTGGCGGATCTTATCGTTCCAACCAACGTGTTAATCCATCCAAACCATGCTGGAAGGAACCGGGAACTTATTGTCTGAAGCCCGAGGACATTGCTGAGTTCTGTGCGGGCTGTGGATTCCGGAAAGGGCAAAAGACGGTGCAAACAGAGAAGAAGGTTTAACCGCAAGACTGGGAGGCGAAAATGCATTCTGACAAGAGTGTGTGCGGGACCTGTAGTTCCAAGGCTGAGGAGTGTTCGTCGCAACAGCAACACCAAGAAGTGCCTAAACCAGAGCGAAGGGAAGGAATCGAACACTACATCGCGGTTATGAGTGGGAAGGGTGGAGTCGGGAAGTCACTTGTTACCGGTCTTTTGGCGACGTCTTTAGCAAAAAAGGGATTTAATGTTGGTATCTTGGATGCTGATGTAACGGGTCCCAGTATCCCGAAAATGTTCGGGTTGAAAGAAAAAGTATTCTCAGTAGGTTCCAATCTGCTTCCTCCTGAGACTTCCCAAGGGATAAAGGTAATGTCGCTTAATTTATTGTTGGCGAGTGAAGAAATGCCGGTTATCTGGCGCGGGCCAATAATTGCCAAGGCAATACAGCAATTTTGGGAAGAGGTTTTGTGGGGTAAATTGGATTATCTTCTGGTCGATCTTCCACCGGGTACGGCTGATGCTGTTATTACGGTAATGCAATGCATCCCTTTAGACGGCGTAGTAATCGTTGCCTCTCCTCAAGGTCTGGCGATGATGATCGTAAAAAAGGCCATTCATATGGCCAAAGATGTTAATGTCCCCGTCTTAGGTTTGATTGAGAATATGAGCTACGCAGTTTGCCCGAAGTGTGGTGAAAAACTTGAGTTCTTTGGAAAGAGTCAGGCAGAAAAAGTTGCTGATGATATGGACATAAATCTCTTAGGCAAATTACCTATTGACTCAAGAATTGCCCGGCTTTGTGATGAGGGAAAAATCGAGAAGTATAGCAATGGTTCCTTTGAGAAAGTGGCCAAAACAATTTTGGATTTGGCGAATAGAAAAAGTTCCCGCTCTTCAGTCAAGGCCACCAAGGAAAAAAGAACGAGGAATTGATAGGGTAAATGAAGGAAGGAGGTAGGAGATTTGCAACTAGCAATTGCTACCGAAGGCAATCAGGTCTCAGCTCATTTTGGACGTTGCCTGTCGTATACGGTTGTTGATATTCAAGATGGTCAGATTGTCAATAAGCAAGAAATCCCAAATCCGGGCCATGAGCCCGGGTTCTTACCAGGATATCTGGCACAAAAGGGCGTGCAATGCGTAATTGCCGGTGGTGCAGGGCCACGGGCGAAAGATCTATTTGCCGAGCAGGGAATAGAGATTATTACCGGAGTCAGCGGTAGCGTGGACAGTGTGCTGGAAGATTTTATGAATGGGACACTGAAAACAGGTGTAGACACTTGCGACCACTAATTTAAGAGGCGAAACAGATGTTTTTGGTCGATTGGGATAAATGTACCGGCTGCGGAAATTGCATAGAGGTATGTCCTGTGCAAGCTATCAGCATGCAAAGCGAAAAAGCTGTAATCGATACTGACAAATGCGCAGAATGTGGTGTTTGCGTTGACGAATGTCCTAATGATGCTATCTGTGAAAGGGAACTAGAGCTTGTAATTGAAGAAAAAGCTGCTGATAAAGAAATCAACATGGTCCCTGAGAGGAAAAATCTGTTAGATGAGCAGGTTTTGGAAGAAAGTCTTCGTGCAAGAGGGGATGTGTCTGCTGGTCGTCAAGATACGTTTCTGAGTGTGAGTAGGAATCAGCCGCGCCGCAGTGTGGGAAATGGAAAAGGCCGCTGTAATAGAGGAGGTCGAAGAGGCAGGCGAATCCAACCAAGTACTTTCGAATTAGTTCCAATGGAGGAGGTTTTTTATATGAATGACAAGCAGAAAGGGGCGGTTGTAGGAAAATCCAGGAGACCCAGGAGCATTAGGAGGTGATTGATATGCCAGGAGGAAGAGGAAATAGGTTTATGTATTATGCGACTGGTCAGCCCGGATGGATGCGGTTTGGGTATAGTCCGGGTTGGGCTGGAAGAAGTGCGACGGGTTTGGGTCCCCGCGCAGAGTACATAATGACAGGCAGGTGGCCAATGCCGCAGGCGTATACAGGAGTACCAGTTACTCCACCTGCTATGGTGCCCGAGCAAGAATTACAAATGCTTAAGAATCAATCTGAGCTGTTAAAGCAGCAATTGGATCAGGTTGACAAGAGAATCAAAGATATTGAGAAGAAATAGACCAGGAAGAAGGTGGTTTAGGTGAAGATAGCTGTAAGTTCAACCGGGCCGGATTTATCGGCTCAAGTGGATCCCCGCTTCGGAAGGTGCCAATATTTCATTGTTGTTGATCCTGATACTTTGGAGTCTGAGGCATTCCTAAATCCAAGCATTTCCGCTTCCGGAGGTGCAGGTGCTCAGGCTGCCCAACTTGTCGCTGCGAAAGGCGCAAAGGCCGTTTTGACTGGTCATTGCGGACCAAATGCTTTTACCGCCCTACGAGCTGCAGGTATAGAGATTATTACTGGTGCTGCCGGGACCGCTAAGGATGCGATTGAGCAGTATAAGGCGGGGCAGTTGAAGCCAACAACCGAGCCCACCGTGGGGGAGAAGTTTGGCCTAGGACAAACTGGTACCGGATCAGGTCCGGGAATGGGTCCTGATATGGGCAGAGGAGGCGGCCGTGGTATGGGCCGTGGAGCAGGTGGAGGTGGAAGAGGCCAGGGTGGTAGGCGATCCTAATGAGTTGTCTATTTGGGCCGGTGCCTTCACGAAGGCTAGGAATATCTCTGGGAGTAGATATAGTCCCTTCCAAGTTTTGTAGCTATGACTGTATCTATTGCCAATTAGGTAGAACCACTAACAATACTATTAGCAGGGATGAATATGTTTCCTATGCGGCGGTTTGCCAAGACATAGAAGAATATTTTTCTATGAATGGTCCTGCAGTTGATCATATTACTTTTTCCGGATCGGGAGAGCCTACCTCGAACAGCAAAATAGGCCACATAATCACAAAGATAAAAGAGTTTACCAAAATCCCGGTAGCAGTGCTGACAAATGGCTCCCTGCTCAGCCAGGCTGAAGTACAAGAAAATTTAATGGCAGCTGATATAGTATTGCCTTCACTAGATGCAGCTACCCCGAGGGTCTTTGATGTTGTTAACCGACCGCATCGGTCAATAAAAATTTCAGAGGTGATTAGCGGATTAGTCTCTTTCAAGAAGTTCTTTGAAGGAGAGACATGGCTCGAAGTGCTTCTTTGCAGAGGAATAAATGATGACAAAGAAGAGCTGAAAATGATAGGAAGGGCAATAAATGAGATTAAGCCGAATAAAGTACATCTCAATACTGTCGTAAGGCCCTCTTGCAGCGGATTAGCTTATCCTTTAAGCAGAGAACAATTGAAAGAAGCCCAAAGGATACTAGGGAAAAACACCGAGATAATCGGGGATTTTACAGAACCGGCCTTTCATGATAATCATCAAAACATGGAGGAGAAGATTCTTGATCTATTGAGGCGGAGACCTTCCACTGGTACAGAATTATCAGATGTTTTAGGTACTCACCCGAATGAAATTTCCAAATGCATTGATGACCTCATTAACTTAAAAAAGGTGAGCTTTGTGGTTCATAGGAATAATGTCTATTACCAGTCCAGCGAATAGAAAAGCTATGACTAATCGTTTAAAACGATTCGGTCCTTCCGTTAAGACCAATTAATCGTTAAAGGAGAGAGCGTAAGAATGACTAAGGATAAGGCCAAGTCTTTGCTTAGCCAGGTTTGGAAGACTGTTGGTCCCTTTCTTCCTTTCATCTTGGCGGGGCTTTTGGCCAAAAAAGGTAAAAGATTAGGAGGTTCAGGGATTTGTACCTGCCCTCAGTGTGGCTACACCACTGCGCACATTCGAGGCTTTCCCTGTTCCTCAACCAACTGTCCCAATTGCAGCACTCCTTTAAAAGGCGAGATCTGTCAATAATAGTTGAGAAGCACACAGAAGGAGAGATAAGAATGCCAATCTACGAGTACAAATGTGGAAAATGTGGGAAAGTGAGCGAGATTGTGGTGGGCGTTGTGCACAGTGGTGCAAAGATCAAGTGTTCCCACTGCGGGAGCGAACAGTTGGAGAAAATCATCCCTTCCACCTTTGCGGTAGCTACAAGCAGAAAGGCCGCTTCAAATGCGACGAGTTGCTGTGGCGCAAATGATCCATGCGATGATCCTAAAAGATGCTGCAATGATCACTAGTAATGAGCTTGAGATAAGAGACTGTGCCGGAGGTGAGAATGATGCCAAGAGGAGACGGAACAGGCCCTGCCGGCTCTGGTTCGGGAACGGGCCAAAGTACGGGAAAAGGAGGCAGAGGCCGCGGAGGTGGAACTAGTGCGGGACCCGGGGGAAACTGCGTCTGTCCCGGTTGCGGGACGACTGCTGCACATCAGGTAGGTGTCCCCTGTTACGAGGTTTCATGTCCTAAATGTGGCACTCAAATGGTTAGACAATAGCTGGTTGTTGTACTCCCGAAGGTCCTTGAAGAAGTGATGATTGACTGTGCAAGTTTGCGCAGGAAGAAATACGTATGATCCAAAAAAGGAGCAAAAAATGGGAGATGTAATGATTATTTGCCCGCACTGCGGCAGACAGATTGCCACAGGGCTGCAGGCGAAAACTCTAGCCTTTAGCAACTTTCGATTCTCCGGCGGTGAAGTGTTTTGCCCTCACTGCAAGAATGAGATACGTTGGGCGGAAAAGGATGTCTTTCTTGACAAAAAGAGCCTTCTTCCACTGAACCTGAGAATTTATACCAGTCACTGACACTAGAGACAAAATACGAGGAGTTGAGATGATAATTTCAGTGGCCAGCGGAAAGGGAGGTACCGGCAAGACAACAATTGCGACCAACCTGGCATTGTCTTTGGGGGATGCTCAATACGTAGACTGTGATGTAGAGGAACCAAATGGCTATATATTTCTCCGTCCAAAGATAGAGGAGACCAAGCCGGTCTATCTTCCCGTACCCGAGGTAGACTTGGATAAGTGCTCATTTTGTGGTGTGTGTGCTGAGTTTTGCCGGTTTAACGCTCTTGCAGTAGTGAAAGAAAAGGTTTTGGTCTTCTCCGAACTCTGTCATGGGTGTGGAGGGTGCGCCCTGGTTTGTCCGGAATCAGCTATCCTAGAAGAAGATAAAGAAATCGGAATGGTAACCAAGGGCTTTTCATCTCAACTAGGTTTTATAGAAGGTAGACTAAATGTACGCGAGCCCGTGGCAACGCCGGTTGTGCGTACCGCAAAGAAGGAAATTGAAGTGGACAGGACGGCAATCCTTGATGTCTCCCCCGGACTGGGTTGTTCTGCAATTGAAGCAATCTGTGGGGCGGATTATTGCCTACTGGTCACTGAACCTACCCCTTTTGGATTATATGATCTTAGACTGGCAGTAGAAGTCGTAAGGAAGCTGGGGATCTCCTTTGGGGTGGTCATAAACCGCTCCGGCGAAGGCGACTCGCTGATTTCGAATTATTGTCGTGAGCAAAACATCCCCATTCTAATGCGTCTCCCATTTGATAAGAAAATAGCTTTCGACTATTCCAGAGGCCTGGCCATCGTATCCGCCAATCCGGAGTATAAAGAAGAATTCGTTGCTCTTTATGAGGAAATCAAAGAGGCGGTGCGATAATGAGGATAAAACCAATAGGGATAATTCATACGCCTTATAAGTCTAAAGAAGAAACACCCATACAGCCGTCCAAGTCACGAGGTATAGGCAAGGTTGAGGTTTTTGACCAATATGAGGAGGGCTTAAACGATCTAGAAGGATTTTCCCACATAGTTCTGATTTATAGGTTTCATAAGTCAAAGGGTTTCAAGTTGCGAGTCAAGCCTTTCTTGGACGATGAGATGCGAGGCCTCTTTGCTACCAGATTTCCGAGACGGCCAAACCAGTTGGGCTTGACGGTCGTTAGATTGCTGAAGAGAGAAGCAAACATTCTTTTTGCAAAAGGAATTGACGTTGTAGATGGAGCCCCGCTGCTGGACATAAAGCCCTATGTACCTGAATTTGGTCCCAAAGAGAAGATTAAGATCGGGTGGTTGGAGGGAAAGATCTAAATGAAACAGGTTGCAGTAATAAGCGGCAAAGGGGGAACGGGAAAGACCACACTCGCAGCTTCCTTTGCGGTTTTAGGGAGAAATCAAGTTGTTATCGCTGACGCGGATGTGGATGCGCCGGATCTTCATCTCCTTTTGTCTCCACAGGTACTTCAAAGTGAAGAATTTTTTGGATCAAAAATAGCAATAATGGATGAAAATAAGTGTACTGAGTGTGCTGAATGTGAAAGACATTGCCGTTTTGAAGCCATTAAGGATTTAAGAATTGATCCTTTGCATTGTGAAGGATGTGGAGTCTGCGCCTACGTCTGTCCCGAAGAAGCTATTACTCTCCAAGATGAGCGAACAGGAGACGTGTATACTTCTGAGACGAAGTTTGGTCCTATGGTGCATGCTAATCTCTATCCCGGGTCTGAAGCTTCAGGCAAATTAGTCACGCAAGTAAGAAATCTTGCCCAGAGACTGTGTCTTGAGCATGATGGCGGCCTCATCGTTATCATAGATGGACCTCCGGGCATAGGCTGTCCTGTAATTGCCTCTCTTGCCGGTGTGGATTTGGCTCTAATTGTTACCGAGCCTACACTCTCCGGTCTCGTTGATATGAAGCGAGTTCTTGATCTTGCTGAGCATTTTAATATAGAGCCACTTGTTTGCATCAACAAATTTGATATCAATCTAAAGAACACTCAGACGATTCGCGAATTCTGCCGGGAGAGCAAGATAGAATTTGTTGGAATGATTCCCTTTGATGAGGAAGTCGATCGAGCACTAAAGCTTGGCAGGTCTGTGGTTGACATCTTTGATGGACCGGCCGCTGGAGCAATCAGGAAGGTCTGGAAGATTGTTTTGCGGCATCTTGGAAACGGAAAAAGTATCGAATCCTCATGTCAAAAGGAGGCTTATTGATGGACAAGCCTTATCCTCCTTGGAGATATTGGACCATGAGTAGCTTGGCAGAAACCCTTAACGTAGTTCTTGACGATCTTGGAGAAGAAGCAAAGAGGAGTATCCGAAGCATTCTGAGCAATCACGATTGTGTTCAGAAGACAACAGAACTCATTCTTTCCATAGGGAAGAATGCTCCCGCGTGCACTGTCACCATTGAGTTTTTAGACCGGGATTTGCAGAAGCAAGATTCTGGTTCGGACTGGATTTCTCTCATCAAGAAAGCTCAATTCAATATTCTAAAAGATATTTCCACTTCTCTTGTTGCGACCTCGCTCAAACCGGATGTCAAAATGACGACGATGTGTTCCAGCGGTGAGCTTACCTCTTGGACATGTTGGAAATGCATAACAAAAATATCTCGGGGAGAAGAGAAGTATAAAGACTGGGATTTATTAACTGTCTTTTCCCATAAGCTGAATCAGTCATGAAACCAACTTTGACATATGAGAAATTCAGAGAATACGAAAAAGTGAGGTTGCTCTTCAAAAAGCAAGGCTACGATATGGATGAGACGCGGCGGTTGGTGCTTAGAAGAGCACTTCCCATTAGAGAGAATTCTAGATGTTGGCACTGGACCTGGGAGAATGGCTTATGTCCTAGCTCGGGCAGGATATAACATTACAACTATTGATGTGTCCGAAGAAATCTTGGAAGTTGCAAGAATTTATGCCTTGAAGCATAGAGTGCTGGACAGAATATCCTTTCTGAAAATGGATGCTCAGAATATGGAGTTTGAAAGCGGCTCTTTTAAGACCGTGGTCTGCGTAAATCTTTTGCACGAGGTAGACAATCCCGAGAAAGTAATTTGTGAGATTCTGCGGGTTTGCTCACAAGGAGGAAAATTTGTCGTTGCTGATCTGAACAGAAAAGGAATCGAGATTGTGGACAAGGTCCACAAAATAGACAATGAGGTTCATCAGGGCAAATACTTGGATCTAGACAAGACAGTTGGGTTGTTTCTTGCAGGGAAGAATATTCCATTCCAAAGATTTGAGGATGAATGCCTCACTACATTGGTCGCCAAAAAAAGCAAAGGTTCAGAGACGGGCTAATTCCGGGGGCTAGAGCCTACACCAGAGTTAGCGTGCAAAAATGCCTGAGGTTGTATAGCTGATATTGTTACTCTTTAGCTAAGATTTCTGAATTTGTCAGCGCAATAATTACGGCCACAATCAATCCGATTACAACTGCTCCCTTTCCGAAATTGGAGACGCCCATCACTCCAGTGGGCAATTTGCCCGCTGCGAACATGAAGTTGTGGGCAACAGCCGCGCCGCCCATCATGCCCAGAACGGCCATTGTGGAATCGGCGTTTCCGCTTCCGGCAAGAATGACTTGGCGCAAAGGGCAGCCTCCAAGCAAAATTGACCCCAGTCCTACCAGGCCCATTGCCAGGAAATTCCATAGATGTTCTGCGTGGGCAATCGGTTGATTCTCAAATCCAAGATTAAATTTGCCAAGGGCCAGATTGCCGACTGCAACGATCAGCAAGATGGCCAGAAACCCGTTTAAAAGGTGAGCATCTTTGGTTAGAGCAACATCTCTTATGCCGCCCGCCAGGCAAAGACGTGTCCGCTGGGCCGCTAATCCGACCAAAAAGCCTCCGATCAGTGAAAGCCAAATTGGCGCATGCATCGCACCCGGAAATGGCTTGGGTTCGGTTGGTGGAGTTTTAGTAAAAAAGACCGGTCCGGGCGCTGAGGTCACTTTTTGTCCTTCTGCGACAACGGGTTTTCCCTTGAAAAGTACTGGTGCTCCCGGATTAAAGACCGGCTTCCAGAGCAGCAAAACCAGTAGCAGAATCATTGCAGCGGGCAGTATCCATCCATCGACTTTTTTGGCGTCTCTTGCCGTACCCAGGTCAAAACCTAGCTTCAAGAATCCAACTCCCGCCAGGATACCTGCAACAAAGCCAAACAGACCCACAAGGGCGTTTAAGTCGCCGCCTCCCAAGCGCAAAATCATTCGCAAAGGACAGCCGAGAAACACAAGAGCCCCGATCATCACGAGCATGCCCAGAAGAAAGCGGGTGACAGGCGCCGATCCGGCTTTGACGTCGAACTCTTTCCAGGCAAGAGCCGCCACGAGTGCTCCCAGGACCAGGCCGATGATTTCGGGCCTGATATACTGGACCGGTGTCGCCCGGTGCAAACCGAGAGCTCCCACTATGTCGCGCTCGAAACAAGCGACACAGAAACCCATATTTAGCGGATTCCCCTTAAATACCAGCAATAGCGCAATTACACCGACAATCAAGCCGGCGATGATAATATAGAGCCGTTCAGACTTCTTCATGCTTACCCCCTCCGTGGTCGCATAATCTTCAGTTCAACGCCATTGTCCAGCTCTGTTGATTCAACCTTGCAGCCCTTTTTCGCCGCCAGGCGCGATACGTTCTCAAATGGAGCGCCCCGGTCGACGATAAAGCACAAGATCTGCTCACTGCTTTGCTCCAGTGCCTTCTTGACTTTAAGCACAGGCACGGGACATGAAAGACCACGTAGATCAACTTTCAATCCGACCACCCCTTTCAAGCATATGGGCTCGCTATTTGGCTTTTAAACAGAAAAAATGGTTATGGTTGCACACATGGTTAATAAGAATTCTTTATCCAGCCAATTGACATTTCTGATGGCTAAGGGGATTATATTAAGATTTCTTAACATTTGTCAATGGCTTTTGTGATTACTTCACCAACTTTCGGTGGATGAAGTTTCTTGCAGGTGCTAAGCTACTGGAATTGAAATAGAAGATTAGGACATTATTTGAGTGGCGGGCAAGCGGAAACCAATATGCGTAAGAGAGATCGGAGCGGAATGATGAAATCATCTCTAGGGGAGATTGTCAAAAGAGACGGCAGGGTGGTTCCTTTCGATCAAGGGAGAATCACTCGCGCCATCTATAAGGCTTCCCTCTCTGTTGGTGTGGATGATAAGGGGATGGCGGAGAAGATATCCGATAAAGTTGTGGAGTCCCTGGAGGAGAAATTCAAAGGAAAAGCGATCCCAAACGTCGAGGCTGTCCAGGATACTGTTGAGCAGACTTTGCTGAGACAAGGCTATGCGGATATTGCCAAATCGTACATACTCTACCGTGAAAAAAGGGCTGAGATCAGAGAAGCAAAAAAGCTTATTGGAGTAGAGGATGAGCTTAAGCTCGGGTTAAATGCGCTCAGGGTTCTAAAGAGGCGGTATCTTCTGAAAGATAACGAAGGACTTATAATCGAGACCCCCGCCCAGCTTTTCAGGAGAGTAGCGAAAGTCATGGCGAAGGTCGATTTGACCTATGATAAGAAGGCCGATGTTCACAGGGTCGAAGACGAATTCTACCAGCTTATGACGAGTTTTAAGTTCCTTCCGAATTCTCCGACTCTAATGAACGCCGGAACCGCTATCGGTCAATTGTCGGCCTGCTTTGTGATTCCGGTTGCTGATTCCCTGAGAGGGATTTTTGACGCGGTTAAGTACATGGCGTTGATCCAGCAATCAGGCGGGGGAACGGGTTTTTCGTTTTCAAGGCTAAGGCCTAAGGGAGACGTTGTAAAAACCACTAAGGGAGTAGCTTCGGGGCCGGTCTCCTTCATGCGGGTCTTTGACGCGGCCACTGACGTGATAAAGCAGGGAGGAAGAAGACGTGGCGCCAACATGGGTGTTCTAAGAGTTGATCACCCGGATATCGAGGATTTCATCACGGCTAAGAGCAAAGAAGGATTTCTTGCCAATTTCAATCTCTCGGTTGCCGTTACCGACAATTTTATGGACGTTCTGGAGCATGGTGAAGAGTTTGAACTTGTTGATCCCCGCACCCGGAAGGTAGCAAGAAGGCTGCCGGCAAAAAGCATTTTTGATTTAATCGTCCACATGGCCTGGCGGACAGGCGATCCCGGTCTGATATTCATTGATGAAGTCAACCGGCTGAATCCTACACCTGAACTGGGAGACATAGAATCAACCAATCCCTGCGGCGAGCAAATCCTCTTGCCTTTTGAGAGTTGTAATTTGGGTTCGATAAACTTAGCCGAGATGGTTGCGGACGGCAAAATCAATTGGGAAGAACTCAGGCTGACAACGAGAAGCGCTGTTCACTTTTTGGATAATGTGATAGATGCGAACAAGTTTCCCTTGGTGCAAATAGAGAGAATTACCAAGGGTAACCGCAAGATTGGTCTCGGAGTGATGGGATTTGCCGAGATCCTTATTGAGTTGGGAATTCCGTATGATTCTGAAGAAGCTCTGGACTTGGGCGAAAAGGTCATTAAGTTCATTAGCGAGGAAGCTCGGAATGAATCGGTGGAGATAGCGGAAAGGCGCAGTTCATTTCCCAACTTCAAGGGAAGTGTGTGGGAAAAGAAAGGCTACAATGCGGTGCGAAATGCGACTCAGTCAACGATCGCGCCGACCGGAACCATCAGCATAATCGCCGGTTGCAGCAGTGGAATTGAGCCATTGTTTGCCATCAGCTTTGTTCGAAGCGTGATGGAAGGTACTCAGTTGATTGAGATAAATCCCCTCTTTGAGAAGATTGCCCGGAGAGAAGGCTTCTACAGCAAAGACTTGATGCTCGAAATTGCCCGTACCGGCAGCATTCAGGGGCTGAAAGAGGTTCCCGCAAAATTCCGTCGGATATTCTTAACGGCGCTCGATATTGACCCTGAGTGGCATATTAGAATGCAGGCCGCTTTTCAGAAGTACGTGGATAACGCGATAGCAAAAACGGTCAATTTGCCGCCGGATGCTGGCCTTGATGAGGTCAGAAAGGTCTTTCTGCTGGCCCACAAGCTCAAATGCAAGGGTGTCACGATCTACCGGTACGGAAGTAAGAAGGAACAAGTTCTGTACCTTGGCTCGCGTTTTGCTGTCAGGTCGGGCGAAGATCATGTGCTGGCCGAGTCTGAATATGCCGGCGGATGCCCTGCGGACGCCTGCCCGTTCTAGTTATAATGCAAAATGCAAAGTGCAAAATGCAAAAGTCAAAATGTTTTTGGTGCGGGGCATATTGTGGAAATAACGGAATATCAGGGAAAATGGACTGTTCTAGGTTTCGTAGCAACAGGTCTTCAGACCTGTAGAATTATGGCCGTGGAAGATTGACAGAGCAAAAGGTCTGTTTCTACATGCAAGAAATGATTAACAGACCTAAAGGTCTGTTGCTACGATGGGCCGGCAAGGGGATGGAAGTCGGATTTCACCGGACAAGGAGAATATGGAAGCAGTTTCAATACCTGTGCAGAAATCAGTCAAAGATTACGTCGTAGCAATGAAGCCCAAAGAAACCGTGTTGCTTACGATTATCGGTATTTGTTCCGCGGTCATCGGAGGACGAGGTTTTCCTCAGCTTAGCCGCTTAGGGCTGGTCTCCACTGCCATTCTCATAGGAAGTGCCGGCGCCAACGGTCTTACCAACTATTTGGACAGGGAAGTAGACGCTCTAATGGATAGGACAAAAAACCGTCCGCTTCCGTCCAAGCGCATTGATCCTGCCGAGGAAGTACTGCTTCCTGTGAGCATCCTTCTTCTGGCGGGCTTGGCGATTGCCTGGTATCTTAATCCGCTGTGTTTTGCTTTTGGTTCATTAGGTATTCTAACTTCCGTACTGGGCCGGAAGCGTTCAATCACTCATATTCTCGGAGGTATCTCGGGCTCTGCTCCCGTCTTGATAGGCTATGTTTCGATAAGTGGAAAGCTGGATTGGACCATTGGTCTTATTTCGCTTCTCATCTTCCTTTGGACCCCGCTTCATGTTTGGTCATTGATGACCGCTTATAAGGACGACTTTTTGCAGGCGGGTGTTCTCATGCTCCCGGTAACAAAAGGTGTGACCATAACTGTGGTGACCTTACTCAGTCTCTCGGTTCTGACGTTGGCAGTTTCAATCGGTCTCTATTTTGTAGGCGATTTTTCCTTTGTTTACTTGGCAGTCGCAACAGTGCTGGGTGTGTGGATGCTGCTTGCCAATGTCAATCTCTACAGGCATAGGAGTGAAAGAGAGGCCTGGAGGGTTTATAAAATCTCCGCCTACCCTTATCTCGGCTTGATATTTCTGGGAATGTGTATGGATTTGTGGATTCAGAGACTGATCTGATTTTCGCGCTACTTTCTTAATGCTCTTAAGACCTCTCTGAGCCATCTTTCAGTTTCGCTTAGCTTGCCGCGGTTTTCCACGATTTTGCTTCAGAAGTGCTTCTATGTGATTGATCTCACTGAATCCCGCGCAGATTTCACGATAATCAAACTCATCAAGTAAAAGATAATCCGTTCCGATGAAGTACAGGGTAAACAGGTGGGGAGATGCATTGTGAAAGCTCAGTCTCTGCTGATTTTGATGAGAAATCTTGATAGAACCGTCAAACTAACCCTGGGAATTTGGGGTGTTATTCTCGCGCCTTTGATGATTTGGGCAGGAGTTGCACTTCTGGTTCTTTCATGTCTGGGGATAAATTTCGGACTTATGTACCCTGCCTTTCTGGGCCTGCAGCTTTTTTTAATAGGGATGTTTTGGGAGCTAGTGATTTATTTCACTTTCGTTTAGACATAACACCCCTGGTTGTTGGGTACCTTTCTTAGCTTGGATTAATCTTCTTGTGTGCTTATTTCTTCCTCGGCGATCTCGCCCCTCATCGCGCTCATTACGTTCCTTGCGAGCACGAGTGGAACCGAAATGATGCTGGCATAAACTGGAAAACCGACGAGTAGAGTGATAGCAATCAAGACTATAAGGACGGCTGCCATCAAGTCCAAGTTTCCCTCCTTCCAGATGTCTTGAATCAAAAAAACCGGATAAACGTTAATTCTCCAAAGAAAGTCAAAATCCTTCAAAGAGCGATTTTCGTGGTTTTGAGACGAGGAAGCTCAATCGGCCCGTTTTTTCGCACATCGCTTTTCGCCAATCGCTTATCGAACCTAGTGTTCAAACCACCAAAAAGGTTTAATCGCGACTCCTAAGGCCGTGCAACCCTTCTCCACTTCGCCGACGTTTACCTTAGTTGCTACTGTGTCCGTTTCGACATCAATTACGGCTACAAGTCCATTATTGAGTGTGGAGCCCGATGAGACGTATGCTTTCTTGCCATCCGCCCGGATGGCGACCATAAACGGTCAGCCTCCGAGACCCAGCGGTATCTTTTTGGTGATTGTCAGATTGGCCATATCCAGGACCCGCGCCTCATCTGAGCCGCTGCCGATAATGTATGCTTTTTTCTCATCGGGAGTGAGAGCGATTGATCTTGGCGTTATGCGCTCAGCAATATCAATAACTGACGTGATCTTGCTCTCCTTCGGGTCAATCACTGTGATTCCGTTCCAATAGCTGTGGGTCCAAGCACTCAGGGTTTGAAAATCCTTAAAACTTCCTATGTAGGGCTCGTACGTAGTTGCCAGGATCTGCGAGCCATCGGATTTTACCGCTATGCTCCAGGTGCTTCCTCTGGTTGGAATGCTGGACGTGACCTTCTCTGTCTTGAGATCAACTATGCAAATCTCGTTCGAACCGGCCGAATTGGACTCAGCTTGTGTAGTGTCGCCCCCTTTATAGTTGGTAAATTCTGAATGACCGACGTAAGCTTTTGAGCCGTCAAAGGAAATAGCGATGGCCGCCGGATGATCTTTAACAGTTATTTTCCCGGTAGACTTGTTGGTCTTGGCATCGATGATCGAAATATAGTTCGACTCGTGATGTGTGACAAATACGCGCTTGCCATCAGGGCTTACCGCTATGCCATGGGGCTGGTCTTTTGTCTCAATCGTCTCAATCAGCTTATTCTCTTCGGCATCGACAACTAAGATCTTATTCGAGCGGCTGCAGGTTACATAGACGTGCTTGCCTTCCGGATGCACCGCTATCATGGCCGCCTCAGTATCAAAAGGAATTGAAGCTATTTTGGTATCGTCTTCGGATTTTATTACTGCATTTCCACCCTTGTCTTTCTGATTGGCGCTGACGAAAACAAAAGAAGGATTGCTGAGTTGTTTCTTGAGCTTAGCCTCATAGGTTTGCCTTTCAGTCCCCTGTTCCTTCCCTGTTTTCCTCCCGGATTTCTCCGATTTGTCATTCCCGTCATTCCCTGTGCCTGAAAATGTCTTTGAAATTGTGGAGATCGACCCACATGGCGCACAAGCCGGAAGTACTGATGAGACAAGGAAAATCATACCGATTACGACCGCTTTTGATCTTCGGATGGCATCAAATTGCCGGATTTGATCCAACATATTTCCTCCTGGTTGCTGTATTGCTGCTTTCATTTATTTCTTATGACATTCCCGCTATCCGGTTCAAATCCTCTTCGGAATTTGCGGAGGGCATATTAATATTCCTTATGCAACATACAAAATATTTTGATTTTGGAGAAGGAAAAAGGGACAGCCGTGTAGAAATCTTCTATTAAAAAGTTCTATAATATGCATAAGCAATCTTCATAAGGAGTGATAGTTATGTCTTCGGGAAGCGAGAAGTACTGTCAAATGTGGGAAAAACTGGGGCTTGATCTGGAAGCCCACGATCAACTTCTAAGTGTCTTGCCCTCTATTTACCAGGAAATCTATTTGGACCAGGAGAATAGACCCGAGGGAATGGGCTATTTTGACTTCGTGGTCGTGGAAATCCATGGGCTAAGAATCAAGGAGCTGCAGGATCACAAGGCCAACGGCGGCAAGGTGGTCGGGACTTTCTGCGTCTATGTGCCCGAGGAGATTGTCCTTGCTGCGGATGGCGTGTGCGTAGGATTGTGCGCGGGGGCTGAGATCGGCATGGCCGAGGCTGAAAAAGTGCTGCCGCGAAATCTTTGTCCGCTAATAAAGTCCGCCATGGGATTCAAGCTCTCGAAGATCTGTCCTTACTTTGAATCTTGCGACATGATTGTCGGCGAGACCACATGTGACGGGAAGAAAAAAACCTGGGAGATACTCAATGATATCGTTCCGACTTATGTTATGGATCTACCTCAGATGAAGTCTGAGCTTGGAAAAGAAATGTGGTTAAGCGAAGTTGCAAAGTTCAAGGACGAGGTCGAGAATTTGACCGGCAAAACGATTGATTCGGAGGCGTTATCCCGGTCAATCAAATTGGTCAACGAGAAGAGAAGGGTTCTGCAGCGCTTGAGCGAGCTGCGTAAGACGGATCCGGTGCCTATCAGCGGCCGGGATGCTTTGCTCATCGAGCAAGTTGCTTTCTATGATGATATTCCTCGTTTTGTCGAGAAGGTTTCCGCACTCTGTGATGAGCTTGAAGGGCGTGTTGAAAAAGGTATCGGCATTGCTAACGGTCCCTCAGCCAGAATCATGATTTCGGGGGCGCCCATGGTAATTCCCAACTGGAAGTTGCCGTACATTATTGAGACGAGTGGGGCCACGGTCGTGTGTGAAGAATCCTGCACTGGCCAGAGGTACTTTAGAAACTTGGTCAATGAAAACGGCGGCGGGGTCGAATCCCAGCTAAAGGATTTGGCCGGGAGATACCTAAAAGCCGATTGCGCGTGTTTCACTCCGAATAACGAGAGAATCGAGCACATCATTGAATACGCGAAAGACTACAATGTGGACGGCGTTGTCTGCTATACCCTTCAATTCTGTGATCCGTATGCAGTGGAAACACACAAAGTCAAAAAAGTGCTGGAAAAAGAAGGCATCCCGGTCTTGGAAATTGAGACTGACTACAGCCAGGAAGACACCGGGCAGATCAAAACCCGGGTCGAAGCCTTCATTGAGATGTTGGATAAAAAGTAGGTGGTGTTTGTGCGTGTCGCGGGTTTGGATATCGGCTCACGAACGATAGGGCTGGTGGTATTAGACGGCAGCGGTATTCTTGCCGGGGAAGTTGTTGATACCACACATGAACCACTGGTTCGGTGCAGAAGACTCCTCAGTTTATTTGAATATGATTCTTTGACGACCACGGGTTATGGACGCTACCTGGTCAAGGCTAGTTTTTCTTCCCATTCCATAACGGAGATCAAGGCACTTGCTTTGGGTGTAGGCGCTTTGATCCCGTCGGCTCGGACAATCGTTGACATAGGCGGTCAGGATACAAAAGTGATTCAGGTCAATAAGGGAGAAGTTCAGAATTTTGAGATGAATGACAGATGTGCGGCAGGGACCGGCAAGTTCCTGGAAGTGATGGCAAAAGCTCTAGGGCTTGATATTGATGATCTAGGCAAAGAGGCGTTGAAAGCAAAGAAGGTGGTCAAAATCAACAGTATGTGCACCGTTTTTGCGGAGTCGGAAGTAACGTCATTAATCGCGCAGGGTGAGGATCGCGAAAATATTGCCTACGGCCTTCACGCAGCGATTGGCGAAAGAACGATTGCACTTATGAATCGAATCGGAATTGAAAGGGACGTGGTCTTTACCGGCGGCGTGGCCAGGAATGTTTGTATGAAGAAGGTTCTTGCGGAGAGAGTGCGAACGGATATCACGGTTCCGGACGATCCCCAGTTGGTTGCAGCCCATGGTGCTGCTTTAAATGCTCTGGAGGCTGGCGCTGGCGAGGACAGGTGAGTGTAGAGGGAAGTGAAGGAGTGATTGAGTGAAGAGGGATGAGTCTAGAGGGAAAGGTCTGAAGTCTGACGATTGAAGCCTGAAGAGGATTGCGCGGAGCTTTTTCTTGGTTTCGAGGGTCTAAACTTCAGTCTTCAGTCTACCTGCTTCAGTCTCCTGTTTTAGCTGTCAGTTTTTCCTGGGGGCAACGGTGCTGGGCACCCCGCGGGCTGCAAACCCGTCGGCTCCGTCTAGAAAACGGGGAGGAGGTTCGATTCCCCTTGCCCCCTCAGCTCAGAAAAACCGATTAGCGATATTCGACGAGCGACTAGCGATAAAGAGACAGTCGAAGGTTAGCCGGCAATACTTAGGTCACGATACCCGTTTTGTAAGGCGGTCATGTCTGATAACGTTTTCACGTAGCCGTAATCTCCAAACGATACAGGCCTCTTGACCCTAACCCAAAGACGTGTTCTACGCGCGGTTGACTGATTTGGGTTTATCGCTGATCGCTCATCGCTGATCGCTGGTCGAACCTGGAGTTGGCAAGGAAGTAAAGAGCCCTTGAAATTCGAGGACGTTGCAGGAGGTATGAGTTGAGAAACTTGGTTGTTGGAACTGCCGGGCATATTGATCATGGGAAAACCGCCCTGGTCAGGTCGTTGACGGGCATTGACACAGATAGGCTTAGGGAAGAGAAAGAGCAAGGGATCTCGATCGTCTTGGGTTTTGCGCATCTTGCGCTTCCTTCAGGCCGGGTTCTGGAGATAGTCGACGTGCCCGGTCATGAAAAACTCATCAAGAACATGTATCGGGGAATATCAGGCGTGGATATCGCCTTGTTGGTAATAGCGGCCGATGATGGCCCGATGCCACAGACAAGGGAGCATCTCAATATTTTGAACCTACTTGAGATAGACACGGGGCTTGTTGTGGTAACCAAGAGTGATTTGGCGGATGACGAACTCCTTAATTTGGCGATGGAAGAGATCAAAGCTACCCTCAGTGGATCTTTTCTTGAGAACGCGCCCATGATTTGTGTGTCAAACAGAACGGGCAGGGGGATCGACGAGGTGAAAGTTACTCTTGAGGGCTTGGCAAGGCAAATCGGAGAGAAGAGAGACGAAAGAGCTTTTCGTCTTCCGGTTGACCGGGTTTTTACAATGCCCGGTCATGGTAGCGTAGTGACCGGTACCATTGCTTCAGGCAGGGTGGAAGAAGGTGATGAAGCGCAGATTTTTCCGTCCGGCAAAAGAACAAAAATCAGGGCGATTCAGGCTCACAATTGCCGGGCTAGAGAGGCTTTTGCCGGCCAAAGAGTCGGGCTGAACTTGACAAATGTCAGCCTAAACGCAATCGAGCGGGGAATGGTATTGAGCAGACCGGATGTTCTTACACCGGTTCATCTGATTAATGCCGGCTTATGCTACCTGGGATCAAACAGGAAGACTCTGCCGGATAGGACAAAGGTGAGATTGCATCTGGGAACAAGCGAAGCCATCGCCAGAATTGTGCTAATGGAAGGAGAAGAGATCCTGCCGGGCCAGACAAAATATGTTCAGTTGCGCCTGGACAAGGAGCTGGTTCCTCTCCCGTTTGATAAGTACATCATAAGGAGCCTCAGCCCAATGGCAACGATTGGAGGGGGCACCATTCTTGAGCTTGCGCGCAAGAAATATAGAGCTTATGATCCCGAGACAATTCGCTATCTGGGTGTCCTGGAGAACCGCTCCCCGAAGGACGTGGTTGAAGCTGTTGCGAAGCGGAGCAAGTACCATTCTCTAACATTGGATGAACTGCTGCTGCAGGGCGGCCTGGAAAGAAATGAAGCGCTGATGATGATTGAGGAACTGAAGAGTCGAGGGAAATTGATTGAAGTCGGCAGAGGCGCAATATTTCACCGTGATGCTTTCAAGTATCTGAGAAAAAGAGTTGTTGAAGTAATAAGGTCTTGCTACAGAAATGATCCATTGAGCCGGAATCTGCCAAAAGACAAGGTCAAAAACCTGGTAGAGGAGTCCATCTCTCCTCAACTGTTTGACATGGTTGTTACGGAACTCGTGACAGAGGAAATTTTGGAAGCACGAAAAGAGGGTATAAGGCTCAGGAGCAATCAGGCAAAATTGACGGCGAAAGAGCAGAAGATAGTGAGAGAACTGGAGAGGATGTTTCACGATTTCGGCTTTAAGCCGTTACGCCTTGGCGAAGTGGCCGAGGTGCTGGATTTTTGCAGGGAAAAAGACATCGAGACGGTTCTAAGATTCTTGGTTTCCGAAGGCAAGCTCATGAGACTCAAAGATGGGAGTTTCATGGATGCCGGGAAATATCAGAAGGCCAGGGATTTGATAGTTGAATTCATCAGGGACAACGAGCGGGCCACGGTGATTGAGATCAGAGATCTGCTGAGAGGTGGTAGAAGAGGGGCCATTTCAATCCTTGAACATTTGGATTCCTTAAAGCTGACTTTGCGGGTTGATGATCACAGGGTGCTTAGGTGAGAGAGAATGTCCGAGGTCCGAGGTCCAAGGTCCAAGGTCCAAGGTCCGAGGTCCAAGGTCCGAGGTCCAAGGTCGGAGGTCCGAGGTCCGAGGTCCGATGTCCAAGGTCGGAAAATTCCCGTGTGGGATATGGGACTCTTCGACTGAGCTCCCTTCGACAAAGCTCAGGGCAGGCAGGACAGGCGGGACAAGCAGGGTAGGTTAGGGAGGAGGGATCAGCTTGGGGCCGCGCGCGGAGAAGCTCAATGTAGCAACAGGTCTAGAAGACCTGTTGAAATGAGATAACACAATAACAGGCACAAAAGATAACAGACCTGAAGGTCTGTTTCTACGTGTAGCTGTCGGCTGTTGACTGGGAGCTGTCGGGGTTGACATAATCAGTAAAAATCAGTTATATTTATAATTAAGATAACCTGCATTTATAAAGATGAGTTAGGATGAAACCCAAGATAGCAATTTGTGCCAAACCCCAGTTACCTCTTGGCGATACTTGTAAGATTGCTAGAAACAACGGTTATATAGCAGTAGACTGGACGGTGGAACTAGACAGACTGTCCTTTTTCAAGAGCGACCGAACCAGCTTCGACCAACTCCTAAACGGCCAGGATCACAAGGAAGTCCGATATCACTGCCCTTTGGCCCAATTCGAAATCGCCCACATAAACCCATATATTTCCAGGAATTCGGTAAAGCTCATCAAGAAGTGCATCGATGTTATTCCGGATTTTGGCGGACGGTTCTTGACTTTGCATCTTGGTGGGGCCGGCACAATTGAACAATTGAGCTGGGATAACGCAGCAAGGAATCTATCCGAGCTTGTCGGTTATGGGAACAAAAGAGGCGTTATAGTTTGCGTGGAAAACTTGAAATCGGGTTGGACATGCGATCCCGCCCTTGTTTCAAAACTTGTAGATTTATCAGGGGCTAAAGTCACCTTTGACGTAGGTCATGCTAATTCAAGCGTCTATGCCCGCAGCGGCGAAGCCTCATCCCTTGATTTCTTGGCGGCCATTTCGGACTCCATTGTTAATGCCCACGTCTATGAGGCGGAGGATCCCTATCATATCGCACCCGAGAATTTGGATGTCATCGGGCCGGTGCTTGAGGCGCTCATCAAGACATCCTGCGATTGGTGGGTAGTCGAACTTGACGATCACGAGTCAATTGAAATGACCCGCTCACTCCTTTACGACTTCTTAGATGAAAATTGATTGTTCTCTTCTATCGTGCTATATTCATTTTATCGTTTTTTGAAGAGCGAGGGGTCCAGTCAAAGAGGGGTAATGAAAGAACAGTCCTTAAATGATAAGTACGATAAGCTTAAGGAAATTATCCGGGATACGCAAAGTATCTTGATTGCTTTCTCGGGGGGGCTCGACAGCACACTTCTTCTCAAGACCGCTTTAAATGTTCTTCCACCAAATAAAGTTCTAGCCGTTACCGCATTCTCACCAATCTTTCTGCCTGAATCAACAAAGAAGGCGAGCAGCCTCGCCCAGGAATTGAGGGCAAAGCATTTGCTGGTCCAAACAAATGAAATGCACAACCCCGAATTCATCAAGAATGGGCTGGACCGATGCTATTTTTGTAAATGCGAGCTGTTCTTCCAGCTAAAGACAATTGCTGAAACAAAGAACCTGGAGGTTGTGGCCGACGGCACCAACTTAACCGATTTGGTGGAGAAGCGGAAGAGTATCAGAGCACTCGAAGAATCTGACATAAGAATGCCGCTCGTCAAGGCGTCTCTGACAAAGCAAGATGTCTCAAAGATCGCGGAGGCGATTTCGCTGCCAGGCCGGGAGGAACCAAGATCGTATTGCCTTGCTTCTCGTTTTTCACACAGCATAGAGATAACAGAAGACAGACTCATGGCGCTTTACAACTCCGAGAGATGGCTTAGGGAACGGGGGTTTAGTCAAGCGATTATCCGGCATCATCTGGAGGACATCGCCCGCATAAAATTGGGCAACGATGAGAAGTCCCAATTCTTGCATCCCGCTATTAAGGATGCAATGACATCGAAGCTGAAAGAATTTGGTTACAAACACATTGTTCTGGATTTGGAGTAAATGCGTGCAACCTCGTTGGATTCTTCGTTTTGACGGCTTTCAGAATGACTATGGAAGCCGATAATCCATCGTCATCTTCTCAGGGTGGCAACCAGTCTTTTAGGTTTCAGGAGCAGATCCAAAGCATCCCTTATGTCATTTACGACAACGTCGGCTGAAGAAACAGCCTCCGCCGCTGCACCCTCAGAGCCGATCACGGCAATGCCGATTGCCGAGTTTCTTAGCATCAAAGTATCATTTGAGCCGTTTCCTATGCATGCGGTTTTGTCTACTCCCAAATCCTCAACGAATTTCTGTTTTTGCTCCGCCTCTTTCGGGGGTTCAATTTTATGAATTTCTATTTCTAAGGCGCTCTCCAATTTGTCCAACTTCCCGTGAGTTCCGGCGGTTACCGCGTATACATTCAAGCATTCCGTCAGCTCACGAATTTTCTCAATAACATCTTTTATGATCTCTCCGTCCACGGCGACTGTTCCGTTTACGTCCATGACTAGATTCTCAAGTTCAAACGTCTTCCTTCCGGGAATTCTTACCTCAAGCATCATGATCTCCTATTCAGTTGATCCTCCTCAAGCCGAGAATATGTTTGCGGGTCTTGCCTGGGCAAAGCAAGTAGGTTTCGTTCCCCGAACGAACCGCCCGGCATCCCGGCACGATCGGGGATCGTGCCCTACATGCTACCATTTCGCGCGCTTTTAGTCAGCATTGTGAAAGGGCGGCCGGTTTCCAAATCAATCATATTATCTTATAATTAGCAAAAGAAATTTCTATCTGCGAATTCAAGGAGGTGTAAAACATGGCTGAGCGATTAGACGCACGGGGACTCGAGTGTCCGGAGCCGGTCGTCTTGACAAAAAAAGCGCTTGAAGCGGGAGCGGTAGAGCTTGAAGTTCTTGTAGACAACAAAACGGCCCGTGACAACATCCGCCGGCTTGGCGAGAAATTGAGCTGCACGGTTGAAATTGCCACATCGGCCGATGATTTTGTCGTCAAATTAAAGAAATCCCCAAATGCAGGGGAAGGCGCGGTAATGCCTCTGAAAAGCTCATCTGTCATTTTTATCAATTCAAATTCTGTCGGGCAGGGCAGTGACGAGCTTGGAGAGGCACTTCTTAAGACTCTCATAAATACGCTATCGGAAAGTGCCAAAAAGCCGGATAAGATCATCTTCATGAACAGCGGTGTACAGATGGTCGCTTCAGGCTCACCGGTGCTTGAAAGCTTGAAAAATCTCCGCGATCAAGGCGTGGAAGTGCTTGCGTGCGGGACGTGTTTGGACTATTTTGGTTTAAAAGATAAAGTCGCAGTTGGCACGATCTCAAACATGTATGACATTCTGGATTCATTCCTGGCCGCTGAGAAGGTAGTTACAATATAAATTCCAGGTTTAGCTCGGAAAAGACTGAAATCGGGCTTCTTCTCCGAGATGGTTGGCAGGAACGATTATCAAATGGCGAATTGCCGAATGACGAATGTCTAAGCAATGACTAATGACCAAATGATCGACCTTGCAGAAGAATTCTGAGGACTTAGGCATTCGGATTTAGTCATTAGATATTTTTAAGTCAAGGTGAGAGAAGAAAGACGGTGGTCCTAGGTCACCGCTGGAAATGCAGAAGAACCACAATTCCTATTCTTCAAGGAGCTCAAAATAGACCTGGACAATTTGTTGCAAGGGACCAATCAAGCAAATAAGGTCGGAGAGTCGCTTTCAGCCAAATTAAAAGAGAAATTGCAGCAAGAGCCGAATCTAGCTATCGGAGAGGTGGCAGGACGTGATAGCGCCGCGGCTATCATTAAGGCCGCCTCGTATGATTTTGTCGGAGCGGTTCTTCCCACTCTCGTCTGCACCGGGACGGAATATGGTAGTTGGGAGACGGTACTCGGCAACGTGGCTCTAATTAAGGATAGGGTCGACGAAGGCTATAAGAAGCGGTTCTATGATGCGATTCTGCTTGGAGACGTCGACCTCTGGTGGGCTCTGAACGGCCGTTTTCTCTCGGTTCTAAGTGAAAGATTTGGTTTCTACTCTCCCTGTTTCGGGTGCCATCTTTATATGCATCTTGTCCGCGTTCCACTAGCTAAAGAGCTAAATTGCAGGACAATAATCTCAGGTGAAAGAGTGAAACATGATAATCAGATCAAGATCAATCAAACCTCGATTGTCCTGGATGCTTATGAGGAGGTCCTTGGATTTTCCGGTATACGATTGATCTTTCCGGTCAGAGAAATATCGAGTGGAAGTGAGATTAAAGCGCTTGTCGGAGATGATTGGGAGGAAGGCGACAAGCAACTCAAATGTGTTTTGAGCGGAAACTACCGGCTTTTGACCGGCGAAGTTCTGTATGATGAAGCAAAGATAAAGATATATCTGGATGAATTCATAGTGCCGGTCGGCAGAAGTATTCTTAAAGCTTGGGAAGAAGAGGAACCGGTAGATTACGTGCAAATTGTGCGGAGAGTGTTGGCTGCAAAAGACTGATGACTGAAGACGGTAGACTGAAGTTAGAATCAAAGAACCGGTTTTTTAATCAGCACTAAACGGTTGACTTCAGTCTATGAGCTTCAGTCCTATTTCCGAAGATCGCGCATTGATGGGTTTGGCTGTAGACTGTCGGCTGTGGACTGTGGACTAAGAGGGTTTCTTCATGAAAGTTCTTCTGATAATCCTTGATGGTTTGGGGGACCGGACCTTCGCTGAACTCAAAGAGAAAACGCCGCTGCAAGCTGCCTCAACTCCAAACTTGGACAAGCTGGCGGCGGCCGGCATGAATGGTCTTATGTATTCTTTATCTCCCGGACTCGCTCCGGCAACCGAACTGGCCCATTTTGTTTTGTTCGGCTATTCTTTGCTTCAGTTTCCCGGCCGCGCAGTCTTGGAGGCGGTTGGGGAGGGCTTGGACTTAAATGATGAAGACGTTGTCTTGCGGGCGAGCTTCGCTTCTGTGGAGGAGCGGGGAGAGAGCCTGGTTGTGGTTGACCGTGTAATCGGGACGGATGAGCGGATTTTATCAGAACTATCCGAGGTGATAGGCCGGAAGGACTTTGGAGATACAAGCTTTGAATTTGTCTATAATGGCAAAAGACAGGGTATTCTGTTCTTGAGAGGCGAAGCGGGAAAAGAGCTGACCGACTCCGATCCTTTTGCCAACGACCAACCTGTGGCAAAAGTCGAAGCCTTTGAAGAGGCGGAAGAACTTGAAAAAGCCGCCAGGACTGCAGACCGTCTAAATCAATTCTTGAGATGGGTCTATCATAAGCTTGATGAACATCCTGTGAATAAAGAGAGATCAGGTCAGGGGCTACGACCGGTCAACTTCTTGGTCACCAAATGGGCCGGCCAAAGGAGGAAGTTGCCATCCTTCTTTGAGTCACAGGGATTTAAGGGCGCGACTGCGTCAGCCGGTCCGATGTTCCGGGGCTTGGCTTCGGAAATAGGACTTGATTCTCTACCGACCGGAAATTCTGAAGATCCGGCAGCGGAGTTGGAGAATCGGCTGAGAGTCGCCGGAGATGCCTTAAGCTCGGGATATGATTTTGTTCATGTTCATACGAAAGCTCCCGACGAAGCTGCACATACAAAAGATCCTCTGCAAAAAGCTAAGACAATTGAGGAGCTGGATTCCGCATTCAGTCTGCTTCTCTCTCCGGATTTCAGCGGGGAAGATATCTTGATCGTGATTACCTCTGATCACAGTACACCAAGTTCAAGCCCCCTCATTCACTCCGGCGAACCTGTGCCGGTTTTGTTCGTGGGGCGCTCCGTTCGCCGTGACAGCGTTAGAGAATTTAATGAACTTGCATGTTTGAATGGGGGGTTGGGCCAGATAGCCGGATGTGATTTAATGAATCTGATCCTAAATTTTTCCAATCGAATAAAGTATTTCGGCTCCAGGTTGACGGCGAAAGATGTAGCCTATTATCCTGTGGAGATAAACTTTTTAGAAAAGGAAGAACATAGATGATTTTCTTACTGCTTGCATTCCAAATGTAAAATGTAAAGATAAAAATGTAAAACGACAATGTAAAACTAAAAATGTTTTTTGAATGATGCTTTTCTTTCTCAATTTTTCTATGTCATCTTGCATTTTTCATTTTGAATTTTGCATCGGATGAAACAGCTTGAGATTCATACAAAAATCGCCAAACTAATGTTGGCTACCAACGGGACTAGAGGATTATCCGATGGAAGAACTCTTAGAAGAAGCAATAGTCACGGCAGTTAAGAACTTATCTCCTTCCAGTCTCGGCAATCTCTGGGGAATCACAATACTAGCTGCTCTAAGCACCTGCTTTGTGATAAAGATTCTCGCGGTCAGCGGCTACCTGGCCGTAATGAAATTGAGCAGCTGGAGGCGTCTGTTTTCAAATGTCCTCATGTTTGTGCTGGGGATGAGTTTTTCCTATGTTTTTATCAACATACTTATAGCGAACGTGCCCTCGCGGCTTCGTTATTTGATCTCGGCAACCAACCTTCTGTACCTCTTAGCCGGCGTATCTTCGATCGCATTTGGGATCGTGGCTCTGGGCATATTGAGAATCCCGACTCGCCGCATCAGACTTCTTGCCAAAGAAGAGCCCGAACATGATTTTTTTGGAGCTTTTTTGCTTGGAGCGGTTATTGTAGGGATGGAAGCTCTTTCATGTCCGACATGCAATCCCGCCCTCAAGCTCTTTGCCGTTATCTTCAGCAAACAAGGTCCGCTGGTTGCCATTCCCGTTTTTGGGACTTTCCTGCTGGGTCAAAGTACGCTGCCGATAATCTCCGCGCTGGTTCTAGGCCCCCTGAAACAAATGCTGGCCAAATCTGATAACAGCGAGTATGTTCAAATCGCCGGGGCGATAATTCTCGTGTTGCTCGGGCTTAATCTACTTTGGTTGTATTAGTGGAGAATTGGTTGTTTTGTATTCCTGTCGAGCAGGCAAAGAGTGGATGATGAAGACGTTGTGTTTGGCCAAATCAAAGATCAAATATCAAAAATCAAATATGCAGATGAAGAATCAAAGATGGTGAGCTCTGAATTTGACCGGCACGAGAAGACTTGAGAACCTGCGTGCATACTTGGTGATATCGAGCAAGAAAGTCAAACTCGACAAGAGACGTAAGATGCTCTGCGGAATTGCGCCGCATTTTTGACTTTTGATTTGTCATTTTGACTTTTGATTTTTTATTTTTGCTTTGTCTTAGACACCAATGAGCCAAAAACCGTGAAGGACAAAACAATGCCGGACGCAAAAGAAAAACCGACCTTCAAGATGAAGGTCTCACTGCGGGATCGAGCCATAATGCTTGTCCTTTTTTTGGTCGGGGCCGTTTTTATCCTAAGACCGATTATTGCTTTCCAAAATTTCTCACGAGGCAATTTTTTCCTTGACAATGGTTTTGAAAAGAAGGCGATTAGTCAGTACCAAAGGGCGATTCTGTTAAATCCCGGTTTTCCGGAAGTATATGGATGGTTGGGTTTCGCTTACAAGAGGAATAAGCAAATTGACAAAGCGATTGAGATCTATAAAAAAGCTCTTAAGGTTGATCCGAGGGACAAGCAAGTCTGCTTTGAACTCGGCGTCATCTATTTACAGAGAAAAGACTTAAAGGCGGCAATTTCCTATTTTGAAAAGGCCGTTGAGCTTGACCCCCTTGACCCCGCTGCTCAGAATATGCTGGCTGTCAGCTATCAAAAATCGAATCAAAAAGAGAAAGCGATAGCGATTTGGAAGGCCATCTTGGAAAAAAATCCTCAGTTTGGGCCCGCGAAGAGACATCTTGAGAAGCTGAAAGCGGAGAATTGAGGCGGAGTGCACGCTTCTTGAAAAGAGCAAACAAAAGCAATATACTTTTTTCGAAAATGAAGAGTAATTTTATTTGTGAAGCGGACGGTGGCTGGCATTCAAAAAAAAGTCCGTGATTTTGAAGAAAAAGCGTTAGAGACAATTAGAAAATACGATATGCTGAAGGCGGATGACAGCGTTTTGGTGTCTGTCTCCGGGGGACCGGATTCGGTAGCTCTGCTGCATTTTCTCTTTTCGGTTCGAACCGAGCTTGACATAAAACTGCACGTATTTCATCTCAATCATCTGATCCGAGGCGAGGTCTCATTTGAAGATGCTGCTTTTGTTGAGGAGTTGGCAAATCAGTTGGATCTCCCTATCTCCAGTCTTTCTTTCGACATTCCCGCCTATATATGCAGCAAGAATCTATCCTTGCAGGAGGGCGCACGTGAGGTTCGATACCAGTTGCTGCATGAGGTCGGCATGGAAGTGGGGGCCGACAAGATAGCCTTGGGCCACAACGCCGACGATCAAGTCGAAACGTTTTTGATGAGAATCATAAGAGGTACCGGCCCTTTTGGATTGAAATCCATACCTCCTGTGCGAGGCCAAATTGTGAGACCATTGATTGAGATAACGCGCAAAGAGATTGAAGAATACCTGGACAGAAATAGCATCAAGTACCGCCTTGATGAGTCAAATCTCAAACTCGACTATTTAAGAAACCGTGTTCGCCACCAGCTAATGCCTCTGCTGGTGGCGCAGAACGATAGATTCCACCAAAATGTTCTAACCACTATTAAGCTTATTAGCGATGATGAATCTTGCTTGGACAAGCTGGCCGAACAGGCATTCAAAGAGATCTCTCGTCCTGCGGACATGATAACTTTTAGCTACGCGGAATTATCAAAGTTCTCTTTGGCTGTTCAAAGAAGAGTCATCAGAAGGGCGATTGAGACGCTGAAGGGAAACTTAAGAGAAATTGAATTCAGGCATATTGATATAATACTAACGGAGATGGAAGCCAACGGGACGCGGATTGACTTACCGGGCGGAATTGTGGTCATTAATGAATATGGCGATCTTGTCTTTACCTTCCGGGAAGAGCTCAAAACCGATTCTTTGCTCGGCAAAGAGCTTAGTATACCGGGAACTACCGGTATTTCTTCATTGGGAATTGAGATCAATGCGACTTTCCAGGATCCCAAGAAAGTAGATTTGAACAGGGATACTGATAGAGAAAGAGCTTTTATGGATTTTGGCAAGATTAAGTTGCCTCTGCTGGTCAGAACGCGGCGCCTCGGTGATCGTTTGATTCCCTTGGGCATGTCGCAAGAGAAGAAACTCCAGGATTTCTTTGTTGATAAGAAAGTTCCTAAAAGAAAAAGGGATAAAATTCCCCTTATAGAATCTCAAGGACGGATTGTCTGGATCGGGGGAATTGTAATCGATGAACGGGTGAAAGTAACGGACCACACAAAGAAAATCTTAGTTCTGGAAGTTAGATCCAGGTAGGGAGGCGCGAGGAGATGGATATTAACGAAGATATTGAAAAAGTCCTAATAAGCGAAGAAGAAATTCAAAAGAAGGTCAAAGAACTCGCGAAGAGGATTTCAGAAGACTATGAAGGGAAAAATCCGCTCTTGGTGGGAATTCTCAGGGGAGCGGCTGTTTTCCTCGCCGATCTTGCCAGAGAAATATCTATCCCGGTTGAGTTCGATTTTATGGCTGTTTCCAGCTATGGCACCGCGACGAAGACGTCCGGTGTGGTCCGAATCTTAAAAGACTTGGATGAAGATATCAAGGGGCGCCATGTTTTGCTGATCGAGGACATTGTTGATACGGGTCTAACACTCAATTACTTGCTGAAAAACCTGAAGTCGCGAAAGCCCGCCAGTCTTGAAATCTGCGCCTTGCTTACGAAAAAGCAAAAGCAAAAGACAGCCACCGGCACCAAATATGATGGTTTTGTGATCCCGGACAAATTCGTTGTCGGATACGGCCTCGATTATGCCGAGAAATACCGGAATCTTTCGTCTGTTTGTACGCTAAAGCCTGAGGTTTATGAGGACGATTAATAGGGTGCTTCAGCCGGGTTAACCACCTTCGGTCAAATTGCTTGTTGACTTGAATTATGTTACGCTTTTTTATGGTAAAGCTTAAAAGGTTTAAAAAAGAGGTTGATGTAAATTGAAAAAAATATTAAAGGCAGCCGGTTTGTATATACTGATTGTCATACTTGCCTTTTTCTTGGTCCAAAGCTATGTCTTCAGCCGGCCCACCACGAAGAAGTACGATTTTAACGAGTTTATCAATTATGTAAGGGAAGGCAAAGTCAGAGAAGTCAAAATATATGATAGAGACAAGGAGATAAAGGGCACATTAAAAGACGGGCGGAAATTTGAGGCAGGCTTTCCCGAAGATTATAAGATATCCGAAGAGCTTCTAAAGTACAAGGTAAAGACTAGTGTCGATCCGCAAAGAGGCATTGATTGGCTCGGAGTAGGGCTGAACTTGCTTTTTCCGCTTGCGCTAGTTGTTTTCCTCTGGATATTCATGGTTCAACAGTTGCAGGGCGGCGGCAGCAAGGTCATGTCTTTCGGCAAGAGCAGAGCGAAGAAAATGAACAAAGATCAGCCGAAGACGACTTTTGAAGATGTCGCCGGTTTGGATGAAGCGGTTGAAGAGCTCGAGGAAATTAAGGAATTCCTGGCCAG
>Ga0214473_10000636_pt1 | contig 48750 bp, 46 predicted proteins | sample RVTome_7_FD_203509 | JGI IMG/M metagenome (GOLD analysis project Ga0214473, IMG submission 203509) | Soil microbial communities from uranium-contaminated site in the Upper Colorado River Basin, Wyoming, United States - RVT98D197 | ecosystem: Environmental > Terrestrial > Soil > Contaminated >...
GGCGGGCCTCACGGCCGCGGCCGTGCGCGGCAGCCAGACCAGCATCTGCCCGGGGCCGGGCTTCCCAGCCCCGGTCCTGGCAAGGCCGGGGCCGCGGTTGGCCCAGGCATAGTAGGGAATCGCCAGGAAAGGTCGGCCGCTCTCGACCGTTTTCCCGGCGGCGCTCTTTGACGCCGAGGCCGCATTCCCGGTGATGACGACGACGCCGTTGAGGAGGTCCGGCCGGAATTCCGCGCTGAGGGCCGCGCCGTCCGGGAGGAAAAAGTCGAAGACATGGCCGCCGTTGTCCGGCCCTTCAACGGAGAAGACGACCGGCCCGCGCTGGAGGGCCACCCGGCCGCGGTCAGCGGCCACGGCTTCGTCAGCGATAACGCGGCGCACGAGCATGGGGAGTGAGAGCTCGACGGTGTCCCCATTTTTCCAAGTCCGGTGAATGCGGGCATAGCCGTCGCGAATGTCGAGGGCCGCGGCTTCGCCGTTGATTTTCAGGGCGGGTTTTTCCGGGCTGTTGTCGAGGAATTTGTACAGCCCGGTCGGCATGGCCTCGTTCCCGACCCAACCGGGGATGCGGAGGGCCAGCTCGAACTCGCCGGGCAGCGCGGGAGAAACGATCAGCTTGATCTCGCCATCCCAGGGATAACGCGTTTGCTGGGCGAGCTGGACCTTCCGCCCATCGACCTCCACGTCCCCTTCTCCCTCGATGAACAGGTTGACGAAGACGGTGTCGTCCTTCGTGGCATAAACGTAGCCAGGAAGCGAGGGCAGGAAGCGGGTCATGTTCGGCGGACAGCAGGCGACCTCGAACCACGCGCTGCGTTCGTAGCCGCCGGCCGATTCGAGCGGATTCTGGTAGAAGAAGCGGTCGCCGCTGAGCGAAACACCCGAGAGGAGCCCATTGTAGAGGACGCGCTCGAAGACGTCCATGTACTTCGACTCGCCGTGGAGGAGGAAGAGGCGGTAGTTCCAGAGGGCGTTGCCGATGGCCGCGCAGGTTTCCGTGTACGCCTCGGCGTTCGGCAGCTCGTAGGCGTTGCCGAAGGCCTCGGACCCGCCGCGGGCGCCAACCCCGCCGGTCAGGTACTGTTTCTTGCCGGCCACGTTCAGCCAGAGACGGTCGATGGCCGTGACGTATTCAGGGTAGCCGCCGAGGGCGGCGACGTCGGCCATACCCGAGTACATGTACATGGCCCGGACAGCGTGGCCGACGGCCTCGTCCTGCTCCAGGACGGGCTTGTGGTTCTGCATATATTCGTCCGAATCGTAGACAGCGAACGGATCATCCGGGGCGTGCTTTTCGCCGCCGAAATAGTGACCGCGCTCGTCGAGAAAGAACTTGGCCAGGTCGAGATAGGCGCGGTTGCCGGTGGCCCGGAAGAGCTTGGAGAGGCCGATCTCGATCTCCTGGTGGCCGGGGAAGCCGCGCCGAAGGCCGGGGCCCGTGCCGAATGTGCGGAGGAGGAGGCCGGCGTTCTTCTCGGCGATGACTAGGAACGTGCGCTTACCGCTGGCCTGGAAATGGGCCACGGCCGCTTCGTACACGTGGCCGACGTTGTAGAGCTCGTGGCTGACGCGGAGGTTCGACCAGCGCCCGGGGCCGGAGCCGGGAGCAGGGTGGACGGGGTCGTTCGTCCGCGTCGTATAGAGATAGCCGTCCGGCTCCTGGGCCTGACCGATGAGGGCGATGAGGTCGTCGAGGGTTTTTTCGAGGGCGGCGTCGGGATGGAGGCGGAGTGTGTAGGCGGCCGCTTCCATGGCCTTATAGACATCGGAATCGTTGAAGCGCCGGCCTTGGTGCGGACCCGTCATGAGGCGGGCGGCCTTGCGGAAATTGTCGACGCGGCCAGTCTGCTCGTTCATCCGGAGGGCGTAGGGGACGGAGACCGTGCGGTTCGTCTCGAGCCGGGGCGCCCAGAAGGAATCGGTGAGCCGGACCTGGGTGAAGGGGACGGGACGGATGGGATAGTCGAGGGAGGCCGGCGCAGCGGTTCGGGCGCGGCAGCCGGAGATGGCGAGTACGAAGAGGGAGATGAGGGCGGCCGTAACGGGGAGTGGGATTCTCGTTCTCATGGGACCTCCTATTATCATGGGGGACAAAAACCGCGAACAGACAATATCACGACAAGACAATCTCAATATATAGAGCTGGCCGGTCAATAACAATCTCACAACGGCGTTTCTGGGGCTAAAAAAGGCCTTTTAAGCCCAGAAACAGGCCTCTTTATTTTTCTAATTTGTTATTTATCAATACATTATTGCAGCCAAGCATGGTCTCAAGTATAATCGCGGGCATGAGCGGACCGTGGCTCATCCTCGTCGGCGCCGCGGCGGGCGTATTCGCCGGACTGTTCGGAATAGGCGGCGGTATCATCATCGTCCCGGCGCTCATTCTGCTGGCCGGATTCCCCCTCGTCACGGCGACGGGAACGTCTCTCGCAGCGATCCTCCTTCCCGTCGGCATCCTCGGCGTCGTCGCCTACTACAAGGCGCGCATCATCGACCTGCGGGCATCGGCGTTCATCGCCGCCGGACTTCTGACGTCGGTCGCCGTCGGGGCCTGGCTGGCCAACACACTCCCGGTCGACCTCATGCGGAGATTCTTCGCCGTGTTCTGTCTCTATATCGGCTGGAACTTCATCGACCCGGTCCGGCGTGCCCAGCGCATTCTCGGGCGTGCGGCCGCGGCCAAGCCCGAGCCCGACACGAACCCGCGGCCATCCCCCTATGCGCTCATCGGCATCGGCCTGCTGGCCGGCGTAATGGCCGGCATGTTCGGCATCGGCGGCGGCAACATCATCGTCCCCATGCTGACCTTGGTCCTTCACTATCCCGCCAAACGAGCCATCGCTACGTCGCTCGGGGCCATCCTTTTTCCCTTCGGCCTGCCCGGGGTTCTTTATTATTACAACGCCGGAACACTCGACCTCGGCGCTGCGGCCTGGATCGCCCTGGGTCTCTTCCTCGGCACCGTGTTCGGCGCCCGCATCACCATCAGTCTGCCCTCGAGGACGGTCAAGCTCCTCTACGGCCTCTTCCTCCTCTTCGTCGCCGTCCGCTTCCTGGTCTTCTGAGCCGGGTCATCGAGGCCGGGCCGTCCGCGGACTTGACAAGGGGAATTCGCGAACCTATAATCTTTTTGGGGGCAAGCGGACCGGAGAGCGAGGGGTGGCCGTGGACAATAGGCTCCTTTTTTTGACGGTTCTGGCGGTTTCCTTGGGGGTGGTCTCCTGTGATTCAGGGGGTTCCCCTCTCAGCCCGATCAGTCGAAGCCAGTTGAACGCGACCGGCCTCGGAGTGACGGTGGCCACGAGCGGGCAGGGAACCGGCGGCCTGACCTTCCGCATAGGGATCAAGAACGACGGGCTTAGGGAGGAGACTCTCCACTTCTCGTGCAGTCAGATGTTCGACATCGAAGTGACGGACGGAAGGAGAAGGCTCGTCTGGCGCTGGGCCTACGATAAAGCGTTCCTGCAGGTCCTCTGGCAGGTCGAGCTTTCCCCGGGTGAGTCTTATTCGCAGGAGGCGAATTGGGACCTGACCGGTAATGACAAAAAGCCCCTTCCCCCCGGCTCGTACAGGGCACGGGTCTACATCACCAATTGTCCCCGGGACGAGGGGCTGGGCGTCGAATTCACATTGATTATTTAAGGTGACCTATTCCCGGACCTTGAACAGCTTCCCCGTGGCCGTGGCGACCTCTTGCCCCTCGCTGTCGAGAAGAGAGCTTTCGGCAAGAACGATCCGCCCTTTGTCCTCGACAAACCGGCCGCGGAGCGAGTACGCGACGCCGGTCGCGGCCGGCTTGACGTAGCGCACGGTCATTTCTCCGGTGACGCACTTGAGGCCTTTCGCCCCGGCGGCGTAGATCATGGCCTCATCGAGGACCGTGGCCAAGAGCCCGCCGTGGACAACCTTGGCCCAGCCTTGAAAATGCTCCGGGAAGGTCACGTCCGCCGCCGATTCCCCGCGCTCGGCGTCGGTCCGGATGCGGAGCTTCAGCCCGGCCGCGTTTTTCTCGCCGCAGACAAAACAAACACGGTCATCGCGGAATTCTTTTTTCATCTGCCCTCGTTTAGCACATTCAGGGGCGCGGCCGCAAGGCCAACGGCACTCCCGGTGCCGCCCCCCTCAAGATGGGCGGGCGAAATCGTTCGTCCCTGGGAGGCGACCTGTTGCTATTTTCGGAAGACGGGGCTATGTTAAGAAAGGAAGGAGGAGGGATGAAAGATTTAAGAGTCGAAGTCATCGGCGTAAAGAAGCGCTGCGGGGCTAAGCACAAGGCCGGCGATTATTTCTTTGTCCGCGGCGCCGGCATGGTCGAGATCCCCAAGGGGAAGAAAGTCTGCCTCTACGCCCTCAATAGCCTGTTCCCCTTTTTGACGGCCAAGCAACGGGAGGACGAACTGCCGGCCGACGATTGGATCGCCGAAACGGCGGTCCTGGTCTGTCCCGACCCCGCAGGCGTCAGGTTCAAGATCACGACGCTTTAGGGCGCGGACGCCTCCTCCGGATCGACCGGTTCCCGGGACGGAGGAGCCTTTCCTTCGCTTGTCCGCCCATCCCGTTCCCCTTATAATGTTGCCTTGATAACCGATTCCCGGGAAGGAGCGCCGCCATGACCCAGGCCACCAAGAAAGACGTCGTCCTCAACCTCTTCAAGGAATGCGACGCCCTGCTCCAGGGCCACTTCAAGCTGACCTCGGGCAAGCACTCGGAGTGGTATTTCGAGAAGATCCGGCTCATCGAGAAACCGGCCGCCCTGGAGAAGATCGTCGACCTCCTCGCCGCCAAGATCCGCCGCGAGGTCTCGGATTTCGATTACGTCGTCTCGCCCGCCTATGGCGCCATCGCCATCGGCTTCCTGGCCGCCCTGAAGCTCGGCAAGAAATTCGCCTTCACCCAGCGCACCGACGAGAAAATGATCATCCGCTCCGGCTTCTCGGGGCTCGACGGCTCGCGCGCCGTCATCGTCGAGGACATCCTGACGACGGGCGGCTCGATCCAGGAGGTCGTCGCCTGCCTGCGCGAGCGGCAGGTCGCGGTCGCGGGAATCTATGTCCTCGTCGATAGGAGCGGCGGAGCGGTCCCGGTCGAGGGGAAGCCCGTCGGCAGTCTTCTCGCCCTCAAGGTCGAGGCCTTCGAACCCGACGTCTGCCCCTTCTGCGCAAAAGGCCTGCCGATCATTAAGCCCGGGGCATCAGACAAAAAGGTTTAATTACTTCGTGCCGCTTTCAACGACCAGGGCCCCTTGGGCCTCGGCATCTTCCTTTTTACGCTTTTTCCCGGCGAGTTTGTCCGATACGACATAGAACGAAGGGACGACTATCAAGCTAAGGACCGTCGACAGGACCAGGCCGCCGATGACGGCGATGGCCATGGGCATCCGGATCTCGGCCCCGGCGCCGATCCCGAGCGCCGGCGGTATGGCCGCCATCAAGGTCGCCGTAGCCGTCATCAGGATGGGCCGCAGGCGGATGGGCCCGGCCTTTTCCATAGCCTCCCGCGCCGCAAAGCCCTTCGCTCTGAAGGCGTTGGCATAATCCACGAGGATGATGGAATTCTTCTTGACGATCCCCATGAGCAGAAGAAGCCCGATCATGCTGAAGATGTTCAGGGACTTGCCGGTGGCGAGCAGGGCGAAGGCCGCCCCGGCGATCGAGAGCGGCAGGATGGTGATGATCGTGACGGGGTCCTTGAAGGAGTTGAACTGCGACGCGAGGATCATGTAGGCGATGAGGATGCCCAGGACCATGGCGAAGAGAAGGCTGCTCATTGATTCGCGGAAGGCCATGCTCGAGCCGCCCAATACGACCCGGTAGCCGACGGGCAGGTTCTTGCCGAGTCCCTCGATCACCCGCAAGGCCTCGGCCTGGGAATGGCCGGGGGCCATGTTGGCGTAAAGGGCGATCGCCCGCTCCCGATCGCGCCGGGTGATGGCCTGGAGGGCGGCCTGTTCCTCGAAGACGACGAGGGAGGACAGGGGGATGAGCTCCCCGTTCCGGGCCCGGACGCGGAGCCGCGAGATATCTTCGGGACGGGACCTCTGCCCGGCCATGAGCTTGAGCCGGACGTCGAGCCGGCGGCCGCCCGTGCTATACTTGCCGACCCGGATCCCGCCGACCAGGGCGTTGATCGTCGTGGCCACGTCGTCGACGGAGACACCCACGTCCGCGGCCACCGCCCGGTCCGGGGTCACCCGCAGCTCGGGCATGCCGACGCGGTAGTCCGAGTCGAGGTCGACGACGGTCCCGCTCGCCGAGAGCTCGTCCATGAGCCGCTGGCTGAGGGGCACGAGTTGGTTCCAGTCGGCGCCGCGCACGGAGAACTCGACGGGGAAACCGCGCTGAGCTGTGAAGCCCTGCTGGGAGGTATCCTGGATGACGGCCCGCAGGCCCGGGATGGAGTTGAGCTCCTTGCGGAGAACGCTCGAGAACTCGGCCTGGTTCATTTTCCGTTCTTTGGGGGGGACAAGGGTGACGTACAGCATTCCGGAGTTGACGCTTCCCCCGCCGCCCATGCCGCCGACGAAGCTGAAGATCTGCAGCACCTCGGAATGCTTGTTGACCGTCTCCTCCGCCTTGATCAGGAGAGTGTCGGTTTCGGTGATGTCCGAGCCCACGGCGGTCTGGATGCGAACCATGGCCCGGCTCTGGTCCTGGGACGGAACGAACTCGCTCGGAAGCATCGTGAAGACGCCGATGGCCGCGGCGAAAAGGACCGCCGCCAGGGCGAGGACCAGGCCCGGCTTGCGGAGGCCGCGGTGAAGGACGCGGCTGTAAAGTTTCTCCAGCCGGCTGAAGGCCCGGTCGACCGCCAGGCCGACCTTGTTCCGGCCTTCGCGTGAGGTTCTGAGGAACTGGGAGCAGCGGGCCGGGGCCAGGGTGACCGCCTCGACGTAGGACAGGAGGACGGCCAAGCAGAGGGTGATCCCAAACTGGAGGAAATAGCGGCCGATGATGCCCTTCATGAACACGACCGGGACGAAGATAGCGACGACGGCCAGCGTCGCGGCCAGGGCGGCGAAGGCGATCTCCTTTGTTCCCTCGAGCGCCGCCGGCACCAGCGCCTTCCCGCCCTCGCGGTGGCGGAAAATGTTCTCCATGACCATGATGGCGTCGTCGACGACGATGCCGACCGCCAGGGCGAGGCCGAGAAGGGTGAAGGTGTTAAAGGTGAACCCGAGGAAGTAGATGATGGCCACCGTCCCGAGGAGGGACATGGGGATGGCCAGGATGACGTTGAGCGTGCTGGAGAGGGAGCCCAGGAACAGCCAGCAGACGAAGGCCGTGAGCAAGACCGAAAGCAGGAGCTCGAACTGGATCTCATTGACCGATTCCCGGATGAACTTCGTGCTGTCGTTGGTGATGCCGATGGACATGTCCTCGGGCAGGGTCTTGCGGTATTCGTCGATGGCCTCGCGGACGCGCTTGGCCACGGCCACAGCGTTGGCACCGCGCTGCTTCCGGATGCCGATGCCTTGGGCGGGGCCGCCGTCGACGCGGGCGATGCGGCGGACGTCCTCGAAACCGTCCTCGACGAGGGCGACGTCGCTGAGGTAGAGGGGGCTTCCGCCGACCTCGCGGATGACAATCTTGCGCATGGTTTCGAGGTCGACGGCCTCTCCGAGAACGCGGACGTTGACCTCGCGGCCCGGCGCCTCCAGCCGTCCCGCGGGAAGCTCGATGTGCTCGCGCTGCAGGGCCGAAATAACGTCGCGGACCGTGAGGCCTTTTTCGTCGAGCCGGGCGGCGTCGAGCCAGACCCGGATGTTGCGGTCGAGCGTTCCCATGAGCGAGATCTCGCCGATGCCGGGGATCGTCTGGAGTTTCTCCTTGAGGCCGTAGCGGACGTAGTCGCTGAGGACGCGCTGGGGGTAAGGTCCGCCGAGCCGGACCATCACGATCGGCTGGTCCTCGGGGTTGGACTTGGAGATGACGGGCGGGTCCATGTCCCGGGGCAGGCGGCGCGCGGCCTGGGAGACCTTGGCCTGGACGTCCTGGAGGGCCAGGTCGACGTCCCGGGAAAGCTCGATCTCGACGGTGATGTTGGCCGAACCCTGGCGCGAGCTCGAGGTGATCGTCCGGATGCCCTCGACCTGGATGAGGGATTCTTCGAGGGTCTCGACGACCTCGTTCTCGATGACCTCTGGAGCCGCTCCCTCCCACGAGGCGGAGACATTGATCGTGGGAAAATCGACGTCGGGGAACTGGCTGATGCCGATCCGGCCGCCGGCCACGACGCCGAACACGACGGTGGCGGCCATGAGCATCCAGGCCAGGACGGGTTTTCTGACGCAGGCTTCTGTCAGGTTCATCGGGCCGATCCTTTTTTGGCCGGCGGGGCTTGCGTATCGCCGGGCTTCTCGGCCGCGGCTTGCCCCGCGCCCGGAGCGATGACCCGGACCGTCACCCCGTTCTGAAGGGCCTCGGAGCCCCGGACGACCAGGGCCTCGCCGGTCTTGAGGCCGGAAAGGACCTCGACCTGTCCGTCGGCCGACCTCATGCCCAGGGTCAGGATGCGCTCGACCGCCTTATCCCCCTCGACTACGAAGGCGAGGAAGCCCCGTTCGCTCGGCCGGACGGCCGAAACCGGGATGACTGCGGCTTCGCGGGTGGAGCTCACGGGCACCGTGATCTCGGCGAAAGATCCCGGCCGCAGGGTCCGGTCGCTCGGGTCGTTGATGTTAGCCGTGACGGCGACCAGCCGCGAGACGTCGTCAGCGGACTCGGCCACGTGGACAACCTTGGCCGTGAACTCGCGGCTGTCCTCCCGGACACGGAAGCGGGCTTCCTGGCCGGGCTTGATCCGCGCGGCGTCGCGTTCGGGGACCTTGAACCGCAGGAGGAGCGGGTCGCGTCGGACGAGGGTCGCCAGGACCGTCCCCGTCTGGACGTATTGGCCGGTCTGGACCGTCCGCGTCTGGATGATGCCCGGGATGGGCGCCCGGACGAAAGCGTCCCTGAGGTTGAGCTTGGCCTGGTTGAGGGCCGAGCGTTTCTCGGCGACGTCGGAGGCGGCAGTCAGGACCTTGGTCCGCCAAGTCTCGACTTCCTCTCCGGGGATGAGGCCGGGGTTCTGGGTGATGACGGTCTCGCGCCGGTTGAGGCCGGCCTCGGCTTCGGCCTTCGAGGCCTCGGCCTTTTCGTAAGAGGCCTGGGCGGACTCGACGGCCAAGCGGTAGCGCTCGGTCTCGATCTCGACCAGGACCTGGTCCGCGGCGGCAAAGCCCCCTTCGGAGAACAGGACGCGGTCGACCACGCCTGCGACCCGGGCCGTGACCTGGACCTTTTCGAAGGCTTCGACGGAGCCAACGGCCGTCACGGAGTAAACGAGCGAGCGGACCTGGACCTGTTCCACGTCCACAGGGAACACGACGCGCCCCCGTCCGCCTCCGGCGGCGGGCGACGCGGCCCCTTCTTTCTTGCAGGCGCCTGTGATAACGATAACCGCGGCCGCAGCGGCGATGGCGGCGAGCTTCCGGATCTTTAGGCTTTTCAATTTCGTGGCTCCTTCCCAAAGGGATCGAGTCCCAGGGCCGCTTCCAGGTTGAGGAAGGCGACGCCCAGGCCGTAACGTTCCTGGACGAGCCCGACCTCGGCTTCGAAAAGGCTGACGTTGGCGTCGGCGACCTCGAGCGCGGAGGCCAGGCCTTGTCTATAGAGTTCGGCCGTTTCGGCCGCGTTCTTCTTGGCGACTTCGTGGGCGACCGAGGCCTGCCTGAGGGAGGCGCGCTGATTGTCGAGGGAGACGAGGGCCTCCCGGACTTCGACGTCCACGCGCCGTGTCGCCGCCTGGACATCGAGATCGGCCAGGCGGGCCAGTGCCTTGCGTTCTTTCTGGTCGGCAAAGCGGGCCAAGCCGTCAAAAAGCGTCCAGCTCAGGGTCGCGCCGACGTTCCAGTTCCAGGTCCGGTTATTGAAGCTGGCCTCGTTCGTCATCCGGTATTGGCCGCTGGCGCTGAGCGAGGGGAGCCAGCCGAGCATGGGGACTTTGGCCAAGGCCCGCTGGGAGGAAGCCAGCCATCGGAGTGACCCGACGTCGAGCCGGCGGGCGAGCGCTTCCTCCACGAGGGCTTCGGAATCCGCGGCCGCGGCGGAGGCCGCCTCAATCAGGAATTCGGGTACGACGAGCCGGCCGCGGACGGCGTCCGGGGCGTCTAGGAGAAAGCCGAGCTGGAGGATGCTCGTCTCCACCTGACCCTTGACCTGGGTGATCCCGACTTCGGCGGTCGCGTATTCGAGCTCGGCCCGGGTGACGTCGTTAATCGAGGTGAGGCCGGCCGCGTAGCGGGCCTTGGCGGCCTCGAGGCTCTGCCAGGCGAAGGTCAGGCGCCGGTTGGAGGCCTCCTGGACCTGGGCCGTGCCCAAAGTGGCCAGGAAGGCCTGGCCGACTTCGAAAGCCAGCTGTCGACGGCTCTCCGTGGCGGCGGCGACATCGGCATTCCGCTGGGCCTTGACGGCCGAGAGGCCGACCAGACTCCGGGCATCGAAAAGGGTCAGGTTGAGCGCGAACGCCTCGGACAGCGCATTGAACTTCTGGATGATGACTTCGCTCTCGCCGACCACTCTCCGGACTTCGTAGGCACGGCGGGTGTAGATGCTCGTGCTGGTGATCGTGGGCAGGAAGAACGACCGCGCCCGAGCTACACGGGCATCGGCAGCCTTGACGTCTTCGCGAGTGGCTAGGGCCCGCTCGTTCCGATCGAGGGCCAGGCTGACCGCCTCATCGAGCGTCAGGGCCCGGTCCTGGGAGGCCAGCAGGGGTGTCAGGAACAGTGTCAGGCCGAGAAACGACGCCGAGAGGTGCCTCGCCCGGCCCGGTCTTAAATATGCAGCCATCGTGTCATCTCCTGAAGTGAAGGGGTCTCTCCGGGCGGACCCGGAAGCCCGATTTAAACACAGAAATATACCATAATCCCTTTTGACGCCCAAAATCCCGCTTTCTTCCCTGAATCCGCTGTTCCTTCGGGGCACGGGAAGGATACCCCCGGGAAGAGAGCGGCCACCCGGCCGTCTAAAGGGTGAAAAGCAGACCGGCTTTCAACCGACGGAGGTGACCATGACCTCGAAATTTTTCGGCTCGGCGGCACTCGTTCTCGCGTTGGTTGGGGGCGCCGCGGCGGCAGCGACACCCGCCGGCCAGGCGGCCCAACCTCAGGACGCGAAGGTGCGGGCCTTCCTCGACGGGCACGCCGGGCAGTGGCGAGACATGAACGTCTCCGAAAGCGATGGGAAGATCCTCTACGACCTCATCGTCAAGAATAAGTACACCCGCGCCCTAGAGATCGGGACGTCCACCGGACACTCCGGCATCTGGATCGCCTGGGCGGTGAGCAAGACGGGCGGCAAGCTCATCACCGTGGACATCGACGAGGGACGGCACCGCGAAGCGCTGGCTAACTTCCGGGAAGCCGGGCTCGACGCCTTCATCGACGCCCGCCTCGCCGACGCCCACGAGCTCGTCCCCGCCCTCCCCGGGCCGTTCGATTTCGTCTTCTGCGACGCCGACAAGGACTGGTACAAAAACTATTTCTTGGCGGTCCTGCCCAAGCTCGTCGTCGGCGGCTGTTTCACGGCCCACAACGTCTCCGCGCGTCAGCGCGGCCGGGGCTGGGGGAGCGGCGATTTTGTCGCGCACGTCCTCGGCCTGCCGTTCATGGAGACGACCTTCGCGGAGGGCAGCCGGGCGGGCCTGTCCGTCAGCGTCAAGCGCGCGGAGAAGTGACCCGGCGGCGTTTCCCCGAACTTCAGGCGCATCTGCAAGCGTGATCGGGTCAGCTGCAATGCATTCTTAGGGCGCTGTCGGCCGCTGGGTGGCAGTAGAACTCCTGCGACGACATGAGTTTTCGAAGTTCAAAAGCGTCAAAGACCAGTCGAATCTCGCTGATCTTGCCGCTAGATATTGTTAGCCCTTTTTCAAAATCACAGTCTTGCTAAGAAACACCTTCGGTCTTTCAACAGGTGTGAAACCGGCATCCCGGGCTTTTCTGATAGTTTCTTCGAATGCCGTCTTTGAGACATGGAATGGTGGTTCAGCGATGAAAACTCGTCCGTTCGGTTTTAGTATTGATTTTATCTCATTGAAAAGTTCTTCCTGATCGGGGATTTCGTGAACCATGTAGAACGCGAGGATAAAATCAACGTTCTCTGACAAGCCTATTTTGTTCTCTTCGCACTTATGCAGTGTGATACGTTCCTCAAGTTCTGTTCCTTGAATCTTGTCTCTGAGTTTCCGAAGCATCCCTTCCTGCAAATCGGAAGCAATAACCCGACCTGATTTGCCGACCATTTGAGCTATGTCAACAGAGAAAAAGCCTGGGCCACAACCCAGATCCAAGACTGTCATTCCTTCACCAATATAGGGTCTCAATATTTTCCGGGGATCCTGTATCCATCTTCGAATTCTATTATCGAGACTGCCTGCTCTTTCAACCGGGCAAACACGATTTTTTCCATCGTTCATTACATCTTTCTCCTTTTGAAGCCTAACGGCTTCGGCATCAGCTGCGGCGCCCAGCATCGTCAGTTGCATGCCGATGTTAAGCTGACGCGCGCACTCATCGTACGACCTTCATCGGCGGAGCAAGGCCGAGAGACTGCAGAACAATGGTCCCGGCGACACAAGCGGCCACCACGCCAGCCACGATAGCCCAGATCCGTTTAAGCGGTACTCCATTCGCGGCCGCTCCGAGCACGGCGCCGGCAAGTCCCAACTCGACTGCCTGGCCGATCCACCAGCCAGCCAAGAGCGGCAACGTCACCGTGCTGATGGAATAGAGGCCCACCGCGAAGGCGCCCCACACGACCGCGCCAGCCGCAATTCCATGTCGGAATCCCGCGATCGCCCCACGAACGCCAAGTCGGCGGAGGAGTCCGTACAAGGTTAGAGTGAGAACCAGGAATGCCAGATAGCCGAGCGGGATTCGCCGGAAGGCTGCCTCAGGCGCGAGAAGGAACGGGCTCGCCTCAACATAGAGCCTGGCGAGCAGTCCTCCGTGGAGAAACACGTCGAATCCCAATGATAGCATCCATGCCGCTGCAATTGAGAGCAGCATCCGTGAGGTCTTCACCGTTCCACGTTCCACATCGGCCATTGCTGACCGAGGGTTCTCATGGACCTGCATCGTCACCTCCCGCGGCACACGTGGCGTTGTCGTCGTTCAGCCTAACGCTGAATTCCCCCTCCTAACCATGCCGATACTGTATTGCCGGCCGGGCGGCACTGTCAAATACCACGAAAAGCCACGAAGATCGGCATTCAAAGAGCATGTCGAGATAAGAAATCCTCTCGAACAGGCTAAAAGGCGATAGACTTCCTCTCCCCATGATCACGAAACCGAAGCTTCAGGTGATCGATGAATGTGGGCGTTGGCGTATAACCCGTAATAACGCACCTTGACCTGCCCCTTGCCGGGGATATGGGAGGTCACCCGGGCGATGAACTCCACATAATCCATCGTCTCCTGCTCCGCGCCGTCCCGGCCCCAGCGATAACCGACCTTGCCCTCGGGTTCCAGAAAAGTCAGCCGCTCCAGGGCGAGTACCGGCCGGATCATGTATTTCCCCACCCGCTCGGCCTCCGGCTTCGTCTTGGTCCGCACCCGGCTGTCCGAGTTATTTTCTATCCTGTGTAAAGCGAAGTTATATCACATCCTCAAGGTCGAAGGGCGGAAGAAAGAGACCCAGCCGCTGGGCCAGGTCAGGTCCCAGATCGAGACCCAGATCAAAGAGCGAAAACAGGCATCGGCCTTCGAGGCCCACATGACCAAGCTGAAGGAATCAACCAAGTTCCAGGCCGTGGCTATCTAACCCTGAATCCTGACAAAAAAGCTGCGAGCCTGTTCTTTTCTAAAACCGGACGGCAGCCTGGAGGGCAAAGAGGTCATTGGCGATCTCGGTCTTGCGCGCGCCTTCGCGGATGAAATCGTACTCCGCCTTGAAGACGATCATCTGGGTGAGATAAAAATTCATCCCCAGGGCGAGCGCTTTGGTATCAAAATCCGTCGGCGTCCGGCCGAGCAAGGCCCCATTATCCAGGTAGTCGAGGGTCCCATATTGAATCGTCGGCCGGAATTTTCTGTTGATGATATACGACGCCTGAACGAAATACCCGGACGCCTTTCCCCGTTCAGCCGGGGCGGGATTCTCGGACAGAGCGCGCGAATATTCGGCGAAGAGACTCAGCTCGCCGACTTTGCCCAGGAAATGAACTCCGGTCATGGTGAGGTCGTAATCGCTTGCGCCGTCCCACGCGCCGCGCTGATACGAAAAGCCGGCTTCCCAGCGGTCGGCCAAGACTCCTCTAAGGCGAAACCCCAGGCTCTTGGCGTCATTATTGTCTAAGTACTGACGGCTCGTTCTGAGGCGAGTGCCGGCGCCGAGCCCGTTGATGGCGTAGACGTCGTAATTGACATAGAGCTTGTTTCCGAAGAAGAGGTTGCCGTGGATGTCGATCCCGACCTCCTTCCAAGCGCTCACCCCGATTTCCCGGGCCATCTGCGGGCGGTTAACGAGAAAATTCTCGAGCGGGCCGTGAAATTCGTCGAAGCGATTGAAAGGCGCCAGCATGGCGCCAACCCGGATGGCCATGTTCCTGGCGAGCCAAACGTCGACATAAGCCTGTTCGACGAAGGGCGGCTCGGCCTCCCCGCCGCCGTGCTCCAGCTCGAACTCCGCGCGGTAGGACACGCGTTTGTGGAGGCGGCCCGAAAGATTGATGTTGAGGTAGTGCAGATCGAACGTATCGACCGAGTTTTTCGAGGAAAAATATTCGGCGTAAAGATAACCGGCCAGGACCGGGCTCGTCGGAAGGCCGCGCTTTTCCGAGCGGGCGGCTTCTCTTTCGAGGTAGCCGAGGAGGTCCTCTCCTCCTTTCTTGTCGAGGCCGGCCAGCTGTCCCATTTCCTGGAGGATGGTCTTCCACTCTTCGATCGTATATCTTTGGGGGAGATAGGCGACGTGGCACCTGCCGCACTTCAGTTGATAGAAACGTTCCCCTTGGTCCGCTTCGTATTGGGCGAAGGACGATAGGGGGCCCAGGGCCAGAACGAAAAGAAAGGGAAAAAGCGTTTTTTGCTTCAGCCTTGTCATGATAGCTCTAACCTCCGATGTCAGATTACGACGCCCGGCCGGCGGCGAATTCGCGGGCGAGCGTGCCGATCGTCGTCGCGGCCAGCTCGGCGAGCATGGTGTTTTCGAGTTTTTGGATCTTTAGACGAAGCGGGCAGATTTTCAGATCGTCGCAGAAATTTTTCCGGAAGAGACATTCGTAGGACTTGACCGATCCTTGGAAGACCTGGATCAGGCGGGTGAGCAAGATCCGGTCGGGAAGCAAGGCGAGACGGAATCCTCCCCCCTTGCCCCGGGACGATTCCAGGATCCCCTCCTTGTTGAGGGTCTGGACGATCTTCCGGAGGAAGGGCCGCGGGATATCCGTCCGCTTCGCCAACTCCGCGACCGTCGTTTTTTCCAGCCCGGACTCGGCCATCGCCACGAGAGCCCGGATGGCGTGGTGGGTTTCCCTGTTGACAAGCTTCATGTTCTTAAAGATACTAGTATTGTATCATTATGTCAAGGTCGAATTTTCGCTTAAGTTCTCGAGCCGCGCCGGCCTTTTCATTTGTCCTGGTCGCCGGCCTTCTCGTCTTCGTCCACCTGAAGATAAACCGCCCGATGCTTCTCTTGGAACGATTTTTTCCGGGCTGGGGGTGGATCGAAATCGCCGCCCTGGCCTTCTACGCAGCCTGGCTCACCCCGAAGATGCTCGATCCGGAGCGGGCCCTGATCTGGAGGCCTCGATTTTGGCGGTTGTTCAGCCTTGTCTTTTTCGGACAGCTTGCCCTTGGGCTCTGGGGCGATTCGCGTTTTTTGATGACGGGAACGCTCCATCTGCCCATCCCCGCTCTTATTATCGCCGGGCCGGTCTTCCGGATGAAACTATCCTTTATGCCTATCCTATTCTTCGCTACGGTGCTCCTGCTGGGACCGGCCTGGTGCAGCCATTTGTGTTACATCGGAGCTTGGGACGACCTGGCCTCCCGGGCGAAGAAGCGGTCCAAACCGCTGCCCCGGTGGCGGAAGCCCGCCCGCGTCGCTATCCTAGCGGCGGTCGTCGCGACGGCGTTGGTCTTTCGTTTGACCGGGGTCTCGGCGGCCGCCGCGGCCGTCACGGTAGGGCTCTTCGGTGCCGTCGGAGTCGCTGTCATGGCCTTCTGGTCGCGCCGCTCTGGTCAAATGGCTCATTGCACGACGGTCTGCCCCATCGGACTTGCCGCGGGTCTCCTGGGCCGGCTGAATCCCTTCCGGCTGAAGATCGAGGCGGCCTGCACCGATTGCCTGGCCTGCCGCCGGACCTGCCGCTACGACGCTTTGACTCCGGAGGACATCGCCCGCCGTCGCCCGGGGATCTCCTGCACCTTGTGCGGGGACTGTCTCAGCGGATGCCCGACCGGGATGTTCTTAATCCGATTTCCCGGCTTGACGCCGCAAGCGGCTCGCAACCTGTTCATCGTCCTGGCGGTATCGCTTCATGCCGTGTTCCTGGGCTTAGCCCGGATATGAGGATCGCAGAGATGCCCACGGTTCATTTTCTCCTTCACGCGCCGTTCGAAAGGCCCGGGTTTATCCTGTCCTGGGCCCGGCGTCGTCGCCTGCCGGCCGTCCTCTATCGGCTCTACGAAGGGGAGCGTTTGCCGCGCCCGGACCCCGAGGACTGGCTGGTCGTCATGGGAGGGCCGATGAGCGTCCATGAGGAGCGGAAATATGCCTGGCTTGGGCAGGAAATTGGGACGATCGAAAAAGCGATCGCCGGGGGACGGCGCGTTCTGGGCATCTGCCTGGGTGCACAACTCATGGCCGCCGCGCTGGGCGCGGGCGTCGGACCGAATCCGGACAGGGAAATCGGCTGGCACCAGGTGAGGCTTCTTCCCGGCGCCGGAAAGGCATCTTTATTCGCGGGCTTTCCGGAACGTTGGATGGCCTTCCATTGGCACGGAGACAGGTTCGCCGTCCCTGCGGGGGGCAGGCATCTCGCCTCGAGCCGGGCTTGCGCCGAACAGGCCTTCGAGTACGGCGGCCGGGCCGTCGGCCTCCAGTTTCATCTCGAGGTCACGGAATCGGACATTAGGCGGTTCATCGTCAACAGTGGAGACGATCTCGTCGCCGGCCGCTTCGTCCAGAGCCCCGCCGACATGCTGGGCCGGGCCCGCTGGATTCTCGAAACCCACCGTCTTCTGGACCGGTTGCTCGAAAATCTTGCCTGCGGCCGGCCATGACGTACCCCTTCTCGTCCTAGGAAACCGCCGTCCTTATTAGTTTCAGCGTCAGCAGATGTTTGATGATCAGAACGACACCCTGAAGAATGAGCAGCACCCCATGGGCGAAGACGATGAACATCCAGAACCGAATGGGCTTCTGGGCTGTCATGAACGGATCACCCTGGAACCTTTCGATGAAGGATCAGTCCAGCCCGCCTGCAAACAGCGCGGGGCGACCCTCCCCGACGAGAAGTGCCCCATCTGCCCCGACTGCGGCTGGAACAAGTGCTCGTAAGAGATCAGGGGCCGGCTTTTCTGACGTAGCCGACGTACTCGCCGTCCCGTTCTTCGATCCCGAGGAATTCGTGGCCCGTCCTTCGACACCAGGCCGGCCCACCGTGTTATCGCCCGTTTTCCGCAGGCGCACTTGCCTCAGGCTTGACATACATCAAATATTCTGCTATTCTATTAATGAATAGATTATATGAATAATAAGGATGATTGCTGATGAATGCTCGCGAGTTCAAGGACGCGGTGTTCGGCCAATTCGCACGGATGGCCCAGGCCTTCGCCAGCCCCAAGCGCCTGGAAATCCTGGATGTCCTCGCCCAAGGCGAACGCGATGTGGAGACCTTGGCCCGGGAAACCTCGCAATCCGTCGTCAACGCTTCCCGCCACCTCCAGGTGCTGAAGAACGTCCGCCTAGTCGAAGGACGCAAACAGGGAGTACATGTTTTTTACCGGCTGGCCGATTCCGACGTCGTGTTCTGCTGGGAAAGCCTTCAGAAGCTGGCTGAAAAACGATCGGCCGAGGTCCGAGACATCGCCCGGCGCTATTTCGCCGAGCGCGACGGTTTGGAACCGATTTCCCTAAAGGAACTGCTCAAGCGGGCGGGCTCCGGCGAAGTGATCGTTCTCGACGTGCGTCCTCCCGAAGAATATGCGTCCGGCCACATCCGCGGATCGCTTTCCGTTCCGCTCGCCGAGCTCCGCCGGCGGCTGAATTCTTTAGCGAAAGATCACGAGATCGTCGCCTACTGCCGGGGCCCGTACTGTGTCCTGGCGGCGGAGGCGGTGGCTCTTCTCCGCCGCTCAGGCCGGGCCGCTCGGCGACTCGCCGAAGGCTACCCGGCGTGGCGGGCGGCCGGACAACCCATCGAAAAAGGAAGAGGTTGACATGATCGCGGAATCCTTGATTCAAGGCGTCCTTTTGGCGATGCACAACATCGCTCTGGTCGGCTGCGCGGCGGCGCCCTTTTACAACCGCAACCTGGTGAACAAGCGGGCTCACTTCGGCCCCAGGCTTCACTACGAACTGGACAAAGTCGTCGAAGACACGCTCCAGGGAAACGCCCCGTATTGCCTGGTCTTTATCGTGACCCTTATCCTTACGGGGATAGGAATGCCGTTCAATCATTTCTTCTTTCACGGGGCTTTCCGGACGCTTCACCCCGTCGCCTGGACCGCGTTCGGAATCAAGCTGGCCTGCGTCGCGGGAATGATCGTCATCATGGGAAAGATTTTCTTCAGCCTCAACCCGCGGTTGCGTGACCTCTTCGTGCACTTCGCCCCCGGCCGGACGCCCAATCCGGAGGAGGAAAGAGAATTCTTCGCCAAACGGGCTGAGAGGAAAAGGCTTTGCGAGATATGCCTCAAGTTTGCGGTAGGCGTCCTGATCGCCAGCGCTTTCCTTGGTTTCGGGGCCTGAGGAAAGGGACCGACAAATATGAAGGTCCTCTTCATCCTTAACGACCCTCCCTATGGCTCAGAACGGAGCTACAACGCCCTCCGCCTGGCCATCAACCTGTCGAAAGCAAATTCCGAGGCCGAAACGGCGGTCTTCCTCATGGCCGACGGTGTCTTTTGCGCGAAGCGTGGTCAAACGACACCGGACGGATATTACAACGTCGAGCGGATGCTTAAAGCCGTGAGGCGAAAAGGGAGGGTCCTTCTCTGCGGCACATGCATGGATGCACGAGGGATAGCCGACGGCGATTTGACGGAAGGGGCCCTCCGCAGCTCGTTGGATGAACTCACTGCTCTCACTCTGGAGGCGGACAAAGTTTTGGTTTTTTAAGAGATGGCGTCTCCAAGACCGCGTCCGGAGGGACGGAGAAGGCGTTTTTAAAGCGAGATTTGGATTTCTTAAGAGTCAGGAAACAGATTGAAGGATGGCTGTCCTGAAGCAGGACAAAAGGAGGCCAATGATGAAGTCAGGAAAAATCGCGGCTCTAGGGTTTTGTGCGCTTGCCTTTTTTGCCGCAAGGACGTTCTCTTATCCTCCCGCGGTCGGCATTTTAGGAAAAGCAAAATCTTGTTTAGCCTGCCACGTGAACAATGGACCCTGGCCGGAAGACCAGAAAACGATCATCGATCTGCTCGATAAAGAGACGATGAAATCGTTGCGACAATCCGACGGCCGTTTTGTGATCGAAGTCAAACGAGGACGACAAAAAACGGTTCTCACCGTTATCGGCCGCGCTCAAGATGATGGGGCTCCGCCGCCTTACCGAACCGCTTGGATCTATATTGATCCGAAAAGGATTGGAACGGACTCGCTCTCAATATTCGCTCAAGGCTGGGCCGTCAATCTCCAGATGGCGTGCCGTTTAGTCGGCGACAATTTGCCCGGATTTGAAGGAGCAAAGATATCTGTTCTGCCCATGACCCTTCAGCCGCTCGACAAAGCCGAGGATTCAGAACTGCAACTGCAAGTCATGTTGACGAAGGGTGAGGCCGTCAAGGCAGATGCAAAAAAAGGAATGCTGGGGAACTATTTCGAACGAAAGGTCGCATTGAAAGTCATTGATTAAAGGCGGGTTCAAGACGACGGTTTTTGATCAGTTCGCCCAGGAATATGATGAATGGTTCGATATCCACCTCCATGCTTATCTATCTGAATTGGAAGCTATCCGCCGATTCATCCCCAGTCGGGGAGCCGGAGTAGAGGTAGGAGTCGGGACCGGACGTTTCGCTGCCCCATTAGGCATTGCCACAGGCGTTGAACCGTCTGAATCGATGGCCATCATTGCTCGTTCCAGAGGGATCGAAGTCAAACAAGCTAAAGCCGAAGCGCTTCCCTTTGACGAAAGCGCCTTCGACTTTGTCTTGCTTGTCAACGTCATCTGTTTTCTTGACGCCCCCGTTCGCTCCCTCAAAGAATCATGCAGGATTCTAAGGCCAAATGGTCACATCATACTGGCGTTTATTGACAAAAGCACCAAGCTTGGCCGTTCATACGAATCTCAAAAAGCCTCAAATAAATTCTACGAGAAGGCGACGTTTTTCTCTGGGCCACAGGTCATCGAATTTCTCCGGAAAGCGGGTTTCGTTGAAATTCAATCGTGTCAGACGATTTTCACAAGTCCGACTGAGATGACGGCCCCTGATCCTGTCCGAGACGGTCATGGACAAGGGGGATTCGTCGTCTTCAGAGGATTTAGGGGAAAACCGGCCGCCGCGCTACTCTAGGCTTACGGACGTCAGGGGCCGACTTTTCGGACGTAGCCGTAATATTCGCCCTCTCTCTTCTCGATACCCAGGAATTCGTGGCCCGTTCTCCGGCACCAGGCTGGGAGGTCGGAGACGATCCCTTCGTCCGTGGCGATGACTTCCAGGACCTGGCCCGGAGGAAGGCCTTTGATCGCCTCGACGATCTTGATGATGGGTATGGGGCAAAGGAGCCCGTAGCAGTCGAGGGTCTGGTTTTTATCCATGGCGGGCCTTCTAGATGAAGTAGCTGGTCCGGGCGTCGAGGGCTTCGTCGAGATAGGTCGCTGCGCCGGCGTACGCGTCCACGACGTCGATGAAGTCCTCCTTCTTGAATCCCATGAAGCCGAAGGTCGTCGTGCAGGCGGTGAACGTGACGCCGAGGTCCTTTGCCGTCCGGATCAGCTCCGGGATGCCGGGCACCCGGGACCGTTTCATCATCACTTTCATCAGAGCCGGGCCGAGGCCGAGCATGTTGAACTTGGAGAGGGGCAGCCTCTGCGCCCCGCCGCGGTTCAGGGCGTTCATCATCCTCTGGAGGCCGGTCCGGCCGGCGGTGAACGACTTTTTCCGGAGGACGTTGAGGCCCCAGAAGGTGAAGAACATGTTCACCCGAAGCCCCATGGCGGCGGCGGTCGTGGTCCAGCCTCCTTTCTCGTGAAGCTCGATGTTCGCGTCAGGATTTGACACGGCGGATCGCGAAGATCCAGTCCTTCGGCCCTTCCTGCTCGGACGTCCATTCGAACAATCCCTTATGCTCGGCCTCGAACTGATAGCGAAGCGGCTTGGGGTTGTGGTCGTTCGTGAGGCGTAGCGTCTGGCCGGGCTTCAGCGCGTTCCAGAGGTCGAAGATCCGGTCGTGCCGTTCGAAAGGATGAAGAGGCCTTAAGTCCAGCTCGACGACGTCCCCAGATTTCTCGGCGCCTGCGGGGGTAAAGCAGCAGTAGCCGATTTTGTCGCAATGCGCCTTCACTCCGTCCCATTCTTCGGGAGTCAGGACTTGAAGGGCGATCTGGTAAAGGATGTTGTTTTCCTTGAAAATGTGGCTGGCGAGTTCCCGGCTTAAGTAGTCGCCAAGCTCGGTGACCTTTGCCCGGAAACCCATGAAATCAGAGCCGTCGGGATTGTGGGCGACCTGGTAGAGCTCTTTCTTGCGTTTTCGGAACTCGGCATGATCCATGCGCATGATGCTGGGGGGCTCGGTGATATCGTGTTTTTCGATCTGGGGGAAGAGGGCCTCCTCTTCGCGTTGATAATGATTTTCGGCTTCGACGAGATGATGGGCGATGGCTTTCGATCGTTCGAGGCCGGGGCCGAACTCGGCGAAGCTTTTTCTTGTTTTCAGGTCGGCGAGGAGGGCGCTCAGGTCTTCCAGGCTTTGGAGGATGACCTTGTGCTCTTCCATAAAGGTGTGGACAGGATGGGGCGCGGAGACTTCGATCTGGTTGGCGACCAGGCTGTCCTTGAGGGCTTCCAAATGGATGTCGCAGAGGCTCTGGCGGACCTCTTCATGGGAGATGCCTTCTCGGATCAGCTCCTGTTCCATGAGACCGAGGGTTTTGGCGTCGACCGAGGCCAGAAAATCCTTGGCTTTCTTCTTGGTTTCCTCTGAGGCACCGCCGCCCTTGAGTTCCTGAAGGACGGCCCGCAGCTCGTCCTTTTTGTCGCGGATGGGAGAGGTTCGTTTCACGGCGAGAATCCAATCGGGCGGTCCTTCTTTCTCGAAAGCGATCGCGAACTCGTTCCGGGCCTTGAGCAGGTGCACCAAGGGCACGGGATTGAATTCCAGGACGAGGCGCAGGGATTGGCCGGGCCGGAGCTTGTCTAGGCCGGGGAAGATCAAGGCCTCCCTTTGGGCATGCTCCAGTCTTCGAAGGTCGATGGTTTCGGCGGTTGTCATGGGTTCGCCTCCTTGGGCGGATTTATCGTTCGAACGCTCAACCAGCGCTCGATGCCTTTTCGCTCGACGAGCATCATCCGGATCTTTTCCAGCCAAAGATCTTGGAAGCGGCGGAGATCTTCTCCCGTAGCTGTTTCCCAGACAACTTTTTCCAGGAGCCCGCCGAGCTGCCTGGATTTTTCCTCGGGGAAAGGAACGAGCGCGGGCATGAATTGGACCTGGACTTTCGCGCCCGTATCGAGCCTCTCAAAGGTAAAGACCGATCCCGAAAGTTTTGAGGAAGTCGGGGCATAACGGAGGAGGTCTTTTCTCTTGAAGCGATGGCCGAGGCCCTTGAACCCCGTCAGCGGCGCGGCGCCGGTGAGATAGGTCATGACCTGGCCCATGACGCCGTACACGCCTTCGTCGGGCTCGCCGTGAACGGAAACTCCGATTTCTCCCCGGACGGCACAAGAGTCCGGATAGAGGGCTTTCATCGCTTCCGCGCAGATGAGAAAAGCACCGGATACCGTGGGGCAGGCGTGGCCGGCCATTTTGAAGACGTCCGTGACTGTGAATTCAAGAACAGCTCCGCCGGATTGAAGAGCGCCCAACGTCTCGGCCAAGGGTTCTCGAAAGCGGATCGGATCGACGTCTTGGAAAAAATCCCGGAACGCGGTCGCTGCCGGGTTCAAGTCGGAAGGGGATTCCATGCGTTGACTCCCATCGTGAATTTTATCGTCTCTCGCTACGAAGCCACTGCCTTCGCCGGCTTGAGCGTCAGGAGGTGCTTGATAATCAAGAAGACACCCGGAAGAACGAACAGCACGCCATGGGCGAAGACGATGAACATCCAGAACCGCATAGGCTTCTGGGCTGTCATATAGGTCTCGCCTTGGTAGCGTTCGATGTAGGATTGGAGGATTCCTGCAACCGCGAACGCCATGCTCATCCCCAGGACGCCGAGCGTTGTCAGCCAAAAACCCCATTGCCCCGTTTTTTCCTCATACAATCCGCCGGGCAGGCCTTTGATCCTGGGCAAAGCGAAGTAGAAGAACGTCAAATTGATCAAGACATAGGCGCCGTAGAAGGCTAGATGACCATGAGCCGTCGTGACCTGCGTCCCGTGGGTGTAATAATTGATCATGGGCAGCGTATGGGCTAAACCGAACAGCCCGGCGCCCACGAAATGCAGAATCGCGCCCCCGACAAGATAGATCCAGGTCAACCGAGGGGTGAAGGGCTGCCGGCTGCGTTTGACATGCTTGTAGGTGTCGTAGACCATGAGCATGATCGGAAGGGGTTCCAAGGCGGAAAAGACCCCGCCAACGGCGAGCCAATATTTCGGGGCTCCGAGCCAGTAGTAGTGATGACCGATGCCGGCGATGCCGGTGAAGAGGAAAAGGCCCAACTCGATGTACAACCATTTCTCGATGTCTTTCCTCGACACGCCGGTGAGTTTGATCAGGATAAAGGCCGCGATCGCGGCCGTGATCAGCTCCCAAGCCCCCTCCACCCAGAGATGGATCACCCACCACCAGTAGTACCAGTCGACCGCCAGGTTTTTGTAAAACGGCATGCCGAAAAGATACAACAGGGCCAGAAAAAGGAGTCCGGCCAGGAGCGATCCCTGGACCACCGTCCATCGCTTGGCCCGGATTATCGTGAAACCGATGTTGAATAGGAACATCAGCGCCGCGACGACAACGGCGAAGTCGAGCGGCGTGGGGATTTCTAGGAGCGGCTTCCCTTGAGTCCAGCCGAAGAAGAACCCCACGAGGGCCGTGACCCCGGTCGCGAGAAGAAGTCCCAGCTGGACGAGGGCGAGCCGCGGAAAGGCCAGCTCGCTCTGCGTCTCCTCGGGGACGACGTAGAAGGTCGCGCCCATGAATCCGAGGATCAACCACAAGACCATGAGGTTTGTATGCATGGCCCGGGCGGTCGAAAAGGGGAAGACGTCGACGATCCCTTGCGGGACGGTGAGGAAGTACTGCGCCGAAAGCCAGAGGCCGAGGAGGATCTGGAGGCCGAAAAGCAGGAGGGCGGCGACGATGTACAGACGGGCGACTTTTTGGGTGCGATAAGTCATCGGCTACTTCTCCTCTTTCATGGTTTTCAGCGAAGCGATGAATTCTCCGATTTCCAGCCGTTGCTCCGGAGTCAAGTGATCATAGGCGGGCATCTCGGCCCCCGGGGCGACCGCGTCCGGATTGTTCAGAAAATCCGCGATCCAAACGGCATCCCGGTCGCGCGCGATCCACTCCAGGCGTTGCCCTTTGGACTCGCCCTTATCGCCGAGGGCATGGCACTCGAGACAGCTTTCCTGCTGGATGAGGGCCGCGCCGGGGGAGAGCGCGGCGCCGGCCAACAGCCGCCGGGTCGAGCTCTTCCAGCGGGCCTCGGAGTGCTGAGGAGGCCAGTCGTTGTTCTCGATGGCCGTGACCCAGCGGAAGTAGGCGACCAGGCTTTCGACCTCGGGATCGGTGAGCTTTTGATTGGGCATTTTTCGGAATGAATGGGCGAAGGCCTCTTCCGGCCGTTTCAGCCGTCGGCGGATGCTGTCTTCCCCGAGCCTCCCGTAGGTCCGGGTCAAGTCGGGTGCGTAGTAACCGCCGAATCCCAGGATCGTGTGGCAGTCATTGCAGTTGTGGCGCTCGAAGGCTTTCTTCCCGGCGATCACCGCGGCGTCGATCTTGTCGGCGTGCGTCAAGGCGCCGAGCTGCCGTTGGGTGTCGACGGTCAAGACCAGAAAAAGCACCAGGGATACGAGCGTCCCCAGCCAAAAAATCCATCGGGCCGCTTTTAGGCTCATGGCACCTCCATAAATATTATATGAAGACGGGATTCAACGGGGTATCAGATCCGCGACGGTTGTCGCCTGGAAAATCCGGATGATGGCCTTCTGGGTTTCGATAATCTTGCGGCGAAAGCGGCATGTCGACGTGAGGGCGCAGATCCTCTTGTCGCGGATGCACGCGAGGAGGCCGAGAGGTCCTTCCATCAGGGTGAAAACATCGCTCAGGAGAATTTTGCTCGGCGGCTTGGCCAGCTCGATGCCGCCGCCCTTGCCGCGGCGCGTCCGGAGGACCCCCCCTCGGGCGAGCGTCTGGACGACCTTGGCGACATGGCTCGGCGGGACGTCCAGGGCGGCGGACAAGGCCGCGGAGCGAGCCAGCCGGGGCCGCAGGGCCAGCCGGACGAGGAGAAGGAGGGCGATGTCCAGGGATTTGGTCAGCTTCATAGCGCGGGCCGTCGTTGAATAGACATAATACATTCCTATTTATCCAATTAATAGTCTAAAGTCAAGATCTTTTTAAGCTGACAGGGACGGACACCATTCAGTTAACTTTGCTCCGCCGTGCTTCGCAAACTCATCGAGATGAATGTCCAGCTCGAGGTCCTGGCGACCCTATCCATCATTCCTCTGATCGAATCGGCCTGGGCGGATGGCAAGATCGAAGAGGAGGAAAGGGAAGCCGTCCTTAAAGGGGCGGAGAGCTATGGACTTCTAAAAGACCGGATCGGTTACAACCTGCTCGATGCGCGCTGGCTCGCGCGGATAGCTGGGTGGCTGATTACGCTTCCCTTCCGCGCTCCGCTGGAAAAAGATCACACCCAACCGTAACTCGTCAGACTGTTGTACGCGCGCCACGTGAACGCGGCAATGGCAATCACAAACGCGCCGGTAAGCCAAAGCGGAAACGCGGCGAACGCCTGCACGCCAAGCAACGCTTCAACCAGCACAAAGAACATGCAAAACGATGACAATTTCTTCCGCGTTATCCGCAGCGCGCGGATTTGCGCGGCATCGGCTTCCTCGATCTTGTCGCCACTTGCTTCCGCGAAGAGCGCATCTATGCGCGGCTGGAGATTAAAGTTGACGACGGACAGCAGGGCCGCGACGACGACGAGAAAAACGAATTTCAAACCCAAGACCCAATCCGTCACGAGCGCGCCCAGCCCCAAGCCCGCCGCGAAGATCAGCCACAGCCCGCTGACCAGCGCGGTCGCTTGGAAAACGTAGCAAGGGACGACGCGGCTCTTGACGACATTTTCCAAATACACATCCGCGCGATCACCGAGCGGCGGTCCCAAGCGCGCGCGCTGGTTCACTGCGACGAGCGCGTAAAAGGGCCACGCCATCAGAATCGCGGTGATGATGTGGACGACGCGTAAAATACTGACGAGTTCCATTGTGTCTCCTTTAAGGACGCGAATTTCCTTTTTTCGCGCTGTGGTGAATTCCCCCTCTCGGCGCTGGATCCCCCCTCCTAACCATGCCGATACTGTATCGCCGGCCGGGCGGCACTGTCAATAACCACGAAAAGCCACGAAGATCGGCATTCAAAGAGCATGTCGGGACAAGGAATCCTGCCGATCCCTCCTGTTGACTTGGGGGCCCGATCTCATTACCATGAAAATCAGCGATGTTTATCAAAATGATAAAATTTATAGTATATCTAGGATATATCGGACTGACCGTATTCACCCTCTCGTCCTGTCAAAAAAAAGGGGCGGCCGACAAAATCGAGGTGGATTTTTCCCTCCGGGAAGAGATCCCGCGGCGTACGCCGGATTCCCAGACGCCCCTTGCGGCGGCTGTTTCGGCCGTGATTTCGCCGCAGGAGAACTTCTTTTTCTACAACAGGATCTTTGACTACGTTTCCAAAAAGATCGGTAGAAAAATCGTCTATAAACAGAGAAAAACCTATCGTGAAGTGAATGACCTGCTCTCCCGGCAGGATCTTGATTTTGCCTTTATCTGCTCCGGCGCCTACGTGGAGGCCAAGAAGGAATTCGATGCCCAAATCCTGGCCGTGCCCCAAATAGGCCAAAAAACGGAGTATTACGGCTATATCATCGTCCGCAAGACCTCAAACCTGTCCGAGTTTGAGGATTTGAAAGACCACAGCTTCGCTTTCACCGATCCCCTTTCCAACACGGGCTGCATCTACCCGGCCTACCTGGTCAAAGTCCTGGATCCAACGGGCGGGAAGTTCTTTTCCCGTGTGATTTTTACATATGCCCACGACAATTCTATCCAAGCCGTGGCCAGCGGCATCGTCGATGCCGCCGGGGTCAGCGGCCTGATTTTCGATTATATTCAAAAAATCCACCCCGAAAAAACAGCCGCGCTCAAGATCTTAAAAAAATCCATGCCCTTCGGGATGCCCCCGGTGGTCGTCAATCCAAAAATCGATCCGAACCTTAAAACCAGACTGCAGAAGATTTTCCTTGACATGGGCGACGACACCGAGGGCCGGGCGATCCTCTTTCCTCTGGGCATCGAGCGTTTTGTCCCGGGGAACGACAGCGAATATGGGTTTATCCGGGCCATGAACAGCTTTATCTCAGACAAAAAATAATGAAACTCCATGCGGTTCCTCTGAATCTTCGGTCGAAATTCATCATCTCCACGATCATCGTCATTACTCTTTTCGGCCTGGTCAACATTCTCGTCAATCGGCAATTTTCTTATAAAGTCCTCCAGCGGGAGCTGGATAAGCGAGTCCTCTTCCTGGGAAAAACCATCGCCCAGCGTTGCACCAACCTATTGCTCTATGAAGACTGGCTCTCTCTCCAACATCTCCTCGATGAAGCCCTTGACGATGATACCGATATCGCCTATGCCTTCGTGGTTGACAATCAAAACAACGTCCTGGTTCATAACTTCGGCTCGGGCTTCCCGGTCGGCCTTCTCCGGGCCTTTTCCCTCAAAGACGTCAGAAGCTCTTCCTTTCATTTCATCGAAGACCATGACCATAATCTCTACCGGGAGATCGCCATCCCTCTCCTCGAGGGAAATCTCGGTTTCCTGCGCCTCGGGATCGCCGAAAAAAGCCTGGAAGCCACGACGGCCAAGATTATCGTTTTCTTGACGGGCATGGTTTTGGTCTTCCTTTTTTTAGGGATTATCGGGGCGATATTCTATTCTTACTGGATCACGAACCCCGTTTCAAGGATCACGAAGGCCTTCGAAACCATCGACCTCGACGATGAACTCACTCCGCTTCATGTCAAGACAAAGGACGAGATCAGCGTTTTAGCCGACAAATTCAATGAAATGGCGATTCGACTTCAAAATGCTCATTCCGATCTGAAAAAAGCTCAGAACAGTTTGGTTCAAACGGAAAAACTGGCCTCGATCGGAAATCTGGCTTCAGGCCTGACTCACGAAATCTCGAATCCTTTGGCCGGCCTGAAGAACTGCTTGATTCGCATCCAAAAAAATCCCAATAAAACCCAAATCAACCGGTATATCAAGCTGATGATGAATGCCATCGAAAAAATCGAAAAAGTCGTGGTCGGACTCTTGGATTTTTCACGTCAGGATGTCTACCAATTCAAGCCGTTTCCCTTGCACAAAACCATCGACCGGGCCCTGTCGCTCGTGGAGTACAAACTTGAAAAGAGCAATATTCGGGTAGAGCGAAATTATGACCGAAGACTGAATTTGTGTGTGGGAGACGGTCAGCGGATCGAGCAGGTCATCGTCAACCTGGTTATAAACTCCATCGACGCGATGCCCGGCGGCGGGAATCTCTGGATCGCGACATCCCTGGATGGCCCTAACGTCCGTCTGGAAATCGGGGATACGGGAGAAGGCATCGCTTTTGAAAACATCGATAAAATTTTTGACCCGTTTTTTACGACCAAGGAACCGGGCAAGGGGACGGGTCTGGGGCTCTCTGTCTCCTACAATATCGTCAAAGAGCATGGGGGGAATATCACCTTAAAAAGTGAAGAAGGCCAAGGGACGATATTTGTCATCACCTTCCCCTTGATTTTAAGCGAGATGAAAACATGAATATTTTAGTCGTCGAAGACGAAGACATCCTCCGGATTTCCATCAGGGATGATTTGAAAGAAGTCGGTTTCAAAGTCGCCGTGTGCCGGACGCCCATTCCGGCCCTGTCCCTTTTGGAGACCAAAAAATATGATGTGGCGATCGTGGATTACAAGATGCCCGAGATGGACGGCATCACCCTGCTCCAAAAGATCAAGCAGAAACAGCCGGATTGCGCCGTCATCATCATTAGCGCCTTCGGCACGATCCAAACCGCTGTCGAGGCTATGAAACGGGGCGCTTATGACTACATCACCAAGCCTTTCTCCAACGAGGAACTTATTTTAATGTTGAGGAGAATTCAAGAAGTCTTCTCCTTGAAAAAAGAGAATATCAAGCTGAAGGAGCAACTCAAAGAACAGCGCGGATATCATAGCCTGATCGGCGAAAGCAAAGCCATGCAGCAGATTCATAATCTTTTAGAGATTGTAGCCCATTCCAACAGCACGGTCCTGATCACCGGAGAAACGGGTTCCGGGAAGGAGGTTGTGGCCGACGCCATTCACTATTTGGGTCCGAGAAAAAACAACCCTTATATCAAAGTGTGCTGTGCCTTGTTTTCCAAAGAAATCCTGGAAAGCGAGCTATTTGGGCACGAAGAAGGGGCTTTCACCGGGGCCGTCCATGAAAAGAAGGGCAGATTTGAACTCGCCGATGAGGGGACGCTCTTTTTGGATGATGTGGATGATATTCCTCTTGATATCCAAGTCAAGCTTCTCCGGGTCTTACAACACAGCCAGTTTGAACGTGTCGGAGGGACCGAGACCAGGACAGTCGACGTCAGGGTGATCGCCGCTTCGAAAGTCAATCTTTTGGAAAAAGCGCGAAGGGGAGAATTTCGAGAAGACCTGTATTACCGGCTTAACGTCGTGCCCATCGAACTGCCGCCTTTAAGGGAAAGGAAAGAGGACCTGCCTTTGTTCATCGAAGCCTTCATCAAAAAATATGCCAAAGGTGAACAAATGACCATCTCCAGCCAGGCCATGAACCTGTTTCATAATTACCACTGGCCGGGCAATGTGAGAGAACTGGAAAATATCATAGAACGACTCGCTCTGATCGCGCCGGACGCAACCATCATGCCTGCCCATCTTCCTTCGGAAATGTTTTGTAAAGACATTATTCCCCCGATTGCCTGGAAAGAGGGAAATTCTTATGATGAGATCATGAAAGAGAATGAAATCAAATTAATTAAAACGGCTTTGGAAATGGTTGGCGGGAATAAATCCAAGGCGGCTCGCTTCCTTAAATTAAAGCCTTCGACCTTGAGAAGCAAAATCGAAAAATTCCGCCTTTAACGAAAATTCGTTGAAATAAGCGAAAAATCGCCTTTTTATTGTTTCCAAAGAAATAAGCGCTGCCGGATAATTATTGCCTTTTCAATAAGTTAAACTTCGCCGCCATTCAGGCACGAATTTCGCTTTAAGGGAGACGATGTCTACAGCGGCAAACGATATTTTCGTCTTGATTGTCACCGGGAATAAACTCGTCCGTTGGTCATTAAAGGAAATTATGACTCAAGAAGGCTTTCTGGCAGATGTCGCCCTGACGACTCAAGATACCCTGGCAAAAATAGCGAATCATTCCTACAACCTCATCATTGTCGATGCGGTGGACCGAAAAACCGATAGCATCTTGGAACAAATCGACGAGACTTCTCCATCCACGAATATCATCATCCTCTCGACTTTTACGGATAAACAGAAAACCGTTTTTCTAAACAGGCCGAACATTTTTTCGGTAATTGAGAAGCCTTTCAGCGTCGGCCAAATCAAAGACGCGGCTCTAGCGGCTTTGGCCTCGCATAGGGCAAAGGACGGAAGGGGATAATGGCCGAAAGGACGATTCCATGAGATTTAAAGGCGAGATTCCCAAGAGCCGGTGGGCTGTCTTAGTCTGTCTGGCGGTCGCGTTGATGGGGGTCGTCCTTATCTTGCGTAATGCCTGGAGCGGCGTTAAACAGCCCCTCGCCTTCAATCACAAGATACATGCGGAGAATGACTTGAATTGCCTCGATTGCCATCAATATTACGAAAAACAGGCTTCTTCGGGCGAACCGCATCTAACGATATGCGCCGGATGCCATGAAGAGCCTGTCGGCAAGAGCGAGAAAGAAAAAATCGTGGTCGCGCATGTCAAATCAGGCCGAGAAATCGAATGGCAGAGGCTTTACCGGATTCCTGAGGATGTCTATTTCTCCCACCGGAGGCACGTCGTTTTTGGAAAGATCGAATGTGAATTCTGCCACGGCGATATCGGCCACAGCACCAAGCCTCCTTCTCGACCTCTTAAAAAAATGACCATGAAAAAATGTTTAGCCTGCCACGAGGAAAAAGGAGCCGCCGCGGATTGTATCTCTTGCCACCGCTAGGATCCCATGTGTGCCGGCAAAAAGTTTTTCCAAAGGATGAATAGATGAGCTTCAAAAGAAGAGATTTCATCAAAATCATTTCGGGTTCGGCCCTGACTTTGCCCCTCCTTGATTGTTCGAGCAAAGGATATTTCTCGTCCATAAGAAAGGGACAGTGGGTTCCGGGTGTTGAAGAATGGGTTTCGTCCGTGTGCCGGGCTTGCCCCGGAGCTTGCGGTATCCTGGTTAGGGTGATGGATGGGAAAGCGGTAAAAATTGAAGGGAATCCCGTTCATCCCGTGAACAAGGGAAAGCTGTGCCCGCTTGGCCAGGCGGGGATCCAAATGCTTTACAACCCGGACCGGATCAAGGGCCCGATGAAAAAGGTAGGGGGAAGAACCTCGACCCAATGGGCGGACATCGGCTGGAATGAAGCTCAGGAAATCTTGGTTTCAAGGTTGAATAAACTGAAAACGGCCGGCGAGGCGCACAAATTCGTTCTCCTGACCGAAGAAAGCCAGGGAATGAGCCATGAACTCTTTGACCGGTTTATGAACGCTTTTGGCTCCCCCAATCATCTCTCTGACGTTTCAAACGCCAGCTTGGTCCAGGCATTTGCCTTGACCCAGGGGATCAACCATCCTCTGTCCTACGATTTTGAAAATAGCAATTATATTATTTCCTTCGGGGCCGGCATTTTGACCTCCTGGCCTTCTCCCGTGCAATCCATGAGAGCCTTCGCTTACCTGAGACAAGGAAGGCCGGGAAAAAAGGCGAAGATCATCCAGGTCGAGCCCCGCTTTTCGATCACCGCTTCCCGTTCCGATAAATGGGTTCCCATCAAACCGGGGACCGAAGGACTTTTGGCCCTCGGACTCGCTTATGTGATCATCAAAGAAAACCTGTACGATAGGAGCTATGTTGATAATTTCACCTTCGGATTCGATTCCTGGACGGATGAACGGGGAGAAACGCACAAAGGATTCAGGAATTTAGTCCTGAATAATTATCAACTGGATTTTGTCTCGGAGGCCACCGGGGTATCTGTCGACACGATCGTGACCCTGGCCAAAGAGTTTGCGGGAAATAAGCCCGCGGTGGCCGTGGCCGACCAAAACGTTACGGACTATTCAAACGGCTTATACAATGCCTTGGCGATCCATTCCTTGAACGCGCTGGCCGGAAGCATCGATGTCCCGGGCGGCGTGCTCGTCAAGCGGGACCTTCCGCTTCAAGAACTGCCGGTTTTAACCCTTGATCAGGCGGCCAAGAAAAGCTTGTCTCAACCTCGCCTCGATAGCGCCGAAAACAACCGGTATCCCCTAGTCGCCGCCGTTCCCTCTTTGATCCCGGAAAATATCCTCAAAGGAAAGCCTTATCCCATCGAATTACTGTTCCTATGTAAATCTAATCCTGTCTTTTCGGCGCCGAATGGGAAGGCGTTTCAAGAAGCCTTTGAAAAGATTCCTTTCATTGTCAGCTTTTCATCCTTTCTGGATGAGAGCACCCTTTTCGCCGACCTCGTTCTTCCCGATAAGACCTACCTAGAAAAACACCAGTATGTGGAGAGTTCTTCCCTATCCAAAATTCCTGTCCTCGGCATCGGAAAACCGGTCGTCGAAAATCTGTACGACACACGTGCGACGGAAGACGTCCTCCTTGAACTTGCCCAGAGAATGGGAGAAGGGTTTGCCGGTCATTTCCCCTGGAAAAATGCCCGGGAATTCCTTCTATACAAAATCGACAGCATGTTTCATGCCCGCAAGGGGATCATCTTCACGGATGCTTTTGAAGAATCCCAGCTAAAGCTATTGGAAGAACGTGGGTGGTGGGCTTCTCAATTCTCTTCGGCGAGCGAATTTAAGGACGAATTGATCAAAAAAGGAGGATGGTGGGATCCCTATTATGACTTCGGCGTAAAAAGTTTTGTCTTCAAGACCCCCTCCAGAAAATTCGAATTCTATTCGCAGATATTTGCCCTGAAAATGGCTAAACATTCAAGCCGGTCGCCCCGGGACCCTCAAGAAGCCGTACCCCAGAATATAGAGGCCAAGGGAGAGGAAGTCTTTATGCCCCATTATGAAAAACCCCGATTTTCGGGTGACGAGAAGGAATATCCGCTCTATCTCCACATCCATCAACCGCTCAGCCTCTCCCATTCCTATTCGGCCGACCAGCCGTGGTTCCAGGAAATCATGGGATTTCACCTCAACATGAATTGGGACTCCTGGGCCGAAATCAACCCCCACACCGCCGAGGAATACGGCATCCGCGATCACGATACGATCTGGATCGAGTCGATTCATGGAAAAGTTCGGGTCATCGCGAAAATCTACCCCGGAGCCATGCCAGAGGTCGTCAGTCTTCCCTTAGGGCTCGGGCATAAGGCTCTCGGCCAGTGGGCCCGAAATCGGGGCGTCAATCCGATGGAGTTGATCGGCGCCAGTTTGGATGAATGGACCGGACAGGCTTTGAAGAGTTCCACGCGGATCAAGGTTTATAAAGCCTAAAGAAGGAGACGACGATGCCACGTTGGGGAATGGTCATTGACTTGGACAAGTGTACCGCGTGTCAGGCCTGCGTCATCGCCTGCAAAGCTGAGAATAATATCCCTTTTTCCTCACCGCATGAAGCGGACAAGAACCGCGTTATTTCCTGGATGACGATTCTGCCGATAACCGAAGGAGAGTACCCGAACCTTAGAGTGAGGTATGTCCCCCGGCCGTGCATGCACTGCGAGCATCCTCCCTGCGTCAAGGTCTGTCCCGTCGGCGCGACGTACAAGAACAACGAAGGTTTGATCGCCCAGGTCTATACGCAATGCATCGGCTGCCGCTACTGCACGAATAACTGTCCCTATACGGTGAAATATTTCAACTGGTTCAAGCCGGAATGGCCGAAGGAGATGGAGAAATATTTGAATCCGGATGTCTCGATCCGGACCAAGGGCGTGGTCGAAAAATGCACCTTCTGTCATCACCGGCTGCAAAAAGCCAAAGACAAAGCGCGGGCTGAAGACAGGCCGCTTGAACCGGGAGACTATGTTCCCGCCTGCGTTCAGACCTGCCCCACGGAAGCCATGTCTTTCGGGGATTTGGATGATCCCAAGAGCACTGTGGCTCAGCTCGTCCGAAGCCCCCGGGTTTTTCGTCTGCTGGAAGAATTGGGGACAGAACCGAAGGTGTATTACCTGGCCGAAGGAGAATGGCATGGATAAGGATCAGCTCGGGAAGCACTTTGCCGCCGATTTGGCCAAAGAAGACATTTCCATTCTCAAACCCCTTGTTTCCACCGGCCGAAATTTCTTTATCGTGGTTTTTATCCTGGTGGGGATTATCCTTTTCGGGGTCATGGCGTGGCTGCTTCAGCTGAGGCGCGGACTGGGCTTGACCGGTCTGAACCAGCCTGTCTTTTGGGGAATTTATATCACGAATTTTGTCTTTTTCATCGGGATCAGTCACGCCGGTACGCTGATATCCGCCATTCTCCGTCTCGCCCGGGCGGAATGGAGAAGGGCGATCACCCGCTCAGCCGAAGTCATCACGGTTCTCGTCCTGTTTTTTGGAGTCTTCAATATCCTCCTAGACCTGGGCCGGCCGGACCGCATGCTCAAGGTATTCTCTAGCGGAAAGCTGGCTTCCCCCTTGCTCTGGGATGTCATGAGCATCTCCGTGTATATGGCCGCGAGCGCCGTCTATCTCTATTTGCCCCTTATTCCGGATATCGCCTTGATGAGAGACAAAATGAAAGGGAGAGCACGGGGTTTTTTTTACAAGATTCTCGCCCTCAACTGGAATAACACGGAAAAACAATGGCACACTCTGGAAAAAGCCATTTCCATCATGGCGGTCGCGGTCATCCCTATCGCCGTTTCCGTTCACACCGTTGTCTCCTATGTCTTCGCCATGACGATTCAGCCCATGTGGCACAGCACAATTTTCGGGCCGTATTTTGTCACCGGAGCCATTTTCTCCGGGATCGCAGCTTTGATCATCGCCATGTATCTCATCAGGCGGAGCTATCATCTGGAGGCCTTTTTGAAGCCGGTCCATTTTAACAACTTGGGCCTCTTGCTCCTGGTCATGAGCCTGCTCTGGTTCTACTTTACGTTTACCGAGAACCTGACCGCCTTTTATGGAGCCGATCCGGCCCATCTGAAGGTGTTCTGGGCTAAATTCACCGGCAGCTATGCCCCGTATTTTTGGACGATGATCCTGTTTTGTTTTGTGATCCCGCTGGCCGTGCTCGCGAATAAAAAAACAAGAACCGTGACCGGGACGATGATCGCCTCCGTGTTTGTCATTATCGGAATGTGGCTGGAACGGTTTACCATCGTCCTCCCGACCCTTATCAACCCCAGGCTGCCTTATCCACAGGGAGTTTATCATCCCAGCTGGATCGAGTTTGCCGTGACGGCAGCCTGTTTCGCGACGTTTATCCTGCTTTATATTTTGTTCACCAAATTTTTCCCCATCATTTCGATTTGGGAGATCAAAGAGGGAAAGGAACGAGGGATCAAGGAAACCGAAGAGCGAATCAAGAGCTACCTGCCCGAACTTGAAGCGGGAGCGAGCCGGCCGGCCACAAATCTTTGAAGCTAGGCCACGAAAGGAATTCGTCATGTCTGTATCGATGAAACCGCGAATAAATTTGTGGGTTCTGGTTTTGGGTATGACGTTGGCCGCCTCAGCCATCTCCCCGTTGTTTTCCGTCCAAGATAAGGCAGCCTTGCCCTTTCCGGATGACCCCTTGAAAGGCAGCCGGCTTTTCGTGAGCAAGGGATGTATCAAATGCCATGCCATCTGGGGAATCGGCGATACGCTCGGTCCGGACCTGGCCCAGTTGAGCAGGGAAAAAAATCTTCTCCAGTTGGCGGGGTTGCTCTGGAGCCATTCTCCGAAAATGCTTGAAATCATGCACGAGAGGGGTGTCCCCCGCCCTACGTTTACGCCTCAAGAAATGGGCGATCTGATGGGATATATTTATTATTTTAATTACTTCGATCAACCGGGCAACTTCATAGATGGAGAAAATCTATTCACCGAGAAAGGCTGCATCCACTGCCATTCCGTGGGAGAACAAGGCGGCAAAAACAAAATTTCCCTGGATAGCTACGGACGCTACATTTCCCCCTCTTTTCTAGTCACCGGCTTATGGAATCATAGCGCAGAGATCCTCCTTGAAATGAAAAAAATCGGGCTGAAACAGCCCGAATTCAAGGGGCGGGAACTCAACCATCTTTTGGCCTATCTGCGCGGCGCCGCGGTGAATCAAAACGGGGAAGCCATTTATGCGGAGCCGGGGCGTCCCAAAATCGGGAAAGAATTATTCGTCCAAAAAAAATGCTCCATCTGTCATTCCGTCTGGGGAGAGGGAGGCAGGGTGAGCGTCGACTTGGGACGGCGGGAATTGCGCTTCAGTCTGACCGAAATCGCCGGGAAGATTTGGAGCCATTCCGGAAACATGTGGCAGGAGATGATCAAAATCAACATTCCTTTTCCCAAGTTTTCCCCCAAAGAAATGGCGGATCTCATCTCCTATCTCTATTTTATTCAGTTTTACGATGAACAGGGTGATTTCAAAAAAGGCAAGAAGCTTTATCGGGAAAAAGAATGCATCTATTGTCATGTTTCGGAAGGTGAGGGAGAAAATATCGGGCCCGATCTGAGTGAAAGCGACGTCATTTTCTCCCCGATTATTTTAGCTTCAGCGATGTGGAACCATGCTATCGTCATGGAGGACATGCTGGAGGAAAAGAAATTGACCTGGCCCCGATTTTCCGGGAATGAGATGCGGGATCTTTTGAGCTATGTCCAAGAAGCTTCCAAAGCCGGCCGTACGGCCAAAGCGCGGAAAGGGCCGCTGCCATCCCCAGACACGGTCATCGTGCTTTCCAAAGACAGGTTCGACCTGGAATTGGCCAGACAAGGCGAAAAAATATACAGGGACAAGGCCTGCCTCGCCTGTCACAACTTTGAGGAAAACAGCCGATTGATGGGGGGAGGGCTGAAAAATATCACTCAGAAGAGAGATCTCGAATGGTTGTTCAGTTTTATTAAAGACCCGAAATCGATGCTGAAAACTGACGGATTGGCCAAACAGCTTCTTCGCGAATTTAACAACATTCCCATGCCCAACCAAGGCTTATCGGATTCCGAAGTCATAGCCATCATTGAATATCTGAAGGCCCCCGAAAAAGTGAAGTCATGACCCAGCGTATGACGGTGACGTAGGAAAGCGCGGATGAAATACCAGGTCAAGATTCCGGACTTTTTGTGGTACAGGACGAACGTGCTGTGCATGGAAGCTTGCCCCGTTCATACGGATTCGGGCAAATACGTTCAACTCATCGGCGAAGGTCTGGATCTCGAGGCCTATTTGGTGGCCCGCTCTTCCAATCCCTTTGCCTCGGTCTGCGGCCGGATTTGCGCCGCCCCCTGCGAGGATGCATGCCGCAGGGGAAAAATCGACGAATCCATCACCATCCGGGCCCTGAAAAGGTTTGTCACAGAAAAATACGGCCTTGAATCCAAGCTCGCCCATACTCAGGATGCGCTTATTGAAGGGCAGATCATTCCTCGCGGTTCTCAATGGCCTATTCATGTCCCCTCCATCGTCAAAAAAGGCAAGGCCGGGGCCGGGAAAAAAGTGGCCATCATAGGAGGAGGGCCGACGGGATTGGCCTGCGCTCATGATCTGGCCTTGCGGGGATATCAGGTCACCATTTTTGAAGCCCGGAATGTGCTGGGCGGCATGCCCAGGACGGCGATCCCTGAGTACCGGCTTCCGAAAGATATCTTGCGGAAAGAATCCGAATTTGTCTTATCGTTAGGGGTGGAAATCAAATTCAATTCTCCGCTCAGCCCGGATTTCGGCCTGCAACAGTTGAAAGAGATGGGATATGAAGCCGTTTTTATTTCGGTCGGGGCCCAGCAAAGCCGAAGCCTGAGGATCGAAGGAACCGAGCTCAAGGGCGTCTATAATGCCATCGATTATCTTTTAAATGTCAATCAAGGCTATAAAATCGATCTCGGACGGAAAACCGTCGTTATCGGAGGAGGGCTGGTCGCCTTGGACTCCGCCCGGACCGCCCTTAGAGAAGTCCTGGCTCTTCTTTCGGACTCTGAGGAAGCCAAGCTGGCCATCGATATCTCGGCCGACGCAGGGCTGATGCTCACGGCGATCGACGTCGCCCGGACAGCTTTACGACGAGGAACTTTGAAAGTCGACGTGGCCAGCCTCGAATCGTTTAAGGAATTGCCGGCCAGCCAGACAACCCAGGGAAAAGAAGAATTTGAAGAGTCCGTGAGGGAGGGAATTACGTTTCATCCCTCCCGGGGTCCCAAACGGATTATCGGGGAGAATGGAAAAGTCAAAGGGGTTGAGTTTTTAAGAGTTAAACGGGTCTTCGATGACCGGGGCCTGTTTAATCCCGAATTGGAGGCGGGCACCGAAGAAATCATTGAAACCGAATCGGTCATCCTCGCTATCGGCCAAAAACCCGACTTCTCTTTTCTCAAGCCCGAAGATAACGTGGAACTCATTCCTCAAGGGACCATCAAGGTCGATCCGCTGACCCTTTCCACGACCCGGGAGGGCGTGTTTGCGGGAGGAGATGCGGCCTTCGGGGCAAGAATTCTCATCGAAGGGGTGGCCAATGGGAAATTGGCGGCCCGGTCCATCGACCGCTATTTGAATCGGATCCGCCATTCCGGACAAAAATATTTCGTCTCCATCGAAGTCCTTTCTCCCAAGGAGTATGACAAACCGAAGGAATACGAAATCCGGAAGAGGAAAGCCCCCGCGAAGATTTCTCTGGAAAGCCGCCTCGGGGTCAACGAAGTGGAACTTCCCTTTGAGGAAAAAGAGGCCCGGCTCCAGGCCGAGCGTTGTCTCGTGTGCCATATCAATACCATCTACAATTCCGATTTGTGCATCCTCTGCGGTGCTTGTGTCGATCACTGTCCGAACAACTGTTTGAAGCTGGTTCCCATCTCGGATATTGACCTTCCGCCGAATGATGTCAGTCATCGTATTTTGAAGGACAAATCCCAGAAAATATCGACGGCGATGATCAAAGATGAGGTTGTTTGCATCCGCTGCGGCTTGTGCGCAACGGTTTGTCCTACGAGAGCAATGACCATGGAAAAATTTTCTTTTAAGGAAACGGAAGACCCATGAAACAAGACCAAACGAAATTAACGAGACGGTTTTTCTTGGGCTTATTAGGGAAATTGTCCATCCTGGCCGCTCTTCTGGCCGAAGCCGTCGGGGCCATAAAAGCATTCATTCCCCAGGTCCTCTATGAGCCTTCTTTAAAATTTAAGGTGGGGAAAGCGGATGAATTTCCGGAGGGGCTGACGTTTCTGCCCGAATCCAAGCTGTACATATTCCGGGACGGCAATGATTTTCATGCGATCTCCGCCGTCTGCACCCATCTTTTTTGCGTCGTTGACTGGAAGCCGGATCGCCAAGGTTTCTCCTGCTCCTGTCACGGAAGCGTGTTTTCCAAAGAGGGAATTAACCTGTCCGGACCCGCGCCCAAACCTCTTCCCTGGTTCGCCCTCTCTCTGGCTTCGGACGGGCACCTCGTTGTGGATTCTCAAAAGCCGGTGGGTCGAGATTATAAATTTTCAATTTAAAGCGAGACGACGATGAAAGCAAAAATCCTTCGCCTATGGGAAAAAATGACCTGGTCTTGGTCTCCCCGATCCGACCGGGAGGCGAGTGAATCCGTCGTTAAAAATTTTTGGCTGCACTGGTTTCCCTCCCGGATATACCGGGGCAGCCTAAGCTGGGGGTATTCCCTTTGGCTCGGCACATTTTCGGCGTGCTTGTTCATTATCCTGGCGCTCACGGGGATTCTCCTTTTGTTTTTTTACGTCCCGTCCGTTCAAAATGCATACTGGAGTATCAAGGATCTGGAGAACGTCGTCGCGTTCGGCTGGCTTTTGAGGTCACAGCACCGCTGGGCGGCTCATCTTATGGTCGGGGCGGCTTTCTTGCATCTCGTCAGGGTTTTTTTGACGGCGGCCTATCGGGGCCAACGAGTCTGGAACTGGTATATCGGGATCGCTTTGTTCATCGCCACGCTCTTCCTTTCTTTCTCGGGCTATCTGCTCCCCTGGGACCAGCTGGCCTACTGGGCCTTGACCATCGGAACCGGAATCGCCAACGCATTTCCCCTGATCGGAAAAAGCATTCGGTTTCTTTTGATCGGAGGAAATACCATCGGGCAGAGCAGTTTGCTGCGGTTTTTTGGTCTTCATAATTTTTTTCTGCCGGCAGTCCTGCTTTTTCTATTTGCTCTCCATATGTGGCGGATTCGAAAAGACGGCGGCCTCGCCTGTGTCGATCACCTGGTCCTGAAAACAAAATCGACGGACATCACCGTGAATCCCACGAAAACATATTCCTTATTGGGAATCGCGGAAGGCACCACCATCCAGGTGTCCACGACCGAAGTCCTGGATGAGAAGAATTCCGTGCATGCCTCGCCCCATCTGGCGAGAAGAATTGCCGTGGTCCTGTTATTGACGACGATTCTGACCCTTTTTTTAGCCCTTCTTTTTCCGGCCCCGCTCGAGGAACCCGCCAATCCCTCCATTACCCCCATCCCCGCCAAGGCCCCTTGGTATTTTCTCTGGCTTCAGGAACTGATTGCCACGACCACCATAAAAATTGGAAAAATCACCGTCAGCGGCGGCTTGATCGGGGGGATTCTTGTCCCCGGATTTCTGATCCTGCTGGCTTTAATCTGGCCCTTTCTTGATAAAAGTCCCCAAGAATGCATCGGCGTCTGGTTTCACAAAAGCCGAAAAAGGCAAAACGTGGTTTTCCTGCTTCTGTGCGGCGCGGTGATCGTCTTGATCATTATCGGAGTGTATTTACGGGGTCCTTATTGGAATTTTTACTGGCCTTGGCAGAATTGGCCAACAATTCCAACGCTATACTAGATTCGAGGGGAGAATGATTTTGAGTACGAACAAGGCTTTTAGCCCGCTCCGAGATTTTTACCTGATATCTGGTCTTTCTTTCATCCTTTTCATCCTTGTCGTCGCCTCGTTTTACAGACAATCACATGCCGAGTGGAAAAAGTACCAAAAAGAATTTGTGACCTATTTAGAACAAAATGTCAGCCCGGGATCGGTGGCGGCCTTTGATGTTTCCATAAAGCAGATTTGGCTTCCGGAGTTAAACCGGGTTGACAGGTGTCCCAGCTGCCATTTGGGGTATGACCAGTCCTCTCTGAAGGGGGCGCCTGAGCCCTTCCGCTCACATCCGGATATTGCGCCTCATGACATATCCAAAATGGGCTGCACGATCTGTCACGGAGGGCAGGGCTTTGCCCTTAAGAAAAAAGACGCCCACGGGGAAATCAAGCACTGGATGGAACCCTTGCTGGGGAAAAAAATGGCCAAAAAATACGGCTTTAAAGATGAAGCCAGTCTGATCCAGATCAATTGCAACGTCTGTCATCGGCGGGATGGGGAAACCTCGGGAATGGAGATGATCAATTTGGCCAAAAAGATTATAACCCAGAAGAGCAAGTGTCAAACCTGCCACGTCATAGACGGAAAAGGAGGAAAACAAGGAGCGGATTTAACGTTTGTCGGAGACAAGCCTTCCGAAAGGTTCGACTTTTCAAAAATCGAGGAAAAACTGATCGCCGCGGGGAACCCGCTGTCCATGCTGTCCTGGCATTTCGAACATTTTATGAACTCCTCGGCTGTCGTCCCGGAAAGCAAAATGCCAAAAATGGATTATTCTGAAGAAGAGGCATGGGCCTTGGCCATGTTGATGATGAGTTGGAAAAACTTCAAGCTGCCCGTGATGCTGATCCCGAAAAAGGCCGCGGAGCCCTTGCCTCCGGGTCCGGAGGGATCAGTATCCGCGATATCCTCTCCGGCTGATAGAGGGAAAACCTTGTTTGAAAGCAATAGCTGTTCCGATTGTCATACGATTGGCAAGGGAGCTGAGATCGGGCCTGATTTGTTGGGGGTATCGGAGAAAAGAGAAGCCAACTGGCTCAAGAAGATGATCCGGACTCCTGAAGAGATGGAAAAAACGGATCCGATCGCCAAAAAGCTCTTTCTTGAATATAAGGAACTCGGCATGCCCACCGCACGCTTATCAGAAGAAGATGCCGAAATGATCATCAAATACATTGAATCGTTCAAATAAAATGTCGGGGAGCGAAGATTAAGCTTGTAAAAATGGAGGAAAAAATGACCAAAAAAGCGTGGGGATTTTCTCTGTCCGTAATCGGGCTCATCGTCTTCCTCGTGGTTTCTCTCGAAGGCTTCAAACCGGCCGATCCCGAGGTTCCCTCGCTCACGAGCAGCGCAAAATGCAAAGAATGCCATCAGGAGATCTTCGATGGCTGGAAGAACACCACGCACGCCCTGTCGATCGAGGACCCGATCTTCAAAGCGGCCTACATGGAGGCTTACCTCAACACCAAAGGAGAAGCAAAGCTCAATTGCCTCCGCTGCCACGCTCCCGTGGTCCTGATCAACAAAGACTTTGACCTTGAAAAAGAAATCACGAACGAAGGCGTATCTTGTGATTTTTGTCATTCCATAAAAAAGATAGATCTCGGCGACCAGAGCGCACCGTTCAAATTCGAGAGCAAACGCGTCAAAATGGGGCCGCTGTCGGACGTCATATCCCCGGCCCACGAAACGAAACTTTCCCCCCTCTTTAAATCCGCGGAAATATGCGCGGGATGTCACGAGTACGTGAATAGCACGGGCGTGAAAATATTAGGGACCTATTCGGAATGGAAAAACAGCCCGTACCCGGCAGAAGGACAACAATGCCAGGACTGCCATATGCCGTTGATCGCCGGTCGGGTGGTGAAAGCCGAGGTCAAATCCTCAAACCGGAAACAAGTCAATTTACACGATATCTCGGCCGGGCATTCCGTGGAACAGTTGAAGAAGGCTGTCAAGGTCGAGCTCAAGAATATTTCCGCGGACAAGGATTTTGTCGTGATCTCAGTGGATGTAACAAACGTGGGTTCGGGTCACATGGTTCCGACCGGGATTTCCAGAAGAAAATTGGCCCTCATCGTCGACGTGAGGACGCCCAAAGAATATTATTCACAACAGAAAATCTATCAAAGAATAATGACCGATGACAAAGGCAACGAAATCAAGAAAGATTGGGAGTTATTCCGGAACGGCGTCAAGGAGGTCCTCGATACCAGGATCAAGCCCCGAGAAAAAAAGAGCGAGAGTTTTACCTTTGTCAGCCCTAGGAGCGCCGATATCACCGTATCGGCGCGTGTCGAGTATCTCTATGAGGCGCTGGTTCTCAATCCCGTTGAAATGCGGGTTGTCATGGCCGAGGTCAGCCGGAAAATATCAAAATAAGCTCGCGGCCGGCGCTACCACTTCTTGTATTTCCAAAAAATGAGGAACCCCACCATGGAGACGGCGGCCAGGCCCATGATGAGCCCGAAAGCCGGATGATCCTTGAGACCGAACGGCAGCGTCACGTTCATGGAGAAAATGGACACGACGAACGTCGGGACCATGATGGCGATGGTGATGATGTTGAGGGTCTTCATCAGGACGTTGAGGTTGTTGCTGACGATGGAGGCCCGCGCGTCCATCAGGCTGGCCAGGATGTTGGAGTAGACCTCGGCCTGGCGGTAGCACTGGTTGTTCTCGATGACGATGTCGTCGAGGAGCTCCATCTCTTCCTGGGTGAAGCCGAACCGCGCCGCGTTGTGGCGGATCTTCTCGATGAGGGCGCCGTTGGAGTTGACGGCGTTCTGGTAGTAGACGAGGCTCTTCTGCAGGGTGAAGAGGTTGATGAGGTACCTGTTCTCCATGGCCTTGTTGATCTTCTGCTCGACGTCGTCGGCGATCGTGTTGATGATCCGGAGGTGCTCCATGAAATGGAAGATGGCCCGGTAGATGAGGCGGATCATGAGCTCGCGGACGGTCGCGACCTTGGCCAGCTGTTTCCCCTCGAAAAGGCTCGTGTCCTCGGCCGCGACGAGTATGAGGAGGTCGCCGAAATAGAAGACGCCCATCGTCGAAGCCTTGAAGAGGAGCTGGTCGTCGCCCGAATAATTCTTGGGCCGCTTGTAGATGAAGGCGATGTGGTTCGGCTCGCATTCGAGCCGGGCCTGCTCGTCGGGATCGAGAGCGGAATTGAGGGTGTGCTCGTCTATCTGGTAGGTCTCGACGAGGCGACGCTTCTCAGCCTCGTCGGGATTGACATAGAGCAGGATGGGGGCTTTTTCATCGGCCGTCTCGACGATCTTGAAGTTTTCGATCTGGTAGCGTCTGAGCATCGACGGACTCCTTTCAGCGGTTCTCCGACGGCGGCCGGGGCCAATTATGCTCCCGCCTTACGGGAAATGGCAAGAGGATCCGCCTTTTCGCCCGCGCTTATTCGAGCTTGACCGTCTTCGTGAGCTTACCGCCGTGCCGCGATTCGTAGCGGAGCGTCACCGCGCCCTTCCCTTCGATCAGGAACTGGTGTTCGACCTTGCCGAAGCCCGGCACGACCAGGAATTGGAGCTCGGGCTTGTCTTTCTTATAGGCCACTTGGTCGCGGTAGGGATCGAGGAGAACGCCGCCGGCGACGACGTTGGCTCCGGCACCGGAAACCTTTAGCATGTCCTTGGGATAGAGGTTGGTCTTCTGGGCGAGATAGCTCATCGACGGCATGGCCTTGGGATTGGCCAAGCGCGTCCGGACCCGGTAAAGATTCCCGCCCAGCGCCTTGACCTCGCTCACTTCGAGGCTGACATCGGGAACGTGCTTGGCCGTGAACAGGACGGCCATGGCGTTGCGGTGGACGAGGTCCTTGATCATGAAGGGCGCGCCGAGCCGGGAGCTCATCTTGACCCAGCCCCCGATCTCCACGTCGCCGTAGTCGGGGTGCTTGAAGGGCTTCCAGGGCTTGTAGAGCTCGCCCTGGACGACGTTGTCGCTGAACTTGATCCGCTCGCGGTTGGAGACCCTCTCCGAGAAGATGTCCCGGACGGCCTCCTCCCGCGGCGTGCCGGGCTCGGGCCTTTCCGAGACGCCCTTGAAGGCTTCGGACTCGCCCTGGAAAACCTCGGCGCAGTAGAAGTAGGCCCCCATCGTCTGGGTGATCCATTCGCCGGAGTCGCCATAGGTCGTGTAGAGGTCCTTCCAAGAGATCATGTAGCGGTAGCCGGGGATGATCCGCTCCCCCTGTTTGCCGAGATAATCGTAGACCGCAACGTCCTGCTGCGGGTACTCGCCGAGCCCTTTACGGCTGGGGCCGCGGAGGATCATGCCCCCGTTGTTGTGGAAGGACCAGGCGAAGGCGATGTTCGTCTTGGCCATCGTCCACTCGGCCAGGGCCTTGAGCCCGACCCCGGAAAAGGGGTATTCGCCCGAACCGCCCTGGACATACGGCGGCGCCCAGTCGAAGCCCCAGTTCCGGTTGGGGTCGACGTAGCCCTCGCCGTCCTCGTTCACCCGGCCGTCGCCGTCGTTGTCGAGCCCTTCCTCGCCGAGTGTCGTCCACTCGCCCTTCTCGCCCGGCTTGATGCGCACCATCAGCCGCGGGTCCTCGGGGTCGGTTTTATACTGGCCGAAGGGGTCCTTTTTGCGCATCGTGCAGATGTTGCCGTCGCCGTCGAGGTCGTCGGCATTGTCCTCGTCGAAGAGCCCGTCCTTGTCATCGTCCACGGGGATGCGCAGGCTGCGGTTGCTGCTCGAAGTGTTGGCGTCGGTCATGAAATGGAATCGGCCGTCGACGTTGACGACGGGGACGACGTAGAAGCAGATCTTGTCCACGAGCCGGGTCATCTCGGGGTTCTTGCCGTAGCTGCCGAGCATGTAGTCGAGGAGGTAGAGCGAAATGTCCCCGCCCTGGATCTCGTTGCCGTGCATGTTGCCGTCAATGTACATCCCGGGCTTGTCCAGGGCGGCGCCCGTCTTGGGGTTGTTGACGGTCAGGGCCATGATGGGCCGGCCTTCCTCGCTCTTGCCGACCGTCTCGAGCGTCGTCAGCTGAGGGTAGGCTTTGTTGAGCGCCCGGAGGGCCTCGTAGACCTGGTCCAGCGAGTAATACTGGTCGAACCTCAAGGGGACCGTGATTTCGGACTTCTGCGCCGGCAGGGTCGACGCGAAGAGAATGATCAACAGGGTGAAACCGGCTAATTTCTTCATTTCGCACCTCCCAGGTCAACCGTGCGGGAATCGCCCCAGGCGATTCTCGTCTCCGCCTTGACCTCAAGCTTGACGGGTTTCGCGGCCCGGACGATCCAGGTCACGGGCTGGAGGCCGCGGGCCTGGACGGCCGGGACGAGGCTCCTCTTTTTCCCTTGGACGATCTCAAAGCCCTGGCCGCCGAGGGTGACGATGACGGGCAGGACGCGCTCGTTGCGCCGGCCTATCGCCGTCGGGTAGGGTAGGTCGCCCGTGTTTTCGACCCAGACCTTGACTTCGTATACGCCGCCGCCCAACCGTTTGACCGCGGCGTCGGCGATCTTTATGCGGGCCATCTTCTTGGCAATCTCGAACACCCACGGGACCTGGCCCTTGAGCAGGCCGTCGACCATCGCGGCGGGCGGCGTGTTGTCGGCGAACGGCACGGCGCCGCCGATCTCGACGTCGCCGAGGATCGGGTGCTTGAACGGCCTCCAGGCTACGAACCCTTTTCCGCCGAGCTCCTTGTCGCTCCAGGCAAGGAGGGCCTTCTCCTTGGGGTCCATCCCCTCCGCGCTCGGCTTCTTGGGCATTTGTTTCATCATCTCGGCCATTTTCTTGGTGTCCATCATGCCGCCCTTGAGCCCTTCGATGACCTGCTTGGCCTTGAACTGGTCGGGGGCTCCGGAGGCCTTGAGGAAGGCGTCGATCTTCTCCTCGCCCAGGGCGATGAACTCGTCGTTGGTCATCTTCTCGAGCTTCTCGGGCGTGATCTCGTCAGCCGCCTTCTCCTCCTTGACCTCGGGCAGGGTCCAGAAGTCCTGGGCGAAGGAGGGCAGGCCGAGGTGGTAGTAGGCGTAGAGCTCGAGCGACCCGTCCTTGTCGGGCGCCGGGTCGAGGCGCTTGCCGTCGAGTTTCGCGGCTTTCAGGAATTCCTTGTATTTTTCGGAAAGTTCCTTGTAGAACTTGAGGTCGTCGTCGAGGGGATTCACCACCGCCCCGAGACCGAGGAACCCGGCGATCATGGACTCAGTCACCTCCAGGCCGGGCGGGACGAGCGGCCGGACCATGTCCATGATCTCGGCGATGGTGTAGGTCCTGTTCGGGTCGGCGTTGATGAAGCCGGCCATGTTCTCCGGGACCTTGATCTGGTTGAGGTCCGTCTCCCCTTTCCGGCTGCTGCGGGGCGGGGCCAGGCAGAAGTTCGCTTCGCCGAAGACGAAGGTCAAACCGACCTCCCGGTGAAGGTCGAAGAACTTCAGCAAAGCGAAGGTCTCCGGCTCGCTTCCGGACCACGGGCCGGAGTCGGGGGCATGGAACTTGAAAAGATGGGGGAAGGCCGTGCCGACGTTAACGCCGCCGGGCCCGTCCTCGTTGAACTGGCCGTCGCTGTCGTTGTCGAGGCCCTCGGGATAGAGCTTCCAGACGCCCTTCTCGCCCTTGGATCCGTCGGCCTTCTTCATCAGGCGCGGCTCGACGGGGACAGGGATCCAGGCGCCCTCGGGGTCCTTGACCCGCATCTGGGTGATGAGGCCGTCGCCGTCGAGGTCGTCGGCGCCGTCCTCGTCGGTCTGGTCATCCTGGTCGTCGTTGCGGGGCCGGGCGTTCCGCGCGTCGACGCGCAGGGGCTTGCCGAAATAGGCCGCCGCGGCGTCCGGGTTACCGCAGGCGAGGATGTACCAGGTCCGATCGGAGCGCATGTCGGCTTTCTCGCAGACGAGCCTAGCCAGGTACAGGGCCGCCTCGCCGGAGATGGGCACGGTCCCTTCCATGTCGGCTGCGACGAAA
>Ga0214473_10000637_pt1 | contig 48668 bp, 39 predicted proteins | sample RVTome_7_FD_203509 | JGI IMG/M metagenome (GOLD analysis project Ga0214473, IMG submission 203509) | Soil microbial communities from uranium-contaminated site in the Upper Colorado River Basin, Wyoming, United States - RVT98D197 | ecosystem: Environmental > Terrestrial > Soil > Contaminated >...
TGGGCGGAGCGCATTCTCTCCTGGCGGCACACCGGCTTCAACGTCCACAGCCGGGTCCGGGCCCGGACGAAGACAGAAGCCGAGCGGATCGGCAAATACATGGTCCGGCCCATCTTGGCCCTGGACCGCCTGTCCTTCCTGGAAAACGAGGGCCGCGTCGGCTATCGGCACGGTGACGATGGCGCCGATTTCGAGAGGATGGACTACCTGGAGCTCGTTGCCCGAGTGACGTCCCATATTCCCGACAAGGGCCAGGTCATGGTCCGGTATTACGGGCTCTATGCCAACGCCCACCGGGGCAAGGTCAGGAAGGCGAACCGCGTCCCCGTCGTCCTGGGCCCGGTCGAGGAGGGCCCGGCGCCGCTGACTTCCCAGGGCTGGGCCGAGATGATCCGCAAGGTCTACGAGGTGGACCCCCTGGTCTGTCCGCGATGCGGCGGAAGGATGAGAGTCGTAGCGTTCCTTACAGAGTATGCGGTGGTCGACCGGATCATCCGTCATCTGAAGTTGACATTCGCGGCCGAGAAACCCCCGCCCGCTCATGCCTTCGAGGAGGGCGAGCTGATGGCGGCCGAGGAGAGCGGGGAGTACGAATAGCGGCACTTAGGGAGAGGGGAGTGGCCTGTCCCCGTTCGGCCGGATTCCGGCCTGACCAACCCGATCAGCCGCCCGCCGCGGTCCCGGGCCGCCGGATCTCAAGTTCTTGACTCTCGTCCCCGGCCGGGATATTCTCCCTTTATGAGGGGACGGGTTGCTGTAAGAGAGATATCAGACGCGACTCATGGCGCCGACGCCGGCCACGAAAAAGCGCTTCGTCTCGGCCCATGAAAAGTCCACGAGCATTTCCGGCCCGGGGTCTTTGTCCACGTCCTCGAAATAGACAAGGCCCTTGAGGACGTGATGACGGTTGAAGCCGTTAAGGAGAGTCCTTTCGGCATGAGGACTTAAAACAGCCTTGAACATGACCTCTATCTCAGAACGAGGGACCAGTAGTTGGCGCTCTTCCGGGAAATCCTCCTGCTCGAGCCCAGGACCTTCTTGATCTCGCTTCGGCGGTAGCACGAGACAAGCCAGCTAACGGCTTTTTCATCACCAAGCTCCAGAACACGCTCGATGATATACTCCTTACCACATTCCGGATTCATAGGGTCATCAGCGCCGACTCCTATGAGAAGCAGCCGTGAGATCTCGGGCCAATCGGACCCGAGGCCTTGTTAGCTTTTGATCTTCAGGCCTAGCTCGTCGAGCTGGCGCGGGTCGACTTCCGAGGGGGAGCCGGTCATGAGGTCGAGGGCCCCGGTCGTCTTGGGGAAGGGGATAACTTCGCGGATGGACTCCTCGCCGGCCAGGAACATGACCAGGCGGTCGAAGCCGTGGGCGATGCCGCCGTGCGGGGGCGCGCCATAGCCAAGGGCATCGAGAAAGTACCCGAACTTGTCTTGCGTTTCCTCGTCCGTCAATCCCAGGGCCTTGAAGATCCGGCGCTGGATGTCCATGTCATGGATACGGATTGAGCCGCCGCCGACCTCGGTGCCGTTAAGGACGAGGTCGTAAGCCTTGGCCCGGACCTTGTCGGGTTGCGTCTCGAGGAGATGGAGGTCTTCCTCGTGGGGCGAGGTGAAAGGGTGGTGCATCGAGACGAAGCGCTTCTCTTCCTCGCTCCATTCGAAGAGCGGGAAGTCGGTGACCCAGCAGAAAGCGAGGCTGTCGCGGCGGGCGGCGTCCTCGACGGGCCAGGTCCGGCGGATCTCGCCGAGCGATTTGAGGGCCGTATCTTTCGGGCCGGCGACGAGAAGGGCCAGGTCTGCGTCGGCGCCGCCCAATGCGGTCCAAATCCCCTCGTAATCGGCTTCGGCCGTCTTGAGCGACGACTTCCAGCCGTCCTGCTTCTTGATCCAGATGAGGCCCTTGGCGCCGAGCGATTTGGCTTTCTCGCCGAGTCTATCGAGCTGGCCCCGCGAGAGGCCGCCGGCGCCGGGGATGAGCAGGCCCTTGACCTCGCCCCCCGCGGCGATGACGTTCTTGAGGACCTCGGACGAGCCGTCCCGGGCGACGGCCGTGAGGTCGCGCATCTCGAGCGGCACGCGCAGGTCGGGCTTGTCCGAACCGTATTTCTCCATGGCCTCGCCGTAGGGGATACGCCGGAACGGCCGCTCGACCTTCCGGCCGACGAGCGCGAAGAGCGCTTCCATGAGGCCTTCGTTGAGGGCGAAGAAATCGTCGCGGTCGATGAAGCTCGTCTCGATGTCGATCTGGGTGAACTCGAGCTGGCGGTCGGCCCGCAGGGCCTCGTCCCGGAAACAGCGGACGATCTGGAAATAGCGATCGCAGCCCGCGACCATCAGCGTCTGCTTGAACTGCTGGGGCGATTGGGGCAGGGCGTAGAAGCGGCCTTTGCAGACCCGGCTCGGGACGAGGAAGTCGCGCGCCCCCTCGGGCGTGGGATTGGCCAGGATGGGCGTCTCGATCTCGAGGTAGCCGTGCCCGCTCAGGTAGTTCCGGGCGGCCAGCGCGGCTTCGTGCCGGAGCCGGATGTGGCGCTGCATCTTGGGCCGGCGCAGGTCGAGGTAGCGGTATTTCAGGCGCAGCTCCTCGGTGGCCTGGGGCGGGTCGGCGACGACGAACGGCGGCACCTTGGCCGCGGCGAAGATGTGCAGGTCGAGCGCCTCGACCTCGACCTCGCCCGTGGGGATGTCCTTGTTGACGGACGAGCGGCGGCGGACGACGCCCCGGACCCCGACCACGAATTCGCCGCGGAGCCTTTTCGCTTCCTCGGCGAGCTCGGGCCTGTCGGACTGGAAGACGACCTGGGCCAGGCCTTCCCGGTCGCGCAGGTCGACGAAGACGAGATGGCCCATGTCTCGGGTCTTGTGGACCCAGCCGCAGAGGACGACCTCACGGCCTTCGTCCGGGGCGCGCAGGGCCCCACAGTAGTCCGTCCGTTTCAGAGGCGTGGGGGTCTTGGCCGTATTGTCCATGGACTTCTCCGGGCGGTCAGCTTTCCCGGAGAAGCGTCAGGAGCTCCTCGCGGGGGCCGTCGACCTGGCGGCCGGTGGCCATGTCCTTGAGGCCGAAGTGGCCGGACTTGAGCTCGTTCTCCCCGACGATGAGGACCCAGGCCGCCTGGAGCTTGTTGGCCCGGCCGAAATGGGCCTTCATGCCCCGGTCCTTGTATTCGACGAGGCACTCGACGCCGTTCGACCGAAAGAAGCGGGCCAGGCCGAGCGCCGCTTTCTTGGCTTCGTCGCCGAGGTAGGCGAGGTAGAGGGTCTTCCTCTGCGGCGGGACGAGCTCGGCGATCGAGACGACCCGCTCGATGCCCATGGCGAACCCGGTGCCGCAGATGTCCGGCCCGCCGAAATCCTTCATCATATCGTCGTAGCGTCCGCCGCCGAGGATGGCGTTCTGGGCGCCGAGGCCCGAGGAGACGATCTCGAACGTCGTCTTGGTGTAGTAGTCGAGGCCCCGGACGAGCCGGGGGTCAACGCGGTAGGGGATCTTCAGGACGTCGAGGCAGGCGAGGAGCACGCGGAAGTGGTCCCGGCACTCCTCGCACAGGAAATCCTGGATGAGCGGGAACGAGCGGGCGATCTTCTGACAGACCTCGACCTTGCAGTCGAAGATCCGCAGGGGATTGGTTTCGGCCTTCCGTTGGCAATCGGCGCAGAGCTCGGTCTTGTGCTTCGCCGCGGCCTCCCGCAGGGCGGCGCTGTAGGCCGGACGGCAGGCGCGGCAGCCGACCGAATTGACCAGGGTCTCGGTCCCCGCGACCCCGAGCTTTCCGAGCAGGGCGTGGGCCATCTCGATGATCTCGGCGTCGACGGCCGCGTCCTTCTCGCCGAAAACTTCGATATCGACCTGGTGGAACTGGCGGTAACGCCCCTTCTGGGGCTTGTCGTAGCGGAACATGGGCCCCATGTAGTAATAGCGCATGGGGGCGCCCTCGAGGTCGAGCCGGTGCTCGATGATGGCCCGGACGACCGAGGGCGTGTATTCCGGCCTCAGGGTCAGGGAACGCCCGCCCTTGTCGATGAACGTGTACATTTCCTTGGTGACGACGTCGGAGGTCGCGCCGGTGGCTTTTTCGAAAAGCTCGGTCGCCTCGAATACGGGGGCCCGAAGCTCGCGAAAACCGTAGAGCTCGAAGGTCGTCCGGGCCAGCGCCTCGAGGGACTGCCACTTCTCGACCTCGCCGGGCAGGATATCCTTGGTCCCCTTGACGGCGGCCAGCTCTTTTTTGGCGGAGGGGTCCTCGCTCAACGCTCTTCGATGACCCCCAGCTTGCGGATCTTCTTGTACCTGTCGTCGAGAAGTTCCTCGACGGACTTGCCCTCGAGCTTCTTCAGGGCCTGGTAGATGTGCTTGTCGACGTCCTTGAAGGTTTGCTCGGGGTCGATATGGGCCCCACCCGGGGGCTCGGGGATGATCTTATCGATGATGCCGAACTCGAGGAGCGTCTTGGCCCGGATGCCCAGGTTCTCCGCGGCTTCCTCGACGGCGTCCTGGTCCTTCCAGACGATGGCGGCGCAGCCCTCGGGGGAGATGACGGAGTAGAAGGAGTGCTCGAGCATCATCAGCTGGTCGCCGAAGCCGATGCCCAGACCGCCGCCGCTGCCGCCCTCGCCGATGACGACGTTGATGATCGGGACCTTCAGCCTGGCTATGGTCTTCAGGTTGTAGGCGATGGCCTCGGCCTGGCCGCGCTCTTCGGCCCCGATGCCGGGATAAGCCCCGGGCGTGTCGATGAGGGTGATGACCGGGAAACCGAACTTCTCGGCTTCCTGCATGACCCGCAGGGCCTTGCGGTAGCCCTCGGGGTTGGCCTGGCCGAAGTTCCGGTCGATGCGGGCCCGGGTCGTCCGGCCTTTCTGGTGGCCGATGACGGCCACGGTCCGGCCCTTATAGAAGGCCAGCCCGGCGACGATGGCCGGGTCGTCGGCGAAGCGGCGGTCGCCGTGCATCTCCATGAAGTCCTGGAAGAGGAAGGCGATGTAGTCCAGGGTGTAGGGGCGCTTGGGGTGGCGGGCGATCTGGACGATGTTGATGGTTGTGAGCCCCGGCAGGATGGCTGCCCACTCCTTCTCGATCTGGGCGCGGAGGGCGGCGATCTTCTCTTTCTTGTCGAGATCGTCGGTCTCGGCCAGGGCGTCGATCTGGTCCTTCAAGGACAAGATGCCCTTTTCCAGGCTATAAAACTCCGCCGATTTTTGCATGCGCTGCTCTTCCAATAGGATAGGTACGGGGCTATTCTAGGTGCCGGGGGCCGTCAAGTCAAGACTGGGACTGTCCCCGCAGGGGGCTGTCTTTCTTATCGGGGCGCGCGCCGCTGGCGGACGACCTCGAAGAGGAAAACGGCCGCGGCGGCGGCGACGTTGAGGGAGCCGACCTTGCCGGCCAGCGGGATGGCCAGGACCTTGTCGCAGGTCTTGCGGACCAGGGGCCGGAGCCCTTTTCCCTCGGAACCGAGGACGATGCCGACGGGACCGCTGTAGTCGAAGGCGTACCAGGGTTCGTCGCCCGAGCCCTCTGCGCCGATGAGCCAGAGGCCCTTGTCCTTGAGCTCCTCCATGGCCCGGACGAGGTTGGGGACCCGGGCGACCGGGAGATGGGCGAGGGCGCCGGCCGAAACGGTGTCGACGGTCTCCGTCAGCCCGGCCGAACGGCGCTCGGGGAGGATGAGGCCGTCGGCTCCAGCGCCCTCGGCGCTGCGGACGATGGCTCCAAGATTCTGCGGGTCCTCGACCTCGTCGAGGATGACCACGAACGGCTTGGGCGAGCGGGCCAGGATCGTCTCGAGCGAGGCGTATTTCCTGGGAGAGACCTCGGCCATAACGCCCTGGTGCCCGGGCGCGACCTGGTCGAGGCGGCGGGCCGGGACGAAGACGACCGGGACGTCGTGGGATTTGGCCTCGCGAATGACCTCGCCGATCCGGACGTGGCCCTTCTCCTCCTGGATGAAGACCTTGTTGACCCGCTCCGGCGCGGACTTGAGGGCCTCGAGAAGGGGGTTGATGCGGATGATCTTGTCCATAGCCAGCTCCCGGGTCATTATATCAGGTTGTCTGGACGGGGCGCATCGGGTAGAATGAGCCCGTAAAAACGATGGAGGCGGGCTATGCCGGATAGCATCAAAACGACCAGGATCGCGCTCGTTGTCGCCGCGGGACTCGCGTTCGCGACGGCGGCTCTCCTTCTGTTCATCTTCTTTGCCGGAGCCGCCCTTATCGGCTGGGGCACGGAACGGGCGGGCCTCCTCGGCAGCGCCCTGCTCGGGGCGACGGGCATCTTCCTGGCCGCGGGTTTTGCCGCCTTCGGCGTCGCCGACCTCTTCATCTCTTCCGGCATCGCCAAGGGCCGGCCCTGGGCCCGCTTCGCCGGGATCGTCATGGCCATCCTGCTCGTTTTCGGCTTCCCCGTCGGCACGATCCTGGGGATCGTCGCCCTCGCGGGGCTCCTCGGACGGGATGCCGGCGATTGGTTTGGGTCGGCCGGTCCCGTCCGCCGGGTCCCGCAAGTACCGCCCAGCGGAGAGCGAAGTCTTCGGAGCGGACCATCAGAATAGCAGCGGAGCGACTCGGAGCTGCTATTCTGAGAGATATCTTCGCAGAGCAGATTGGCTTCTTGGGTGAGGATGTCGTTCATGGCTAAAAGAAAGATCATCGAGATCGAGCGCGGCAAATGCGACGGCTGCGGCCTCTGCACGACCGCCTGCGCCGAAGGCGCGCTGGCGATCGACGCCGAGAACAAGGCCGTCCTCGTCCGCGAGATCTTTTGCGACGGGCTGGGCGCCTGCCTCGATGTCTGCCCGACCGGGGCGCTTAAGGTCGTCGAACGGGAGGGCGACGAGTATGACGCCCGGGCCGCCTTCGATCACGTCCTCGAGACCCGCGGCGCGGCGGCCGCTTCCCGGGTCCACGGCGCCGACGCGGAAGAAGCCCAAGCTGTCCATCGCGGCTGCCCCGGCAGCCAAGCCCGGGATATCCCCCGCGAGCCGGATGCCGGCGAACGCCCTGGATCGCCGGCCGGATCGCGGCTCAGCCAGTGGCCCATCCAGCTCCACCTCGTTTCGCCCCTGGCCCCGTATTTCAAGGGCAGCGACCTCCTCGTCGCCGCCGACTGCACGGCCTTCGCCCTCGGCGGGTTCCACGACGAGCTTCTCAAAGGCAAGAAGCTCGTCATCGCCTGCCCCAAGCTCGATGACACCGGGGGCTACGTGGAGAAGCTGGCCGAGCTCATCAAACGGAATGACCTCAAGTCGCTCACCGTGGCCATCATGACCGTCCCCTGCTGTTCGGGGCTCGAGCGCATGGTCCGGCTCGCCGTCGAGCGTTCCGGGGTCCCCCTCGCAGTGAAGAAGGTTGTCGTCGGGATCGACGGGAAGATCATTCCCGCGGCGTGAGCCCGCTCAGATGGACAGGGCGATCAGGAGCTGGGCCGGGAAATAGGTCCCCAGGATGAAGAGCTGCGCCCGGGGGATCTTCTTGGCGAACCGGTCGTAAGCCAATACCGAGTCGGATATCAGAAAGAGGATCGCTCCGGCGAAGGCCAGAAGGGGGGGCGTGCCGCCCAGGTCGACGAACTGCCCTGCCGCGAACCCGGCCATGGCCGTGATGACCCCGATATAGACCAGGACGGGGAGCTTCATCTTCCCCAGCCGCGGCGCGAGAAGGAAGAACATCAGCAGCCCATACAGGATGAAGGGGAGGAAGATCGCCGTGGAGGCCCGATGCCCAGGGCCGGGTTTGAAGGCCAGGATGTAAAAAACGTGGGCGGTAAGGAAGGCCACCAATCCGGCCGTGAACCACTTTGCCGGGAACATCAGCGCGACGTCCCCGAGAAGCGAGAACAGAAGCCCGGCCAAGATCAGCATCTTGTAGGAGGCCGGGACGGGCGCCGCGGCGATGGCCGCCACGGCGATGATGAGCACCGTGGTCAATGGCTTGGCGATGCGATAGAGACGCTTGCGCCCGGCCGAGTCTGACCAAATGGTGAGACCCGCCGATACGAGCGCTGCGACAGAGAGAATGATCTTGAAGGCGGGCATGGCCCGGGCCTATTTCCCTTCCGCTTTTTCCCGGCGCAGGCGCTCCCGTGCCTCCTCGAACATCGGCTCGGCGTAGGCGCTCGGCCAAGTGCGCTCCTCGAACGGGCGCTTATCGACCATCTTCAGGAAGCCCTCGAACTCCGCGAAATACGAGCCGTAGATGTGGAAGCTGTCGACGAGGTCGGCGTAGCGTCCGACCCGGACGGCCCGGCCGGTCTTTTCGGCGATCCGGGCCGCGACGAGACGCTGGAGATCGGTCAGGGCGAAGACATTCATGTAAGCGGCTTTGTAGGCGTCGCGCGAGCGCCAGTGGGCGTTCATGTTCAGAACGGGCGTGCCCCGCTCGTCCTCGAGGACGCGGAACCAGAGCCTCTGGAGGCAGGGCGGGTCCTCGGTCGGGGCATCCAGCATGGGATTCCAGGTGATGGCCTGGGCCCGGCGGGTGTGCCCGGTCCGGGCCAGCCGGTCGACGACGGCCGCGATCTGGTCGATGGTCTGCCCCTCGATGTCGTAGGCGAAAAGCCTCTTGTGATACGTGTAGGTCCACTTGCCTTCTTCCGGGCAGATCCAATGGTCGTGGACGCCCTCGACGACCTCCTGGCGGTAGACCTCGAGGTCCTCGAGCCCGCCGGGAAAGGCCCGATGGATGCGCGGCTCGGCGAAGGGGTCCTCGACCGTCCAGAGCATGGTGCAGTCCCGGCTCGGCGGGTCGCCCGGCTTGTCGTACTCCGTCCTTATGGCCGCGCCCTGGTTCCAACAGGCCAGGACGGCCTTCTCCCAGGCTTCGGGCAGGGTCTTTCCGTATACAGCCAGGGTCGGGATGTTTCCGCTCATATCGGCACCTCGCGCCTCTTCCCCGCTTTTAGCACAAGGGCGGACGGGCCGTCAACGCGGGACAGAAGTTGAAGGGCGGGCCGGAATGTAATAATCTTGCGTCAAGGAGTCGAGCATGCCCGAGCCCGCCGCGTACACGGCCTTTTATGAATCGCCCATCGGGACGATCGAGATCCAGGGCACGGAAGCGGGCGTCTCCGGCCTGGATTTTATCGATATCAAGGAAGAAAAGGCCGCCCGACGGATGAAAGGCTCCCCGCCAGGACCGGTGGCCGATGCCCTGGTCCAGCTCGATGGCTATTTTCATGGCGACCGCAAGGAGTTTACGGTCAAGCTCGATCTTCGCGGCACGCCGTTCCAACAGAAGGTCTGGGCCAAGCTCCTTCAGGTCAAGTTCGGCAAGACGACGACATACAGGGCCCTCGCGACGGCCGTCGGCAATCCCGCCTCGACGCGGGCCGTCGGCGGGGCCAACCACCGCAACCCCGTCTCGATCATCGTCCCCTGCCATCGCGTCGTCGGGAGCGACGGGCGCCTGACGGGCTACGGCGGCGGCCTGTGGCGGAAGGACTGGCTCCTCAGGCACGAAGGACACGACCGGCTCCTGATTTGACAGCCCGGCGTCCGATGGGGATACAATAGGCTCCTAACCGTCAGGAAGGAGACCCCCGCATGGTCGAAACGCTCAGCCAGCTTTTTCTCAACACCGTCAAGACCTACGACAAGCCCGATCTCCTGGCCGCGAAGAAGGAGGGCCGCTATGTCCCCATCCCGACGGAGGAGGTCGCCCGCCGGGTGAAGCACTTGTCCCTCGGCCTGGCCGACCTCGGCCTCGGCCCCGGCGAGAAGCTGGTCATCCTGTCCGAGAACCGGCCGGAGTGGACGATAACCGACCTGGCTGTCCTCTGCGCCGGCGCCGTCACCGTCCCCATCTACACATCGCTCATGCCGGAGCAGATCAAATACATCATCAACGACTCGGACGCCCGCATCGTCGTCTGCTCCAACCGGGATCTCTGGCTCAAGATCGAGGCCGTCCGTCCCGATCTCCGCAGCGTCCACCACTTCATCCTCATCGACGAGGAAGGTCCCCAGGGCGTCGTCAGTCTGTCCGAGATCATGGCCCGGGGCATGACGATCGCCGCCATGAACCCCGGGCTCTTCGAGAAGCGGGCCCTGGCCGTGAAACCCGACGACATCGCCTCGATCATCTACACCTCGGGGACGACGGGTATTCCCAAGGGCGTCATGCTGACCCACGGCAACTTCGTCTCCAACTCCAAGGCCCTCGACGCTGTGACCGAGTTCTCCGTCAAGGACGTCATCCTGTCCTTCCTGCCCCTGTCCCACGTCTTGGAGCGGATGACGACCTTCTCCTGGATCTACAAGGGCGCCTCGATCTACCACGCCGAGAGCCTCGAGACCGTGGGCGAGAACCTGCTCGAGGTCCGGCCGACGATCATGATCAGCGTGCCCCGGCTCTTCGACAAGATCTACGCCAAGGTCATGGACAACGTCCTGACCCAGTCGCCGCTCAAGCGGAGGATCTTCTTCTGGGCCATCGGCGTCGGCAAGAAATACGGGGCCCGCAAGATCCGCCACCAGCCCATCCCCCGGTGGCTCGGGTTGCGGCGGAAGATCGCGGCCAAGCTCGTCTTCAGCAAGATCATCGAGAAGACGGGCGGCCGGGCCCACTTCTTCGTCTCCGGCGGCGCCCCCCTGTCGGCCGACGTGGCCGAGTTCTTCTACGCCATCGGCCTGACGATCCTCGAAGGCTACGGGCTGACCGAGACCTCGCCGGTCCTGACCTGCAACACCTTCGAGAAGATGAAGTTCGGGACCGTCGGCCCGCCGGTTCCCGGCGTCGAGATCAAGATCGCCCCGGACGGCGAGGTCCTGGCCAAGGGGCCCAACGTCATGAAGGGCTACTACAAGAAGGACCAGGAGACCCGCGAGGCCTTCGAGGACGGCTGGTTCAAGACCGGCGACATCGGCCATTTCGACGAGGAGGGCTTCCTCGTCATCACCGACCGGAAGAAGGACATCCTGATCACGGCCGGAGGCAAGAACGTCGCCCCGCAGCCGATCGAGAACCTGCTCAAGACGAATCCCTACATCGGCTCGGCCGTCGTGGTCGGCGGCGGACGGAAGTTCATCTCGGCCCTGATCGTGCCGGATTTCGACAAGCTCGAGGCCTACGCCCGGGCCAAGGGCATCCCCTTCGCCGGCCGCAAGGAGCTCGTCGAACGGGAGGAGATCCGGAGCTTCATGCTGGCCGAGGTCAACCGGACGACCCCCAATCTGGCCTCCTATGAGCGGATCAAGAAGATCGTCCTTCTCGAACGCGACTTCGATGCCGACACGGAGCTGACCCCGTCCCTCAAGGTCAAGCGGCATATCGTCGAAAAGGTTTTCAAGCCCTTGATCGACCTCCTTTACAAAGAATAAAAGAGGCTGTGCCTCCGATGCGGGGGGAGGTCCATGCTTCGGCTTTGCTCCGGCTATCGCCCTCTGCCCCCGCCGGCGGGAAGCGGACTCCTGGGAGCGACCCGGCAGAAGGACGGCGGAGATACACGGAGCCGGACTCCTGCGAAATTTCCGAGAAGAACTCTTTTCTTATTCTCTCCCAGCGCCGCCCCTCCGGGTCGCTCCGGGGCGACGCTGATGGTCGCTCCGAAGACTCCGCTCCCTGCCGGTCCCCCCTCCGCGGACGGGGATCTTCGAGGCGATACCCGTCGCCGCCTCATTTGGACTCCCCCCCGAAAGAGTGTGGAGGCGCCAACAAATCTTTTAGTATGTGCGAAAAAGTCGGTCCCTTAGGCGTCCCTATATCAGACGCCATGAACGACGAACCGAGAGAACCCGGGAGCGGGGCCCCGGACGGGACCGGGCACAGGGACCGCATGAGGCAGAAGTTCCTCAACGGGGGCCTGGCCGCCTTCCTGGACTATGAGGTCGTCGAGCTGCTCCTGACGCTCGGAACGCCCAGGCGGGACTGCAAGCGGCCGGCCCGTGAGGCCCTGCGGGAATTCAAGACCTTCGGCGGCGTCCTCGAGGCCCGGCCGGAGGACCTCCAGCGCATCCCCGGCATCGGCTCTCGGAACGTCTTCGGCCTGAAGCTCGTCCACGAGGTCTCCCGCCGCTTCCTGAAGGACAAGATGATGAGCCGGCCGGTCTGCCACTCGTCGCAGGAGGTCCACGACTACCTCTGCCACGCCCTGCGCGACCTGAAGAAAGAGCGCTTCAAGGTCATCTTCCTCGACCCCAAAAACCAGGTCATCGAGGAGAAGACCCTGTTCGAGGGGACGGTCGATTCGAGCGCGGTCTATCCCCGGGAGGTCATCAAGGACGCCTTGCGCTACGAGGCCTCGGCCCTCATCTTCGCCCACAACCACCCTTCGGGCGACCCCGAGCCGTCCCTCTGCGACCGCGAGGTCACCCGGGACCTCGTCTTCGCCGCCCGGGTCGTCCAGATCAAGGTCCTCGACCACATCATCATCGGCCGCAACCGCTACTTCAGCTTCGCCGACCAGGGGCTGATCGACGACTACGACCTGATGTTCAACGGATTTCCGCGATGACCATTCATGAAAATGCTCTTGTGAATGGCCGCGTGAATGACCCATGGAATCGTCCAGGTTGAAAGCCCGGGGCAATCCGGGTAAACTCAGAGAGCACGAGGGGGAGGAGATGACCAAGAAAGAGACGGACAAGGAGCGAACGGACATGGTGAAAAAAGACACGGGCCGCGAAGCGCCCGCCCCGAAAGAGACCGAGAGCGAAGAGAGGCAGGGCTCCCGCCACAAAGCCATCGACGCCGCGCTGTCCCAGATCGAGAAGCAGTTCGGCAAGGGTTCGATCATGAAGCTCGGCCAGAAGGGGGCCGCGGTGCCCATCGAGGCCATCCCGACCGGCTCGATCTCCTTCGACCTGGCCCTGGGCATCGGCGGTTTCCCGCGCGGCCGCGTCATCGAGATCTACGGACCCGAGGCCACCGGCAAGACGACCCTGGCCCTCCATGTCATCGCCGAGGCCCAGAAACGCGGCGGGCAGGCGGCCTTCATCGACGCCGAGCATGCCCTGTCCCCGTCCTACGCGGCGCAGATCGGGATCGACATCGACAACCTGCTCATCTCCCAGCCCGACTACGGGGAGCAGGCCCTGGAGATCGCCGAGGTGCTCGTCCGCAGCGGCGCGGTCGACGTCATCGTCGTCGATTCCGTGGCCGCTCTTGTCCCCAAGGCCGAGCTCGAGGGCGAGATGGGCGACGCCCACATGGGCCTGCAGGCCCGGCTGATGTCCCAGGCCCTGCGCAAGCTGACGGCCATCGTGGCCCGGTCGAAGACCTGCTTCATCTTCATCAACCAGCTCCGGGAGAAGATCGGCGTCTTCATCGGCAACCCCGAGACGACGACGGGCGGCCGGGCGCTGAAGTTCTATGCCTCCCTGCGGGTCGATGTGCGCCGGCTGTCGGTCATCAAGGACGGCGATAGCGTCGTCGGCAACCGGGCCAAGGTCAAGATCGTCAAGAACAAGATGGCCCCGCCCTTCCGCGAGGCCCAGTTCGACATCATCTTCGGCGAAGGCATCTCCAAGGAAGGCGACCTCGTGGATGTGGGGTTCGACACCGGCCTCCTCGAGAAGACCGGGACCTGGTACTCCTACAAGGGCGAGCGGCTCGGCCAGGGGCGGGAGAACGTCAAGAAGCTCCTCAAGGAGAACACGAAGCTGGCCGCCGGGCTCGAGGCGGAGATCCGGGAGAAAGTTGGGCTGGCGGGGGAACCGGCGCCCGCCGAGAAGGCCGCCGCGAAATAATCAGGCTTGCGACGGCGGCTTGCCTAATTCCTATGGTTATGATAGGATTTGGGCGCAGAAGGTCCCTGAGATGCTCCGTCGCCGTGAATTCATCAAAGTCGCGGGTTTCGGCGGCGCCGCCTTGGCGGCCGCCCGGACCTTGCCGGCCGGCGCGCTCGGACCCCTCGCCCACGGCACTTCCAAGGAGGGACAAGCCATGAACTACACTCCCAAGGACTACGCCAAGCTCATCGGCACGCCCGGGTTCAGCGAGACGCTGCTGAAGAACCACTTCACGCTTTACCAGGGCTACGTCGCCAACACCAACAAGGTCCTCGACATCCTCGGCCTGATGGCCAAGGACGGCAAGACGGCGACCCCCGAATACGCCGAGCTCAAGCGCCGTCTCGGCTGGGAATTCAACGGCATGCGGCTCCACGAGCTCTATTTCGGGAACCTCGGCGGCAAGGCCCCGCTCGACCCCGCGAGCAAGATCGGGCGCAAGATCATCGAGCAGTTCGGCGACGTCGAGTCGTGGGAAAAGGACTTCCGGGCGACGGGCGCGATGCGGGGCATCGGCTGGGTCGTTCTCTATGTCGATAACGACAACGGCCGTCTCATCAACTTCTGGATCAACGAACACGACGTCAGCCACCCGGCGGGATGCACCCCCCTCTTGATCATGGACGTCTTCGAGCACGCCTGGATGCCCGACTATGGCCTGAAACGCGCCGACTACATCGAGGCCTTCTTCAAGGCCATCGACTGGGCCGCGGTCGGGTCGCGGCTCAAGTAAGGCGCCGGCCGGCGTCCAGAGGGACGCGCCTGCCCTTTCGCTGGAAAATCATCGCGGATAAGTCTATCCTGGGGGAAAGTCCACGAGGAGGGCGACATGGCCGGCGAAGAGATCAGGCGCTCGGATAAAGCGGGGCTCGAGCCCGGGACGCTGATGTACGTTGGCGACAAGAAAGACGGGAAGGCCCGGATCACGGTCATCGATTACGACGCGTCCAGCTTCCTCGAAAAGGAGGCCGCCACGGTCGAGGAGTGCTTCCCCTTCAAGGAGACGGCGACAGTGACCTGGATCAACGTCGACGGCGTCCAGGACGCCTCCGTCATCGAGAAGCTCGGCGCCGAGTTCGAGATCCACCCGCTCGTCCTCGAGGACATCATGACGACGACCCAGCGCCCCAAGGTCGAGGACCTGGGGAAAGCCGTCTTCGTCGTCCTGCGGATGATCGAGTGCAGCAAGGCCGGGGAGGACATGACGGCCGATCAGCTCAGCCTGATCCTCGGCCCGAACTACGTCATCTCGTTCCAGGAGACGCCCGGGGACTGCCTCGGTCCGGTCCGCGAGCGGATCCGGGGCGGCAAGGGCCGCATCCGGTCCCTCGGCCCCGACTACCTGGCGTACGCCATCATCGACGCGGTCGTCGACAACTATTTCTTCGTCCTCGAAAAGCTAGGCGAGAAGATCGACGGCGTCGAAGACAAGCTCGTCGACGAGCCCCGCCGGGAGCTGCTCCACGACATCCACAACCTCAAGCGCGACATGATCGGGCTGCGTAAGTCGGTCTGGCCCCTGCGTGAGGTCGTCAGCGGGATGGAGCGGCTGGAGACGCCCCTCATCCAGGCCTCGACGGACGTCTTTCTCCGGGACCTTTATGACCATTCGATACAGGTCATCGATACGGTCGAGTCCTTCCGGGAGATCCTGAGCAGCATGGTCGAGACCTATCTCTCGAGCATCTCCAACCGGATGAACGAGATCATGAAGGTCCTGACCATCATTTCCACGATCTTCATCCCCATCACCTTCCTTGTCGGCCTCTACGGCATGAACTTCGTCCACATGCCGGAGATCAGATGGCGCTGGGGCTATGCGCTGGTCTGGCTGCTGATCATCGGGTCCGTCGGGACGATGGTCGCTTTCTTCCGAAAAAAGAAGTGGCTCTGAGGCCTCAGGCCGAGGCCGTGTCCCCGCCGGCGCCGTCGCCGTCGATGCGATACCGGCGGATCTTGTGATAGAGGGTCGACCGGGAGATGGCCAGGATGCGCGAGACTTCGGCCCGGTTCTGGTCGGTGATCTCGAGCAGGAAGCCGATGTAATCCTTTTCCAGGGTCTTGAGGGTCGGGAAGCCCGCCGGCCGGGCGAATTCGCGGCCCTCCTCGAGGCCCAGGTAGCGCTGCAGATAGACGTTCAAAGCCGGCTCCGGCCTCAGCGGGCCCGCGCTCCCTGGATCAGGCGCATATTGTTGGCCACGACGTAAGAGAGAAGGACGTTGCTGGCGGTCGTCATGACCCAGGCCATGGTCCTGTTCCGTTTGAAGACGGCCCTCATGCTCAGATAGGACAGGGCTGTCGTGCCGAGCTTGACCGCGGCGAAGGCGGCGGGGCTTTTGACGAACGGCTTCATCAGGGGGTTGGTTTCCGTTAAGCCCGGGTACTTGAGGGCTTCGCGGGTGGAGACGTAATCGGCGATGTTGAGCCCGACCATGAGGACGAGATTGGCGTCGAAGAAGGCCTTGCCCGACCGGATGACCGGGGGGAAAGAGGGGATCCGCGGCGGCATCGCCAGCCGCGGCGAAAGGTCGGGCGCCGATTCCTCGGCCAGCGTCTCCGTCAGAAAGAGAGCCGGTTCGGCGAGGGGCTCCGGGAGGACGAAGCCCGACGGCCGCAGCTCGGTCGTCACGATGACGTCCCATACGGCTTCCGACGCCCGGAGTGGGCTGGCGAAGACGCACGCGGCGAGGGCCAAAAGAGCAAGTTTGGCTTTCATTGGTACCGCTCCTTTTGCTTTGAACACGCCATCTATAGAGCGAAAAATGTGCCAATAGCGGAGCGCCTTAAATAAAAGTATTAAATACAGTTAGTTAACGTGATTATTAGAAGATATTATTAATATTAACAATGTATATATATAGAACATATTATTTAAATAATATTCGCATAAATAAAAGATAACAATAATACAACAAGAATTTATGTATAAAGGTTTAATAAATGAACACTAATCGTAATTATTGACGAATCGTTGGTCCCATAAGAGGGCCGTTCTTAGGGCAGGAGTCGGCCGGAGTTCAGGCCCGATTTGCTTTTTTAGGGGGAGCGGCCCCGCCGCCGTTTGTGCGGGTGAGGGCTAGCCGGAGATACTTGGCCGTGATGGACCCTGCCGTCTGCGCCACCTTCTCGGGGGTGCCCTGGGCTACGATCCTCCCGCCGTCGTCGCCGCCCTCGGGGCCGAGGTCGATGACGTGGTCGGCGCTCTTCACGACGTCGAGGTTGTGTTCGATGACGACGACCGTGTGCCCCTCGGCGACGAGCCTCTGGAACGATCGCAGCAGGACGGCGACATCGTTGGGGTGGAGGCCGATGGTCGGCTCGTCGAAGAGGTAGAGGATCTTTTTCCCCTTCTCGTGGACCAGGTGGTAGGCCAGCTTGATCCGTTGGAGCTCTCCGCCGGATAGCGTCGTCGTCGGCTGGCCGAGCTTGAGGTAGCCGAGGCCGACCTCGACGAGGGGGTAGAGCTTCTTCGTGATCTCGGGCCGGCCGGCGAAGAAGAGGCAGGCTTCCGTGACGCTCAAGCCGAGGACCTCGTCGATGGCCTTACCGTTCCAGCGGACATCGAGAATGTCCTTCTTGAACCGCTTCCCCTTGCAGGCGTCGCATACGAGGCTGACGTCGGACAGGAACTGCATCTCGACGACCTGGACCCCGGCGCCCTTGCAGTCCTCGCACCGGCCGCCGGCCGTGTTGAAGGAGAAGAAGCCCGGCCGGAAGCCCATGATCTTGGCCTCGCGGGTGTCGCTGAAGAGCTCGCGGATGCCGTCCATGGCCTTGGTATATGTGGCCGGGATGGAGCGGGGCGACGCGCTCAAGGGCGACTGGTCGACCATGATGACTTTCTGGACCTTGTCGCGGCCCCGGATCTCGCCGAAGCCGTTGTTCGATGTCCCCTCGAAGCCCCGATAGAGGACGTCGTAGATGAGGGTGCTCTTGCCGGAGCCGGATACGCCGGTGACGCAGGTGAAGACGCCGAGGGGAATGCGGACGTCGATGTGCTTGAGGTTGTGCTTGTGGGCGTCCCGGATCTCGAGGAAGGTCTTGGACGGCCGGCGGGCGGAGGGCAGGGCAATGACCTTCTCGCCGCGGATGTACTGCGAAGTCAGCGATTCACGGCTGCGCAGGAAGGCCGGCCAAGACCCGTCGAAGACGACCTCGCCGCCGGCCTCGCCCGCGCGAGGACCCATGTCGATGACATGTTCGGCGGCGCTGACGATGTCCGGGTCGTGTTCGACGACGACGACCGTGTTGCCGATGTCCTTCAGCGACTGCAGGATCTGTACGAGGCGGAGGTTATCGCGGGGGTGGAGCCCGATCGACGGCTCGTCGAGGACGAAGAGCGTCCCCACGAGGGAGGCGCCGAGGGCCGCGGCCAAGCTGATGCGCTGGGCCTCGCCGCCGCTCAGGGTGAAGGTCATGCGGTCAAGGGCGATGTAGTCGAGCCCGACCTCCATGAGGAAGCGCAGCCGGGCCCGGATCTCCTGAACCAGCTTCTCGGCCACCTGACGCTCGAACGGGGCGAGCTCGAGCCCGGTGAAGAATGCCGAGGCCTCGCCGACGGTCATGCGGACGACCTCGCCGATGTTGAGGCCCTTGATGCGGACGCCCAGGGCCCGGGGGTTGAGACGGGTCTTGGCGCAGGCCTGGCAGGCGATGTATTTCCGGTAACGGGAGAGGAGGACCCGGACCTGGACCTTGTATTTCTTGGACTGGAGCCAATCGAAGAAACCCTTGACGCCGTAGTAGCCGTCGCCGCCTTCGAAGACGAAGCGCTGGTGCTCGGGGCGAAGGTCATGGAAGGGGACATTCGTCGGGATCTTCCGGCGACGGGCCTCGGCCAGAAGCTCCTTCTGCATGCCCTTGGATAGGGGCTTCGTCCAGGGCTCGACCGCGCCCTGCTCCAGGCTCTTCGAGCGGTCGGGGACGACCTTGTCCTCGTCGACGACGGCCAGGTCCCCGAAGCCGTGGCACTCGGGACAGGCGCCGTGGGGGCTGTTGAACGAGAAGAGGTTCGGGTAGGGGTCTTCGGCCGGAAGCCGGCAGGCCCGGCATTCGAGCTTCTCGGAGAAGCGGAACTCATGACCGCTTTCGGTCCGGACGAGGACGCGGCTTTCGCCCTTCTTGATGCCCATCTCGAGCGAGTCGGCCAGCCGCTCCCTCTCGTCGACGCCGAGCGTGATCTTGTCGACGAGTACGTCGATGGCCGGGGCGCTCTTGGGGACGCCATCGATGTCGATGACGGTCCCGTCGACGACCGCGCGGGAGAAGCCGTCCTTTTTGAGGGTCGCGAGGCCCCGGGCGCGCGGCCACGAGAAGGTGACGAAGGCGCGGGTGCCGACCGGCTCTTGGGCCAGCTCGGCGATCATGCCGTCGATCGTGTCGCGCAGCACGGGGCGGCCGCATTGGAGGCAGTGGACGGTCCCGATGCGGGCGAAGAGGACGCGGAGGAAATCGAAGATCTCGGTGACGGTGGCCACGGTCGAACGCGGGTTCTTGGCGGCGCCTTTCTGCTGGATGGCGATGGCCGGGGGAATGCCCTCGATGAGCTCGGCGTCGGGCTTGTCCATGCGCTCGAGGAACTGGCGGGCGTAGGAGGAAAGCGATTCGATGTAGCGGCGCTGGCCCTCGGCGTAAAGCGTGTCAAAGGCCAGGGACGACTTGCCCGAGCCACTGACCCCGGTGACGACGATGAGCTTGTTCAAGGGGACGTCGAGGTCGATCCCTTTCAGGTTGTGGACCCGGACTCCGCGAAGGATGATGTTGTCTGTCGTCGCCATGGCCTATCCAGAATCTCCTATTATAACACGGCCAGGTCTGAGTGGATTCGAAACTGAGCAACCTTTGGGCCGGCTATTGACAAGCCATATACCTTGTATAACAATATACTGTGCATATTAAGATGAACGAAGGAGAAGGACAGCATGAATACCGGAAACCGTGGGAATTTCGATAGAAGCAGGGTGAAGAAATGGGGGGCCTTCGCGGCCACCCTCGCGGTTCTCCTCGCTGTCGCCGCGGGGGCCGTCCTTTTAGCCCAGCAACAGCCGCCTCCCGAGCGCCAGGAGATCCAGACCGCCAGGAAGATCGAGGACCTCAACACCCGGATCAAGGAGCTCGAGCGCATCAAAGCGGCCTACCCCCAAAGCTCCATGCTCGCGGCCATCGACCGTTACATTCTGGACGCCAGGGTGGGTCTAGTCGAGACCGTCGAAGCGGTCGACGCGCTTCAGAAGCCCCTCCTTTCCAAGGGAAGCGGTTTCGACCGCCTCGACGCTTACTATTACGCCTGCAACAGGCTCCTCAATCATCGGAATATCGACCGCTTCGACAAGGCCCGCGTCACAGCGGTCGTCGAATTCTATGTCGCGGATTATCTGAAAGCGGCGGCGGACCCTGACGTGACCCAGGAGATCCCCGACGATCAGAAGAGGTTCATCGCCTCTTATACCTCGAGCATGTTCCTGTTCGAAGCCCAAGCGCGCCTGCGCCAAGGCCGGGCCGACAAGGTCCTGGAAACCCTAGGGAAGTACAAGGATGCGGGCGGTCCTCTCGATGCGGCGTTCGCGTATTATTCGGCCGAAGCCTTTGCGATCCAGGGCAGGACCGGGGAGGCTCTCGAGGGCTATTACGCCGCGGCCGTCGAAAATTTCAAGGATTCGGACGCCAAGGCCCGGCTCTTTTATCAGAAGGTCAATGGGACCATGGACGGATTCGACGCCAAGCTCGAAATCAAGTGGCGCGAGCTGCCGTATCATCCCGAGCGCTTCAGCCCGGCCCCGGGGTGGGCGGGGAAGACCGTTCTGGCCGAGCTCTTCACCGGGTCGGAGTGCGGGCCCTGCGTCGCCGCCGACCTCGGCTTCGACGGCCTGATCGAGGCCTTCGAGCCGCGCCACCTCGCCGTTCTCGAATACCATCTCCCCATCCCGGGTCCCGACCCGCTCATGAACCCCGCCACTCGCAAGCGGCAGGAGTACTACGGCGTTTCCAGCACGCCGACGCCGTTCTTCGACGGCGAGCGGAAATTTCCCGGGGGCGGCGGCAAAGATCGGGCGGAAGTGAAATTCAAGGATTACCGGGGCGAGATCGCCGCGCGCGTCTATGACGCCCCGGCGGTCGCCCTCAAGGCGGCGGCCATCCGGCGCGGGGGCACGGTGACCGTCGACTGCTCCTTTGACGGGGCGGTTCCCGGTGCCGCCTACAACGTCGCGCTCGTCGAGAAGGAAGTCAGGTACCGGGGCTCGAACGGGATCGTCTTCCATAAGATGGTCGTTCGTGATCTCCTGGCCTTGGACACCTCGGGCAAGACGGCGAGGGGGACCTTTGATCTGGCGGCCTCCGAGAGCCGGGCCGCCAAGCATCTTGAGGATTATGAAAAGGAGCGGGCATTCCGGTTCGCTGAGAAGAAGTTCGCGATCGACCCGGCCCGGCTCGCCGTCGTGTTCTTTGTCCAGGACGAGGGGACGAAAAAGATCCTCAACGCCGTTTACGCCGAAGTGAAGTGAGATAAAGCCGGCGGGTTTGGTATAATCGGGGCCGGTATCGCCCCATGAACCCGCTGTCCTTCATCTGGATCCTCGGCATCGCCGTGGCGCTGGCGATGGACTGCTTCGCCATCACCTTGGGCCTGGCCTGCGGGGCCAGGGGGCTGACGATGAAGCAGGCCGTTCGCATGGCCGCTTACTTCGGCGGCTTCCAGTTCGTCATGCCCGTCGCCGGCTGGCTCGCCGGGGACAGGCTTCTCGGGATCATCGAGCACTTCGACCACTGGGTCGCGTTCGGCCTTCTGGCCCTGATAGGCGGCCGGATGATCTGGGAATCGGTGGAGATGAGCGACGGGGAGAAAGCCCCCCGGCTCGACCAGACCCAGGGCAAACGGCTCCTCATCCTCGCGCTGGCGACGAGCATTGACGCCCTGGCCGTCGGGCTGAGCTTCGGCGTCGTCAGGACGGGCATCCTCTATCCCGCGGCCATCATCGGGGTGACGAGCTTCGTCCTGACGGTGGTCGGCGCCAGGCTAGGTCCCGTCGTCGGCCGCCTCGTGGGCAAGCGGGCCGAGCTCGCCGGCGGGCTCATCCTGATCGGCATCGGCGCGAAGATCTTGATAGAGCACCTCGCCGGCTGAAGCTTTAAGTAGACCAGTATTTGCCAGAATGGGGGAACCATCACGGGGGCTTCGGGGCGATATCCGTCGCCGCCTCACGATGGATTCCCCCTCGACGGCAGGAATGTTCTCTTAAAACGGGAATAGCACAATTACGGCCATGTCCCACAGCGTGTGGCTGACGATGTTGAGGACAGGTGAGCGGAAGCGCATGTAGAGCCAGCCCCAGAAGACGCCACAGACGGCGGCGGCGAGGACGAGCATGATATTGCCGCTGGCCAGATGGACCGCTGTATAGAGAAGGGCCGTCAGGGCGAAGCCGTAGGCGCGGTTGGTTGTCGCGCCTGTCCGCTCTTGAAAGAACCCGCGCCAGAAGATTTCCTCGCCGGGACCGATGATGAGGCCGATGAGCAGCACGACGCGCAGGACGGGCACGCCGGCCTTGAGCGCGTAGACGTTCCAGATCCCGGATGCCGCGAAGGGGAAGATACGGAGGGCGACGATGCGTCCGATGGCAAAAACGGCGTAAAGGACAGCCGCCGAGGCGATCCCGAGGGCGACTTTTCGGAGGAGGCCCGAGCTCAGATCCTCTCTCAACCTTTTGACGTAGCCCTTGTCAACGGCCAGGCTCAGTCCCACCACGATGAGGATGTTCAGGGCCAGCCAGGCCCAGAAATCGAGGGGTCCGAGGCGCCGGAGCCGGAACAGGGCGATGAAGAGGATGGCGGCCAACGCGCCGGCCGCCCCGACGAGGCGGGAGTCCGCGCCGCGCCGCCCGCCGCTTATCCCCATTTCATGAACCCCTCGAGGATGACCGCCGCCGTGCTGACCAGGCCGAAGATGAGATTGTGGCGGGCCGTCGCGCCGTCGAGAATGACGAAATCCATGGGTTGTAGGGGCGCGGCGCGCCGGACAGCCCGGCCCCAGAGCCGGAGAGCGCTGGGCAGCGCGAAAAGAGTAAGGGCAAACGTCAGAGGCATGGCCCTGAGCGGGCCTCCGGTCAGCCGGGGAACAGCGATGAAAGCGAGATCGATCAAGAACGGACCGAAAAGAAGGCATCCGTAATAGGCGAGCGAACCCCTGTCGCCGAGATGACCGGCCACCGTCTTCACGCGGCGCTGGCCGTCCGAGGCGATATCCCGCCAGTTGTTGGCATGGAGAATGGCGATGACGAGCATGGCCATAGGGACGGTCCAGACGATGGGCAGCCAGGAGAACGATCCCGTTTGGACGATCCAGGCCCCGGCCGCGCCGAGGAGGCCGAAATCCAGGAAGACCGCGAAGTCGCCGAGGGCGCGGGCCTTGAGCAGCGTATAGAAGACGCCCACGCCGAGGCCGATGCCGCCGACGATAAAGAGCGACTTCCCTGTGAGCCAGGCGATCAGCAGGCCCGAGAGGGCGCCGAGGCCGAACAGGACCGACGCGCCGCGGAAGACCTGCCTGTCCGTGAGCCATCCCCGGACGACGGCCCCGCTGACAGGCGTCACATCGCGGTCGAGCCCATGCCGGAAATCATAGACGTCGCTGAGCATGTTGGCCGCCGAGTGCAGGACGACCATCGTGGCCAGGGCCCAGATGAACAGGAGCGGCGAGAAGCGCGCGCCCCCGATGACGACGGCCAGGGCTGTGCCGAAGACGACGGGCATCGTCGAGGCGGGGAGGGACCACGGCCGGGCGGCGACGATCCATTTCTTGAGGGCTGAGGGGGCGGCGTCGGCGACGGTATTTTCAGGCATGGCCGAGTTATAGCATACCAATGCCCGAAAGGGCAGGGTTGAGTTGTGTAGCGCCGAATTGATATGCTTGGATCGCGCCCCGGGAGCCGGGGCATTCCTTCAAGGAGTCGTCATATGCTGTCGCTCAAAGATAAGATCATCTTCGTCACCGGCGCGAGCGCCGGGATCGGTGAAGCCACGGCGCGGGCCTTCGCCGCCGAAGGGGCGAGGATCCTGATGTGCGCCCGCCGGGTCGAGCGGATCGAAAAGCTGGCCAAAACGTTCGGGGGCGAACATGGGACCGCTACCTATACGTTCCGTCTCGACGTGCGCGATCAGCCCGCCGTCGACAAGGCCATCGCCGCACTGCCGGAGGAATGGCGGGCGATCGAGGTCCTCGTCAACAACGCCGGGCTGAGCCGGGGCTTGGACAAGCTCCCCGGGGGCCTCGTCAGCGACTGGGAGGAGATGATCGACGCCAACGTCAAGGGCCTTCTCTACGTGACGCGGGCCGTACTCCCCGGCATGATCGAGCGGGGCAAAGGCCATGTCATCAACATCGGCTCCATCGCCGGCCGCGAGGTCTATCCTGGCGGCAATGTATATTGCGCGACCAAGTTCGCCGTCAAGGCCCTTTCGAACGCCATGCGGCTCGACCTCAACGGGACGCCCATCAGGGTGAGCGAGGTCGCGCCCGGCATGGTCGAGACGGAGTTCAGCCTGGTCCGGTTCCACGGGGACGCCGAACGGGCCGCCAAGGTCTACCAGGGACTGACGCCCCTCGGCGCGGGCGACGTCGCCGACGCCGTCGTCTGGTGCGCGACGAGGCCTCTCCACGTCAACATCAGCGAGGTCGTGGTCATGCCCACGGCCCAGGCCTCGGCGACGCTCGTCAGCAGAAAATAGAGATTTAGCGGCGGCCGGAGGCCATCCTTGCCGAGGCGGGCAGGCGCCGGAGCCGGAGCATGGCCCAGATGCCTGCCGCGGGGCCGAGGGCCAGGAAGGCGAAAGCGTAGCGCCAGGTGACCAGGCGCTCGATAGTTGGCACGAGGCGGATGGTCACGAGCGTCAACAGGAAGCCCAGGCTGGTCTGGATGGTGAGGGCCGTGCCGATCCGGCCGGCCGGGCAGAGCTCGCTCACCCCGGCCGAGAATTGGGCCGAATCGGCGACCACGGCGAAGCCCCAGACGACGCAGAGGGTCGTCAGGAGCCAGGGATTCCCCCCGAATAAGAACCCCACGAAAAGACAGCAGAGTCCGCTCGCGGCCATCGCCGCCGAAGTCACCAGGGTCCTCCCGAAGCGGTCGGCGAGCTTCCCGGCGACGAGGCTCCCGGCCCCGCCCGCGGCGATGAAGGCAAATCCGGCCAGCGCGGCCCATCGTTCGTCCACGGCGACGTGCCGGAAGGAGGCCACGAGGAACACCGGCGCCCAGGTCCAGGCCGCGTAGAGCTCCCACATGTGCCCGAAATACCCGAAGTTAGCCAAGGCCACCGGCCTGTCCCGCCAGATCGCGCCGACGAATTTCCAGTCGAGTCCAGGCGCGCCCGTCCGATAAGGGCCCTCGCGCATGAACGCGACCGCGATCAGGCCGCCGATGACGGCGAGAGCGCCGCTCAGGATGAGGACCGGCTCCCATTCGCCGCTCTCGCCGAGGGCTTTGAGAAGGTGGGGGGCCGCCGACCCCAGGGTCAACGCTCCGACGAGAAGGCCGACGCCGAAGCCCCGGTCCTCGCGAGTCCAGGTGGCCATGATCTTCATCCCGACCGGATAGACCCCGGCTAGGAAGACGCCGGTCATGAAACGGAGGACGAGCGCGGCCGCGGCCCCGTCGGCGACGGCCGGGATAAGCAGCGTCGCCGCGCCCGCGAGCATGGATGAGACGGCGAAGAGCCGGCGAGCCGGGACCCGGTCGGCCAGGTTGAGGACCGCCGAGGCGAGCGTGCCCGCGACGAATCCCAGCTGAACGGACATGGTCAGCCAGGCCTGTCCTGAGGCCGAGAGGCGCCAGGCCGAACCGAGGGCCGGGACCACGGCGGACGCGGAGAACCACACCGACATCCCCAGGAGCTCCGTCAGGGATAGCAGGGCCAGGGCTTGCTTTTTCGTCACGGCGCCGTCCGTCCGGGCCATTCTCCGCCAGATGGGCTCGGGATACAAGGGGCCCTCCCGCGGCGGAGTGTGCTATGATGGACGGGCATACGGAGGTTGAAGGCATGACCGCCGCTCGCGAACCACTGCCGCCGGCCAACCGCAAAAGTTTGTTGGACGCTTTCCATGCCGTCCGGGAGGCGCTCTTGTCGAACGATACGGAACGTCTCAGGCGCCTCTATGACGAAGATTTCCGATCCCATTCCATCCGGGGCGAGGTCGAAGGGCGCGAGGCGGTATTGGAGGCTTTCAAGCCGGGCGGCATCCGGCTCGAGATGTTCGAGATCGAAGACCTCGCGGTCGAGACGATCGGCGATGTCGGCCTAGTCACGGGCCTGGGCTCGATGAGCGGCCGCTCCGACAACACGGAGTTCCGGCACCGCGTCCGCTTCGTCGATGTGTTTCTCTGGCGGGACGGGAGATGGGGCTACCATTTCTCCCAGTCCACCGAGATCGTGCCCGAGCCCTAGTCTCTCGACGAGGACTGACCGTCCTTCATAAGGAGGGCCCCGCCTTGGCCAAGACGAATAAGCCCGTCATCGTGAGTGTTGACCGGTCGAACATCGACGAGACCGGGTTCTTTTGCTACATGAGCAAACGGAAGTCCGAGGGCTATCTCCGCAAGCTCGCGTGGGTCAAAGCCCGGCTCGACGAGGGGATGCGGATAAAGATGCTGAAGCTGCCCGAGCGCGGCTTCATCGAGTACATCCCCGGCGAGTTCGCCTGGCGCGCCGTCAACGCTCGGCGCCACATGGTCATCCACTGCCTTTGGGTCGTGGGCCAGAGCAAAGGGAAGGGTTTGGGCGCCGCCCTCCTCGACGCGTGCGTCGCTGACGCCAAAAAAGCGGGGATGGACGGTGTGGCGATGGTGGCGAGTCCGGGGAACTGGCTGGCCGGCCGGAAGATCCTCGAGAAGGCCGGCTTCAAGGCCGTCGATACCGCGCCTCCGGCGTTCATCCTCATGGTCAAGACGTTCAAGCCCGGTCCGGCGCCCTCGTTCCCCCGTGATTGGGAGGCCCGGGCGGCGCGGTTCGGCAAAGGGTTGACCATCATCACCTCCGGCCAATGCCCCTACCACCCGGCCGCGACACAGATCCTGAGAGAAACCGCACGCCGGGAAGGACTGAAAACGCGCCTGATCGAGCTCTGCACCGCCGAGGACGTCCAAGCCCGCTCCCCTTCGCCCTATGGCGTCTTCGGCATCGTCCTCAACGGCAAGCTGCTGAATTACCATTATCTGGCGGAAGCGGACTTTCGGGCGGCGCTGGCCTCCATATAATATATCCGGCTTCGATCGGCAAAGGACCACGAACATGTACGGACGATTCAAAGACCACCTCGACGCCCAGCTCCGGGAGATCCGCGAGCGCGGCCTCTACAAGAAGGAGCGCGTCCTCGAGACCCCGCAAGGGGTCGAGATCCGGACGGAGGCGGGGGCGAAAGTCCTCAATTTCTGCGCCAACAACTATCTCGGCTTCTGCAACGAACCGCGGGTCATGGCCGCCGCCAACTACGCCTTCTTCCGCTGGGGCTTCGGCCTGGCCTCGGTCCGCTTCATCTGCGGCACCCAGCAGGTCCACAGGGAGCTCGAGCGCCGGCTGGCCGAATTCCTGGGCATGGACGACGCGATCCTCTACTCTTCGGCCTTCGACGCCAACGGCGGCGTCTTCGAGCCCCTCCTCGACGAGAAGTGCGCCATCGTCTCCGACGAGCTCAATCACGCCTCGATCATCGACGGCGTCCGGCTGGCCAAGGCCAAGCGGTTCGTCTACCGCAACAACGACATGGACGACCTTGAGGACCAGCTCATCCAGGCCCGCGAGGCCCGCTTCAAGCTCATCGTCACGGACGGCGTTTTCTCCATGGACGGCACGATCGCCCAGGTGGACAAGATCTGCGATCTGGCCGAGCGCTACGAGGCCCTCGTCCTCGTCGACGACTCCCACGCCACGGGTTTCATCGGTGCGACCGGCCGCGGCACGCACGAACACTGCGGCGTCATGGACAAGGTCGACCTCATCGTCACGACCTTCGGCAAGGCCCTCGGCGGGGCCTCCGGCGGCTGCGTCGCCGGCCGCCGCGAGATCGTCGAGCTCCTCCGCCAGCGCTCGCGGCCGTACCTCTTCTCGAACTCCCTCTCCCCGGCCATCACCGGGGCAACGGTCGAAGTCCTCAAGATCCTCGGCGAGTCGGCCGAGCTCCGCGAGCGCCTCATGTCGAACACCCGGCTCTTCCGCAAGGGCATGGAGGAGGCGGGCTTCCGTATCGTCCCGGGAATCCACCCGATCGTGCCGGTCCTCTTCGGCCATCTCCCGGACGACGCCCGGGTCAGCCAGGAGTTCGCCAACGCCCTTCTCGAGGAAGGCATCTACGTCATCGGCTTCAGCTTCCCGGTCGTCCCGGTGGGCAAGTCGCGCATCCGCGTCCAGATCAGCGCGGCCCACAGCCCGGACCAGATCGGCTTCGCCCTCGGCAAGTTCCGCAAGGTCGGCCGGGCGCTCGGCGCGATCTAACCCCGCTTGATTTGGCGGGCCGGAAAACGTACTCTGGACGTATCCGCCCGGGCCCTTCCCGGCATGTCATTCAGGAGGCGATGATGAAAAACACCTTGCGAGTGATCCTGGCGTTCTGCCTTTTGAGCGTCACCCTGTTCGCGGCCGAAGAGGGCCGCTTCTTCACCTACCCGACCATCCACAACGACAAGATCGTCTTCACCTACGAGTCGGATCTCTGGGTCGTCGGCTCCGGCGGCGGCGTCGCCTCCCGCCTGACGACATTCCCGGGCACCGAATACTCCGCTAAGCTCTCGCCCGACGGCCGCTGGCTCGCCTTCACGGCCACCTACGACGGCGCCCCGGCCGTCTACCTCATGCCGGCCGAGGGCGGCGCGCCGGCGCGCCTGACCCACAACCCCGGCGGCGCCCAGGTCATCGCCTGGACGCCCGACGGCACCGAGATCGTCTTCCGCTCGATGTTCGAGAACGCCGTCGGCCGCGACCCCAATCTCTATTCGGTCGGCGTCAAAGGCGGCGCGCCCGTGCGCCTGCCCCTCGACCGGGGCGTTCTCGTCAGCTTCATCCCTGAACAGCACAAGTTCCTCTACTGCCGCCGCGGCAACGAGGAATATTATTGGAAGCGCTACAAGGGCGGCCAGTACCAGGACATCTGGCTCCATGACACCGTGGCCAAGACCTACACGCCGGTCACGGACTATGTCGGCAAGAACAGCTATCCGATGTGGGCCGGCGGCCTGATGTACTTCGTCTCCGACCGCGGCAACGGCATCTCCAACCTCTACACCCAGAAGCTCGGCACCAAGGACGCCGCCCCGGTCACGAAATACGACGATTTCGACGTCATGTGGCCCGCGACGGACGGCCGGTCCATCGTCTACGTCCAGGACGGCCGGATCCATGTCCTCGACATTCCCTCGGGCAGGGACGCGCGCATCGCCGTCACGGTCCCTTCCGACCGCTGGGCCCTCCGCGACCGGGTCATCAACCCGCGCGATTACATCCACACGGCCCACGTCGCCGATGACGGAAAGACCGTCGTCCTCGAGGCCCGGGGCGATGTCTTCCGCGTCCCCACAGGCTCCGGCACGACCGTGAACCTGTCCGAAACGCCGGGTACCCGCGAGAACTACCCGGTCCTTTCACCGGACGGCAAGACGATCGCTTTCCTCAGCGATAAGAGCGGCGAGTACCAGATCTACACCCAGCCCGCCGCCGGCGGCGATTGGACCCAGATCACGACGGACCTCGACCGGACCGCCTACAAGCTGGCCTGGTCGCCCGACGGCCGGAAGATCCTCTTCGGCAACAAGGATTACTCGATCTTCTGGATCGACGTCGCCGCGAAGAAGCTGGTCAAGGTCGACTCCTCCAACCAGATGAAGAACGACGAGTTCACCTGGGAGATCGCCGATTACGTCTGGTCCCCAGATTCCAAGTGGATCGCCTACAGCTTCGTCCAGGCCAACCGCAACAGCCAGATCTTCCTTTACAACATCGAGACCGGGAAGAAGGTCGCCGCGACGACGGACTTCTACGACAACCTCTACCCGGCCTTCGACGCCAACGGGGATTACCTCTACTTCGTCTCGAGCCGGAACTTCGCGCTGAAGATGGACTTCTACGAGGACAATCACGTCATCGCGACGCCCCAGCAGGTCATGGCCGTCCAGCTCCGGGCCGGGGAGGCCCCGCCTTTCGCCGGCGACGCCGAGGACGGGGAGGAGAAGAGAGCCGCGCCGGTCGCCTTCCGGATCGATGCCGACGGCCTGATCCAGCGGACATTCCCCCTGCCCGTCCCGGCCGGCAACTACTTCCACCTTAAGGCCGGCAAGGGCAAGGTCCTGTGGCTCGCGGTCGACGCCTTCACTGAGAACGAGTACGAAGACATCTCCAAGCCCCAGGGCGAGACCAAGTGGTCGCTGCACGTCTTCGACATGGCCGGCCGCAAGGACGCCGTCCTCGACGGCAAGGTCCGGGACTTCTCCCTGTCCGTGAACGGCGGGCAGCTCCTCGTCCGCCGCGAAGCCGATTTCTATACGACTCCCGTCGACAAGGCCTTCGGCTCCAAGGCCGCGGGCGACAAGCTCGATCTCTCCGGCCTCGTCTACGCGGTCGACCTTCAGAAAGAATGGCACCAGATCTTCCAGGACGCCTGGCGCTGGTACCGCGACTTCTTCTACGACGCCGGCTTCCACGGCCGCGACTGGAAGGCCATGGGCGACAAGTACCGCGCCTACATCCCCTACCTTTCTTCGCGGGCCGAGCTGAACTGGGTCCTGTCCCAGATGGTCGGGGAGCTCTGCGTCTCCCACACCTACGTCGGCGGCGGCGATTACGGCCCGGGCGCGACGCCCTCGCCGCCCGTCTTCACCGGCCTCCTCGGGGCCGACCTGGTCGCCGACAAGGCCGCGGGCCTCTACAAGCTGGCCCGGATCTACGGCCCGACCGACATCAACCGCGGCCTGCCCGGTCCGCTCGCCCGGCCCGATATCGAGGTCAAGGAAGGCGACTACCTCCTGGCCATCGGCGGGACGCCCCTCAAGGCCGGCGACGACTACTTCAAGCTCCTCCAGACGACGGCCGGCAAGAAGATCGAGATCACCGTCAACGCCAAGCCGACCGCGGTCGGGGCCCGGACTTACCCGGTCGAGCCGGTCCGCAGCGACAGCCAGATGCGCTACTTCCGCTGGATCGACGACAACATCAAGGCCATCGACAAGGCCACGGGCGGCCGCGTCGGCTACATGCACATCAACGCCATGGGCGGCGGCGGCATCGGCGAGTTCGACAAGTACTGGCGGGCCTTCCGCTACAAAGAGGGGGTCATCATCGACGTCAGGCGCAACTCCGGGGGCTGGACGGAGTACTTCCTCATCGACAAGCTCGAGCGGGAGCTCGTCGCCTTCAACAACCTCCGCGGCATGGTCCCGTTCCGCTACCCCGGCTCGGCCGGCAACGGCAACTACGTCGTCATCTCCAACGAGAACAACGGCTCGGACGGCGAGGCCTTCGTCGAGCACTTCAAGGCCCGCAAGCTGGGCACCGTCGTCGGGGTCCCGTCCTGGGGCGGCCTCGTCGGCATCCTCAACGCGCAGCTGACGATCGACAACGGCTCGGTCAATCAGTCGAACAACGCCTTCTACGGCCGGGAAGGGAAGTGGCTGGTCGAGAACCACGGCGCCGACCCCGATGTCCTCGTCGACAACGACCCGGGCTCGGTCATGGCCGGCCGCGACCTCCAGCTCGAGAAGGCCATCGCGGTCATGCTCGAGAGAATCAAGGCCAACCCGTTGAAGTTCGCCCCCAAGCCGGCCTACCCGAAGAAATAGTGCGGCTTGAGCGATCGATAAGAGGCTGGAAGAGACGTCCGTTAGAATAATATAATCGAGAAGAAGGGAGGAATAACGAATGAGCAAATCCATCAAGGGCACCGAGACCGAGAAGAACCTGCTGAAGGCCTTTGCCGGCGAATCGCAGGCCAGGAACCGCTATTCGTATTTTGCCGGCGCGGCCCGCAAGGCGGGCTACGAGCAGATCGCGAACATCTTCACTGAGACCGCCGAGAACGAGAGGGAACACGCCAAGGTCTTTTTCAAGCACCTGGAGGGGGGCGACGTGGAGATCACAGCCGCCTATCCGGCCGGCGTCATCGGGGACACCAAAGCCAACCTCGAAGCCGCGGCGGCCGGCGAGAAGATGGAATGGAGCGATCTCTACGCTGGATTCGAGCGGACGGCCAGGGCCGAGGGCTTCCCGGAGATCGCGACGTCCTTCAAGGAGATCGCCGAAGTGGAGGAGTTCCACGAAAAGCGGTACCGCAAGCTGGTCGCGAACATCGAGGCCGGCGAGGTCTTCAAGAGGCCGACTCCCGTGAAGTGGCACTGCACGAACTGCGGCTACGTCCATGAAGGGCCGGAAGCCCCGGCCGTGTGCCCGGCCTGCAAGCATCCCCGGGCGTACTACGAGCTGCTGGCCGAGAATTACTAGGGCCGATGAGCTACTATTTCAACAAGACGATCGAGATGCCCTTCGACGAGGCCGTCGAGCGGGTCAAGGCCGAGCTCAAGAACGAGGGGTTCGGTGTCATGACGGAGATCGACGTCCAGAAGACCCTCCGCGAGAAGCTGGGCGTCGACTTCCGGCCCTACCGCATCCTCGGGGCCTGCAACGCGCCCTACGCCTACCGGGCCCTTCAAGCCGAGGACAAGATCGGGACGATGCTGCCCTGCAGCGTCATCGTCCAGGAGCTCGGCCCGGGCCGGGTCGAAGTGGCCGCGATCGACCCCCTGGCCTCGATGGCCGCGGTCAAGAACGAGGATCTGGGCGCGATCGGCCTTGAGGTCCGGGAGAAGCTCAAAGCCGTCGTCGAACGTCTTTGACATTTAGGCCCGCTTATCTATAATAAAGGTCCGTTTTTGCGGGCTAGACTACCACGGACGAAAGGCATGTAAGTCTTTGATTTTCGGCGCCGGAACGGACATCATCGAGGTTCAGCGGGTCGAGGACAAGCTCGTCCGCACAGAGAGCCTCAAGACCAAGCTCTTCACCCCGACCGAGATCGCCTACTGCGAGTCTAAGCACCGTCCGGCCCTCCACTTCGCCGCCCGCTTCGCCGCCAAGGAGGCCTTTCTCAAGGCCATGGGCACGGGCTGGTCGGGCGGCCACAAGTTCTCGGAGATCGAGGTCGTCAACAACGCCCTGGGCAAGCCCGAGCTCTTCGTCCACGGCAAGGTCAAGGAGTTCTGCGAGGCCCATAGCATCGGCGCCATGGAAGTCTCGCTCACCCATATCAAGGACGTCGCCTCGGCCGTCGTCGTCCTCGAGAAGAAAGCCCCGCAACCCACCTGAACGGAGAGGAATCGCTCATGTCGAACATCGGCTCGTACGACGAACGCGTCAAGAACTTCAGCTGGTCGATCGCCGAGAAAGAGCTCGGCTACAAGCCCGGCGACGTCATCAACATCGGCTGGTACTGCACGGACCGCATCTGCGATCATGGCAAGGGCTCCAAAGTCGCCCTCTACTGGGAAGGTTTCACCGGCGCCGAGAAGACCTACACCTACAACGACATCCGGCTGGCCTCGAACACCATCGCCGATTTCCTCCGCGGCCTGGGCATCAAGTCGGGGGAGCGCGTCTGCCTGTTCCTGGACCGCATCCCCGAGCTCTACCTCGGCTTCCTGGGCATCCTCAAGACCGGCGCCATCGCCCAGCCGCTCTTCTCGGCCTTCGGCGACGAGTCGCTCCTTGTCCGCCTTTCCAACGCCGAGACCACGGCCGTCATCACCCAAAAGAAGCACGCCCCCAAGGTCCGCAAGATCCTCGATAAGATGCCGCACCTCAGGCACATCGTCGTCGTCGATCACGACGGCGTCACGCCTCTCAAGGACCGCGAAGTCGCCTTCTCGCTCGAGAAGGCCGCGCCGATCGAGCATTTCGACGTCCACCCGACGCTGGCCGAGTCGCCCTCGGTCCTCCACTACACGTCGGGCACGACGGGCATGCCCAAAGGCGTCCAGCACGTCCACTACTCCCTCATCTCCCAGTACCTGACGGCCAAGTGGGCCCTCGACCTCCGCGATGACGACATCTACTGGTGCACGGCCGACCCCGGCTGGGTCACGGGCACGTCCTACGGCATCATTGCGCCGTTCGCGTTGGGCGTCACCCAGTGCGTCCTCGACGCCGGCTTCTCGGCCGAGGCCTGGTACAAGTGGATCGAGAAGCGCAAGGTGACGATGTGGTATTCCGCGCCGACCGCCATCCGCTCGCTCATGAAAGCCGGCGACGAGATCATCAAGAGGTTCGACCTGTCGTCCCTCCGCCACCTGTCCAGCGTCGGCGAGCCGCTCAATTCCGAGGCGGTCGTCTGGTCGCAGAAGGTCTTCGGCAAGCCCTTCTACGACACCTACTGGCAGACCGAGACCGGCTCGATCGTCATCGGCAATTACCCGGATATGGAGGTCCGGCCGGGCTCGATGGGCAAGCCCTTCCCCGGCATCACCGGGATCGTGCTCGACCCGGTCAAGAACGAGCCCTACGCGACCCACGGCAAGATCGGCCTGGTCGCCCTCAAGTTCGACTGGCCGTCGCGCATGCGGACCTACTGGAACAATGAAGAGGCCTTCAAGAAGAAATTCCGCAACGACTGGTACATCACCGGCGACCGGTCCAAGCTCGACGCGGACGGCTATTTCTGGTTCGCCGGCCGCGACGACGATATCATCAACACGGCCGGCCACCTCGTCAGCCCGTTCGAGGTCGAGTCGGCCCTGCTCGAGCACCCGGCCGTGGCCGAATCGGCCGTGGTATCCAAGCCCGACCCCATCAACCTCGAGGTCGTCAAGGCCTTCGTGGCGCTCAAGCCCGGCTTCACGGCCAGCAAGGACCTCGATCTCGAGATTATGAACTTCATCCGCAAGAAGCTCTCTCCCCTGGCCATGCCCCAGGAGATCGAGTTCGTGCCGTCGCTGCCCAAGACGCGGAGCGGCAAGATCATGCGCCGCCTCCTCCACGCCAAGGAATGGGGGGAGGAGATCGGCGACACGTCCACCCTCGAAGACGATTAGATAAAAGGAGCATTCACATGGCCGAAGAACTCAAGGACATCGTCCTCAAGTATGTCACCAAAGAGTACCTCGAAGACGACAGCGAACCCCTGACCTACGACACGCCCCTCATCTCGGGCGGCATCGTCGACTCGTTCTCGATGGTCTCGCTCAAGCGCTTCCTCGAGAACAAGTACGCGATCGTCATCCCCGACGACGAGGCCACCCCCGAGGCCTTCGACTCGGTCAACAAGATCGTCTCGCTCGTCGAGCGCTTCACGGCCAAGAAGGGATAAGACGATGGCCTACAGCGACAAGATCCGCGGCTCCTACCAGGCCCAGATCAAGGGCATCCAGGATGCGGGGCTCTTCAAGCAGGAGCGCTATATCCACTCGCCCCAGGCGGCCGACATCGAGGTCGAGTTCCCGGCCGGCGCCCCCCTCAAGAAAGTCATCAACATGTGCGCCAACAACTACCTCGGGCTGTCGAGCCACCCCGACGTGATCAAGGCGGCGCATGACGGCCTCGAGTCCCGCGGCTACGGCATGTCCTCGGTCCGCTTCATCTGCGGCACCCAGGACATCCACCGCGAGCTCGAGCGGAAGCTGACCGAGTTCCTCGGGACCGAGGACACGCTCCTCTTCCCGTCCTGCATGGACGCCAACGCCGGCGTCTTCGAGGCCATCCTGACCAAGGACGACGTCATCATCTCCGACCGCCTCGTCCACGCCTCGCTCGTCGACGGCATCCGGCTCTGCAGCGCCATGCACGACACGATCAAGCACTCCGACATGGAGCACCTCGAGGAGAAGCTGCAGCTCCACGCGGACAAGCGCTTCAAGCTCGTCGTCACGGACGGCGTCTTCTCGATGGACGGCGACACGGCCAAGCTCGACGAGATGGTCAGCATCTGCGACAAATACGACGCCATGGTCCTCGTCGACGACTCGCACTCGTCCGGCTTCATCGGCAGGACGGGCCGCGGCACGCACGAGAAGTGCGGCGTCGTCGGGAAGATCGACGTCATCACGACGACCTTCGGCAAGGCCCTCGGCGGGGCGTCCGGGGGCTGCGTCAGCGGCCGCCGCGAGCTCGTCGAGATGTGCCGGCAGCGGGCGAGGCCGTACCTCTTTTCGAACACCATCGCCCCGGTCGTCGTCGCCGGAGTCCTCAAGGTCATGGACATCATCTCCAAGTCGACCGAGCGGCGCGACAAGCTCGAGCGCAACGCGGCCTACTGGCGCAAGGGCCTGACCGAGGCCGGGTTCGTCCTCCGGGAAGGGGACACGCCCATCGTCCCGGTCATGCTCTTCAACGCCAAGCTGGCGCAGGACGTCTCCCGGGCCCTCTACGACGAGGGCATCTACGCCATCGGCTTCTTCTTCCCGGTCGTCCCCCAGAGCCAGGCCCGCATCCGGACCCAGATCTCCGCCGGGCACGAGATCCACCACCTCGACCAGGCCCTGGCCGCCTTCACCAAGGTCGGGAAGCAGTTCGACATCCTGGGCAAGACGAAACAGGACATCATCGCCAAGTACGGCATGTAGAATGGATGACGCCAAGTCATCTGGGCCGTAAAACGGAGCGCCAGATGGATTGACCGTCCGGGGGCGTTGGTATATAACCCTCTTTCATGGACCGGACCGAGAAGCGCTTCTCTGCGAAATCGGTCCGTCCCGAGAGGAGGATCTCATGACCAAGCGAATCCCGATCATCCTGATCTGCGGCCTGCTTCTGGCCGTCGCGGCTTCCGCGCAATACACGCCCTGGCTGTACTGGACGCTCCTGCCCAAGGTCCAGATGGACGAGATCGTCGGCGAGGCCTCGGGCGAGACGGCCTGGAACACGATCGCCGAGATCAACGCTTTCAACCGGGAGCGTTTCGACGACGAATACAGCGGCCGCTTCTTCGAAACCCAGGTCATCGTCCGCAAGCTCAAGAGCTATGGGCTGGACGGCATCGACATCGTGACATTTCCCGGCGGTCCGGCCTGGGTGGCTGTCAAGGGCGAGCTATGGGAGACTAAGCCCGGCCGGCAGAAGCTGGCCTCGATCCACGACATGCTGCCGATGCTGGCGTCCGGCAGCGTGACCGCCGACGTCACGGGCGAGCTCGCCTGGGTCGGCCGCGGCACGCCCAAGGAGATCACCGACGCCAAGGTCGCGGGCAAGATCGTCGTCACGGAGGGCCCGCTGATGATGGCCTATGGCGCTGCCACCCAGCAGGGGGCCCTGGGGGTCGTGGCCATCAGCACGTCCCGGCCCTATTTCGATCCCCTGCAGATGCCCTGGAGCGGGATCATGCAGCGCCGCAGGCCCGGCGGGGCCGCGCCCGGACAGCCCGGAGCGCCCGCTCCTCCCGCCGGCCAGCCCGCCCAGCCCGCGGCGGCGGCCCCCCAGCCCGCGCCTGCCCCGCCGCCGCAGGGTTTCGCGTTCCAGCTGCCGGTCCGCGAGGGCGATATCCTCAAGCGCCGGCTCCTGGCCAACGAGAAGATCACCGTCCGGGCCCAGGTCGAGTCGAAGACGGAAACGGCCGATCTCGAGAACGTCGTCTGCCACATCCCCGGAACGGACCCGGCCGCGGGCGAGATCATCTTCTCGGCCCACCTCTTCGAAGGCTTCCAGAAGCAGGGGGCCAACGATAACATCTCCGGCAGCGCTTGCATCCTCGAGGTCGCCCGCGTCCTCAACGCCCTGATCGAGGACGGCCGCCTGCCCCGGCCGAAGCGGACCATCCGCTTCATTTGGGGCCCCGAGTTCTCGGGCATCGGCGAATGGGTCAAGGCCAACCGCGACATCATGGAGCGGACGCTCTGCAACATCAACATGGACATGGTCGGGGAGTGGCTGTCCAAGAACCAGGCCTTCTTCTGCCTCATGAGGACGACCTTCGGCCACCCCCACTACATCAACGATGTCATGGAGAACTACTACCGGTATGTCGGCGAGGGCAACCGCGAGCGCATCCAGAACCGGGCGGGCGCCGCCGGCGTGCCGGTCCGGATCGTCGCCCCGTCAGGCGCCGACGAGCCCTTCCTCTATTCGATCGAGACGCACTACGGCGCCTCCGACCACGAGGTCTTCAACGACTGGGGCGTGGGAGTCCCGGGCATCATGATGATCGCCTGGCCCGACAAGTGGTATCACACGTCGGGCGACACGGCCGACAAGGCCGACCCGACCCAGCTCAAGCGGGCGGCCGCGATCGGCGCCGCGGGCGCCTACACGGTCGCGGCCGCTGACGAAGCGGCGGCTGAGGCGATCGCCGGCGAGATCGCCTCCAACGCGACCCGCCGTCTCGGCCACACCCTCGTCGGGGCCATGCAGGCGCTCAACAAGGCCACGCCCGACACGTTCGCCGAGGATTCCGCTTACGCCCGCGGGATCGTCGAGGCCGCCGTCATGAACGAAAAGGAGACGCTCGGGTCCGTGCTCGAGCTGGCCCCCGGCGCCGCCTCCCTGTCGGGCCACGTGACCCGGCTGGCCAAGGCCGTCGACGGCGTCGGCGCGGCCACGATCGCGGCCCTCGACGCCCAGCGGGCCGGCGTCGCCCGGAAGCTCGGTGTGAAGGCCCTGCCGCCCGTCGCCTCGGACCTCGAGAAGAGAGCGGCCAGGATCGTGCCGCGGCCGACGGCCAAGGTCCGGGAAGGGGGCTACCGCGAATACCAGAAGCTCCTGACCGCCGTTCCGGCGGCAGAGCGCGCTAAATTCCCGATGGCGGGGCAGGGCCTCGCGCTGGCCAACCCGGGAGAAGTCCATCTCCTTGTCAACGGCCGGCGCAGCGCCCTTGATATCAAGAAAATGCTCGACGCGCAGAACGAGAGGCGCTCGACGCTCCAGGCCGTGATCAATTACCTCGAGATCCTGAAGGCGGCCGGCCTCGTCGAATGGTGATCCGGATTTCTGTCCCTGGGCTATAATAGAATGTTATGATCGATACCAGGGCCGGGCCGTGCCGGGCCGCTTCGGCCCTCATCGCCGGGCTCTGCCTGGCGGCGGCCCTGCTCCTGCAGCCCGCCTGCGGCCGGCGCGCGCCGCGCGTCAGACACGTCATCTTCTTCATCGGCGACGGGATGTCGGCCGGGACGGAGATCGCGGCCAGCCGCTATCTTTACGGAAGGGATGGCGGGCTGGCCTGGCACAAGCTCCCGGTCAAGGCCTACGTCGCGACCTGGGACGTCAACGTCTACAATGCCAACGCCCGGCGGGCCGGCCGGCCGGCGTTCTCGCGCTCGTCGTTCACCCCGTTCCTTGGCTACGACGTCCGCAAGGACGGGCCGAGGCCGCGCGTGGGGCCCGACGCCGAGCGCCGCTTTCCCCGGGGCCCGGCCACGGATTCGGCCTCGGCGGCCACGGCGCTGGCCACGGGGTTCAAGACCGATTCGGGCAACATCTCCTGGCTTCCCGGCGATCCTCCGGAGGGCGACCTCATGACGATCGCCGAGGAATTCCGCGCCCGGACCGGGGCGGGGATCGGCGTCATCAGCACGGTCCCGTTCGACCACGCGACGCCCGCGGCATTCGTCAGCCACAACACCAGCCGCGGCTCCTATTACACGGGGCTCAAGGGATATAAGGGGCTGGGCATCGCCGACGAGATCATTCATGTGACGAAGCCGGACGTCGTCATCGCCGGCGGGTCGCCTCTCCTCGACAATCCGGATTACGACATGAAGAGAGGGTACATCTCCGAATCCCTCCACCGTGAGCTCCGGGCGTCGCGCGAATACGTCTTCGTCGAGCGAAAGCCCGGCCAGGACGGCGGCCGGGCTCTCGCCGAGGGCGCCGCGCAGGCCGCCCGCGAGGGCCGCAAGCTCTTCGGGCTCTTCGGCGGCAAGGGCGGCAACTTCGAGCCGCCCCGGGTCGGGGATTCACCCGGAGGGCCCATCGTCAGGCCCGGGAGCGATGAGAATCCTTCCCTCGCGGAGGCGGCCGAGGCCGCCCTCTCCTATCTTGCCCGTGATCCCGAAGGGTTTTTTCTCGTCCTCGAGCAGGGCGACATCGATTGGGCCAACCACGACAACGATCTCCGGACTATGATTGGGTGCGTCGCCGACCTCGACGGGGCCGTCCGGACGGCCCTGGCCTTCGTCGACCGGCCCGGGGACGACGTCGATTGGACCAACACCGTACTCCTCGTGACCGCCGACCACGCGACCGGCGGCCTCTTCCTCGAGCCCGGAAAGGTTCTCGGCCTGGGCGACCTGCCCAGTCAGGACGCCCGCATCGAAGCGAAGGACGCCCCGGCCCCGACGGGGAGCGACCGGGGACCGGAGACGAACGGAGTGGTCATCAAGAAGCCGGATTACGCGTCGCCCTTCGTCTATCCGGACGGGGAAGTCTCTTACGATACGGCCGGGCACACGAACGAGCTCGTCGGCCTCGCGGTCACGGGCGCGGCGAACCGGAGCTTCTTACGGCTGCGGGGGACTTGGTATCCGGGGCCCATCCTCGACAACACTCAGATCAACGCCGCCCTCAGGGACGCGCTGGGCCTCGGCGCGCCCGGGCGCCGGGCCCGCCGGGCGGAGTAAGCCCTAGCGGATCTCTTTCAGCCTCAGATTACGGAACTCGACGATCGAGCCGTGCCCCAAGAACCCGATGTGGCCGGACTCCCGTTTGAGGCCCGGATGCTCGTTGCCGTCGATCGCGCCGCCGGCCGCAGCCGTGTCGAGATCGGCGTCGACGACCGTCGCGCCGTTGACGACGACGGTGACATGCCGCCCCCTGACCGTGACCTCCTCGGCGTTCCACTCGCCCGGCGGATGCAGGAAGCCGCGGCGCGCCGGGACGACCCCGTAGATCGAGCCGTGGTACTGGTACGGCCGGAGTCCCCAATAGACGGGCGAGCCGTCCTCGAGGATCTGGATCTCCATGCCGGCATAGGCGGCGTCGCCTTCGAGAGGGGCGCGGACGCCGAGGCCGTTGTTGGCGGCGGGCGGCAGCTTGAACTCGAAGCGGAGCGTGAAATCGGCGTACTCTTTGGCCGTGTAGAGGTTGCCGCTCCCGAGCTCGGGTTGGATGACGATCTTGCCGTTCTCGGCCGCATAGCCCTTCGTGTCGCCGGTCCAGCCCTCGAGGTCGCGGCCGTTGAAGAGGGGAGTGAATCCTTCATCCGCCTCGGCCTGGGTCATGGCGCGGACCGTCGTGTCGCGGGGGATCTCGCGGATGAAGACGTTACGGAAATAGAGGATGTTGCCGTGGGCCTGGAGCTCGATCTGCCCCGCCGGGTAGATCGGCTTGTCCCTTTCCCAGTAATTCTCGAGGACGACGTTGTCGACGACGAGCTTGTCGTTGAGATAGACGCTGACCCGCTCGCCGATCATGATGACGCGGAAGGCGTTCCACTCCCCGACGGGGCGGTCGGCCTTCTCCGAGGGGACGCTCTTCCCCTTTTGGTTGTTGTAGAGGCCGCCCGAGCCGACCGGGTTGGCGTCGGGGTCCCAGATCTGGACCTGGGGCGACCCCCGGAGATAGAGGCCGCTGTCGCCGCCCTTCTCGATCCTCCAATCGACGAGGAGCTCGAAATCGCCGTAGTCGGCGGCGGTGCAGAGGCTCTCGCCCTTGCCGTCGAAGACGAGGGCGCCGTCGACGGCTTTCCAATGGGCCCGCATCCGTTCGTCGGCTTCGGCCTGCGCCTTGGCCAGCTCCTGCGGGGTCATCTTGGCCCGGGCCGGCGGATCGGCGACAAGGCCTTTCCAGCCGTCGAAACCGCGCCCGTCGAAGAGCGGCGAGAAGCCCCCCTGCCGCAGGCGGGCCTGGATGAGCTCGCCGATGCGCGCCCTCTCGACCGGGTTGGCCGTCCGGGCCTCGACCCGCCGGAGGACGGAGTAGGCTTCGTGGCCTGACAACCAGCGCTCCTGCGGCGCCTGCTCCGAGGCCAGGTCGAGGAGGCCGGCCGCAGCCTCCTCGCCCAGCGCGGGGTTGTCCAGATACCTAGCGAGAAGGCGCAAGGCCTCGGGCTCGCGGATGGCCGACGCGCCGGTGACGACGAGCTTCTTGTCGGCATTATCAAAGGGCTGGGCAAGAAGATCCTGGAAGAGCCCAAGCTTGCGCTGTCCCGGCATGGCCGCCCGTCCCACAAGACGCACGTACCCATCGATGGCCAGGAGCCGATATCGCTTGCTGGCCGTCGTGGTCGCGATCCGCAGGAGCTCGCCGGCCGCCTGAAAGTCGGGCCATTGCGACAGGGAGTAGACGGCCGCCGTCTGGACCTGGGGGTCCGTATTGGCCGCCTCGACCACGACGGAGTTCAGGGCCGCTCCGCCTCCGACCTTGGGCAATACGCGCAGGATGACGGCCTTGCGGCCGGGGGCGGCGCTCCTCATGAGGTCGATGAGCGCGGCGCCGCGACGCGCGGGAGCGGCGTCGCGGAGCGCGGCGGCGGCGACAGCGTTCTGGAGGTTCACGATGTCCTCCCCGTCCGTGGCCTTCTCGAGCATCTCTACGAGACGGAGGAGGTCTCCTTCGCCGGCCAACTTGGCCAGGGCGCCCAGCGCCGCGGTCCGGGTCGCGGGCTCCGCGTCCGAGGCCAAGGCGAAGACACGCCCGATCTCGCCGCGGGCGCCCTTTTCGCCCAGGACGTCGATGAGGGCCGCCTTGCCCGGGTGAGGCGTCGTATCGATGAGGCGGGCGGCGTAGGGGACGACCTGCCGGCCGTCGAAGCCGAGCAGGGCCGTTTTCAGGGCCAGGACCTCGTCTTCGCCGGCGGCGCCGGCGAGCCCGAAGATGTCGGGCGCGACGGCCTCGCCGCCGAGGCGGGCCGCGGCGGGGATGGCGGCCAGGCGGACGCCCTTGTCGTCGCTCCGCAGGCTTTCCCGCACGAAAGGCAGGGCGGCCCGGTCGCCGCGCCGGCCGAGCATCTCGATGATCGCGGCCCGCGCGTCCGGGTCCGAAGACGCGGCCTTATCGATCCAAAGGGCGGTCGCGTCACTCGCGCCGAGCGCGGCGCCAAGCTCCAAAGCGGCGCCCCGGACGGCGCGGACCGGGCTGTCGGCGGCGCTGAGGAGGTCGGTCACGGCCTGGTCCTTGAGGACCGAGACGATGAGGGCCAGCGCTTCCGATGCGACCTGGCTTTCTTCGGGACCGCCGTGCGTCTCGAGGACCGACCGGGCCGCGGCCAGGCCCTCGCTCGTCTTGCCGGACTCCGCGAGCCGGCGGGCATAGAGGAGGAAGAGCGCGGGCGCTTCGACCCTTTCGGCTCGAGATGAGGCCACGCGGACCTTCGAGAGGATGGACCCCGCGGCCGGGTCGCCGATATTGGCGAGCGCGAAACGGGCCGCGCGGCGAAGCCCCTCATCGCCGTTTTCGGCCAGGACAAGAAGTTTCTTTATGGCTTCGCGGCTGCGCATCTCGCCCAGCGCGTCGATGATGGAGATCCGGGCGTTCCTGGGGGCCTTGTCGAAGGCTGCGAGGAGCGTCTTGGAGGCCTCGGGCCCGCCGATCGTCTCGAGGGCGGCCGCTGCCGGCCCGGCCAGGACTTCGTCGCCAAGATACTTCGCCAGAGGCTTGACGACTTCCGCCTTTCCGGCGAGCTGCACTTGGGCGATAAGAAAAGAAGCGACCTGTTTGTCCAGGCTCCCGGCGACGGCGTTGAGCAGGCTCTTGACGAAAAGGAGACGCTCGGCGTCCGCGCCCGTCCGGGTTACATAGACCGCCAGGCCGTTCACGGCGAACCTGGCCTTCGAGTCGTCTCCGGCCCCGGGAGGGAGGACACGGGCCATCGTCTCGGCGAGGGCCCCGGGCCCGAGCTCGAGGATCCCGGCGCACAGGGCGTCTTTGGCCGCAGGGGTCTCGGCCGGGAAACGCCCGACGAACGAGGACACCGCGGCTTTGAGGTCCTCGCCCCCGGCGGGACGGGCGACCTGTCCGGCCGCCTCGAGCGGGCCGGCCGCGAAAAGCGTGATAGCGATGACCGCGAGGGCGAGGGCGGCGCAACTCTTCTTCATGGGGATCTCCTCACGGTCCTTTCTAGAGGCGCCAGGGCGCCCGCATGGGCTGGCTCGCGAGCCGGTTGGCCGCCTCGTCGCCCGGGAAGGTCTCGCTCGCCGGATCGAACCGCAGCGGCCGGCCGAGCTGAACGGCGATCTTGGCCAGGTTGACGATGGTGCACGAGCGGTGGCCGTTCCTCTCGTTCAGGGCGAAGCGGCGCCTGGCGCGGACCGCTTCGGAGAAGTCGGTGACCTGAGGCTCGGGGTCGGGCAGGCCGGCCAGCGTCTCCCGGAGGTTCGGGATGTCGGACTCGAAGCCCCTATAGAGCTTGCCCTTCGGTCCTTCGAGGAAGGGCGCGGACTTGTCGCGGTTCTCGCCGTCGAGGACGATGACGCAGCCGTCGGCGTACTTCAGCTCGATCCGCCGCCAGCTGCCGCAGGCGTCGGGGTGCTGCTGCGGACAATCCGCGACGATCTCCACCGGGCTCGTGTCGTCCTTGTCGAGCAGGTATTGGACCGGGTCGAGGTAGTGCATGCCCATGTCCCCCAGCCCGCCGCCGTCGTAGTCCCAGTAGCCGCGGAACGTGCCGTGGACGCGGTGGGGATGGTAGGGCTTCCAGGGCGCGGGCCCGAGCCAGAGATCGTAGTCGAGCTCAGCCGGCACGGGCTCGGGCCGGGCGTAGGTCAGGCCGCTCCAGTAGAACTTCCAGTCGAAGCCCGTCGTCGCGCTGACCGTCGCCTTGATCGGCCAGCCGAGGAGCCCGTTCTCGACGACCTTCTTGATCGGCCGGACGTCGGTCCCGAAGCCGTAGAAGCGGTCCTCGAACCGGAACCAGGTGTTGATCCGGAAGATCCGGCCGGTGCGACGGACGGCGTCGACGACGGCGCGGCCCTCGGCGATCGTCCGGGTCATGGGCTTCTCGCACCAGACGTCCTTGCCCGCCTCCGCCGCCGCGATCGAGATCAGCGCGTGCCAGTGGGGCGGCGTCGCGATGTGAACGATATCGATGTCGGGCCGGGCCAGGACCTCGCGGAAGTCCGTGTATCCGGAGACGCCCGGGCCGGCGATCTCCAGGGCCGAGGCGAGGTGGCCCCTGTCGACGTCGCAGACGGCCCGCAGAACGGACCCCGGGTAGCCGAGATGGCCCCGGCCCATGCCTCCGACGCCGATGACGGCCTTGGTCAGGGTATCGCTCGGGGCGATGTAACCCTGGCCGCCGAGGACGCGGCGGGGCACGATGGCGAACGACGCGGCGGCCGCGGCGCCGGCGCGGATGAAGTTGCGGCGGGAGACGCTCCGGGGTTGGGACATGGAATGATCCTTCCGAGCGGACATTTTGGGATATTATAGTACAATTGCGGGGAAGATTACGTAATGTCCGACGAGGAGGTCCCCGTGCGTTCCAACATGACCAGGTCCTCTCGACCGGCGCTCTTTCTGCCGGTCCTCATCGCCCTCGGGCTCGTGCTGGCCGGCGTCCCGGCCGGCGCCCAGGCCCCGCCGAAATACCATGACCACGCCGGGATCACGAAGGCCCTTCAGGCCCTGGCCGGCGCCGCCGGATCGATGGCCCGGCTCGAGTCCATCGGCAAGACACGAAACGGCCGCGACCTTTGGGTGCTCGAAATAGCCAACCCCGGCGGCGTACCCAAAGACAAGCGTCCGGCCCTGCTCATCGCGGCGGGCTTCGAAGGCGACTATCTTGCCGGCAGCGAGATCGCCCTTTCCGTTGCCGAGTACCTGGTGAAGAACGCGGCTTCCTCCCCCGAGGTCAAGAGCCGGCTCGACAGCTCCACGATCTACATTCTCCCGCGCGTCAACCCCGACGCCGCTGAGGGCTTCTTCGCCCCCCTCAAGACGGGCCTGCGGACCAACGCCAGCCCCTTCGATGACGACAATGACGGCCGCATCGACGAGGACGGTCCCGAGGACCTCAACGGCGACGGCTTCATCACGGTCATGCGGGTCAAGGCGGCGGGCGGCGAGTACATGATCGACCCCGATGAGCCGCGCCTGATGAAGCGGGCCGACCCGAAAAAGGGCGAGACCGGCGCCTACAAGCTCTTCACGGAGGGCACGGACAACGACGGCGACGGCTTCATCAACGAGGACCCGCCCGGCGGAGTCGATATCAACCGGAACTTCGCCCACGAGTATCCTTACTACAAGCCCGACGCGGGGCCGCACATGGTCAGCGAGGCGGAATCCCGGGCCCTGATGGATTGGGTCATCGCTCATCGCAACGTCGCGGCCATCCTGACGTTCGGTGAAAGCGACAACCTCATCGTCCCGCCGACGAGCGCCGGCCGGCTCGGCCCGGCCCGCGAGCTCGATCTGGTCCGCTTTGCCGAAGCCGCCGCCGCCGGAGCCCGGACGTCGGGCTTCATCCAGACCGGAGGCGGCATGGGCCGGGGCGGACGCTTCGGCGGGGGCGGGTTCTCCTTCGAGATGATGGGCGGCCCCGGGGGCCGCCAGAGCCAGAGGCAAGCCCAAGGCGCCTCTTCCCCCCGCATGATGATGCCCGACCGCAAGCCGGCGACGACGGTGGCCACGGTCGATTACGATTACTTCAAGGGCGTGAGCGACAAGTACATCGAGCTGACGGGCCTCCGCCAGCCGCTCTTCGTCCGCGAGCCGCAGGGCGCCTTCTTCCAGTACGGCTATTTTCAGTTCGGCGTGCCGTCCTTTTCGACGCCCGGATTCGGCCTGACGACGGTCGAGCCGTCCCCGGGGCAGCGCCGCATGATGCCTCCCGGGGCGGGAGAGAGCGGCCCGCCCGGCCAAGGCGGCCAGGCCGGCCGGCAAGGTTCGGGCGCCGGCGTGACCCAGACGGTCGTGGTCCAAGGCGGCGGCCAGGACGTCATGCAGATGATGCAAGGGGGCGGCGGCGCGTTCCGCTTCGCCCAGGCCCAGGCGGGAGCTTCCGCCGAGGCCGCGCAGCCGATAACGCCCGGCATCGACAAGCAGATCCTCAAGTGGATGGACGCCGAGAAGATCGACGGTTTCGTCAGCTGGGCCAAGGCGAAACATCCCGAGTTCGGGGAGGTCGAGATCGGAGGGTTCAAGCCCTATGCGGTCACGAACCCTCCCGCGGCGAAGCTGGCCGACCTTGGGGCCTCCCATGCCAAGTTCGCCGTGCACATCGCTTCGCTCTTCCCCCGGGTGAATGTGGCCTCCCTCGAGGCCGTCAGCCACGGCGGCGGCATCTTCAGGATCAAGGCGGAGGTCGAGAACACGGGTTTCTGGCCAACCTCTCTCGCCCAGGGGCAGACGGCACGGTCCGTCAAGCCGACCATGGTCCAGCTCGGCGTCGATCCGGACGCGGTCCTCTCGGGCAGCGCCAAGACGAGCTTCCTGCCGACTCTCGCCGGCTCCGGCAGCCGGGCCAGGTACGAATGGCTCATCAAGGGCAAGACCGGTGAGGTCGTCGAGCTCCTCGTACGATCGGAAAAGGGTGGGACGGCGACAGCCCGGGTGACCCTGAAGGTAAAGTGAGAACGACCATGAGAACACGCAAGATCTTCTCCTCCATCCTGGTCCTGGCCGCCGGGCTCGCCCTGACGGCGTCCTTCGCCCCGGCCCAGAAGGCCTCCGACCCCGCGTTCAAGGTTAAGCTCGACTTCAACCGCTGGCACGACACGAACGAGCTCTATGCCGACATGAAGCGGCTCCAGGCCGCCTTCCCCAAGTTCCTCAAGCTCGAGTCGATCGGCAAGAGCCACAACGGCCGCGACCTCATGCTCATGACCGTCAATAACCCGGCCACGGGGCCCGAATCGGGCAAGGCGGGCATGTACATCGAGGCCAACGTCCACGGCAACGAGATCCAGGGCGGCGAGGTCTGCCTCTATACGATCTGGTACCTCATGGAGAACTACGGCCGCATCGGCGACGTCACCCGGCTCGTCGACGAACGCGTCTTCTACATCATCCCCACGGTCAACCCCGACGGCCGGCAGTATTTCATGGAAGGGCCGGGCGGCAACGCCCGGTCGGGGCACGTCCCGGTCGACGACGACAACGACGGCGTCTTCGACGAGGACCCGCCCGAGGACATCAACGGCAACGGCATCGTCGAGCAGATCCGCAAGCGTGTGCCCGGCGAAGGCAATTACCGCATCAGCCGGACGAATCCCAGCGTCCTCGAGCCCGTGCCCTTCGGCGAAACGGGCGACTACATCCTGCTCGGACAGGAAGGGGCCGACAACGACGGCGACGGCATGGTCAACGAGGACGGGCCCGGCAGCTACGACCCGAACCGGAACTGGCCCAGCGACTGGCAGCCGGATTACGTCCAGAGCGGGGCCATGGACTATCCTTTCCAGATCCCCGAGGCCCGCGCGGTCGCGGACTTCCTAAAGGCCCATCCGAACATCTCCGGCGTCCAGTCCTACCACAACAACGGCGGCATGATCCTCCGCGGGCCGGGCGCCGAATCGGTGGGCGAATACCCGATGGGCGACGTCCGTTTCTATGACGAGCTCGGCCAAAACGGCGAGCGCATCCTGCCTTTCTACCGCTATATCGTCCTCTGGAGCGGGCTGTACACCGTGCACGGCGGATTCATCGACTATACGAATGACGGGCTGGGCATCCCCTCGTTCTCCAACGAGCTCTGGAACGGCGATCAATACTTCACGAGCCCCGCTCTCCAGGAACAGCAGGCCGACCCCGCGAGCCCCATCGCCCCGGCCGTCTCCCGCTATTACTTCGACAAGTACCTTGAGTTCGGGGACGAGTTCCTCGAGTGGAAGCCGTTCGATCATCCCCAGTTCGGGAAGGTCGAGATGGGCGGCATCTGGAAGAAATACCAGGGCCGCGTCCCGCCGCGGTTCATGAACGAGGAGCTGTGCCACCGGAACATGGCCTTCTCCCTCTACCAGGCCGGCGAGATGCCGCTTGTCCGAATGGGCGAAACCTCGGTCGAGAAGGTCGGCGGGGATGTCTACCGGATCTTCGTCGACATCACCAA
>Ga0214473_10000638_pt1 | contig 48659 bp, 48 predicted proteins | sample RVTome_7_FD_203509 | JGI IMG/M metagenome (GOLD analysis project Ga0214473, IMG submission 203509) | Soil microbial communities from uranium-contaminated site in the Upper Colorado River Basin, Wyoming, United States - RVT98D197 | ecosystem: Environmental > Terrestrial > Soil > Contaminated >...
CGATCATGGTCGTGTTCTGGATACCCAGGGACACGGTCTTCTTGACGGCCTTGCCGCCCTCGACGATGAAGACATAGGAGTTCTCGAGGATGGCCTGCTGGGGGACGACCATGGCGTTCTCGTGCGATTGGACCTCGAAAACGAGGTCGCCGAACGTGCCCGGCCGCAGGGCGGCGTCGGGATTGTCGAAGACGGCCTCAACGCCGAACTTCTTGTTCAGCGGATCGGCGGTCAAGTTGACAACGCGGATGGCCCCGCGGAAGTCGCGGCCGGGGAAGGAGCCGACCCGGAGGATGGCTTCCTGGCCCTTGCGGATGCGGCCGATGTCCTCGGACGAGACGGCCACGGCGAGCTTGATCTTGGAGTAGTCCATCAAGGTCAGCACTCCGGAGGCTCCGCCGCCGAAGCCGCTCATCATCGGGTTGATGACGTCCCCGACTTCGGCGTTCTTCGAAGCGATGACGCCGCTGAAGGGGGCCTTCATCAGGGAGACGTCGAGGGCGTGCTGGGCCAGGTTGAGGCCGGCCCGAGCCTGCTCGAGCTGGGCGGCGGCGGCGTCGAAGGCGAGCTGGATCTTCTCGCGCTGTTGCTCGGAGACGGCGTTCTCCTTGATCAGGCGGTCCATGCGCTCCCTGTTTCGGAGGGCGTCCGCGTAGCTCGCCTCGGCCACGGCCACCCCGGCCTCGGCTTGTTTGAGCTGGAGTCGGATGGAGCTCGTCTCGAGCTCGGCCAGGAGCTGGCCCTTGGTGACACGGTCGCCGGCCTCAGCGTAGATGCGGGAGATCTTGCCGCCCACTTCCGGGGTGATGTTGATCTTGGTCAGGGCTTCGACCGTTCCGGTGTAGGTGATCTTCTCCGTGATCCGGGCCCGCTCGACCTTGAAGACCTTGACGGGCGCCGCGCCGTATGTTTCGGCCGACCCGGCCGTTGTCCCGGCGGGCTTCTTGCAGGCGACAGTAGCGGCGAGGACGGCAGCGGCGAGAGCGATGACGATCCGGTAATGGCGACAGGTGATAGGTTGTTTCATGGGTTCCTCCGTTAGTTCGAGCGGCTCTCGGACCGGCTCCGGCCGACGGCCTTCTCGAGCTGGGCCTGGGAGATGGCGCAATCATAGAGCGCCTGGGAATAGTTGGTCCGGGCCTGGCTCAAGGCGACCTGGGCCGTCGAGACGTCCAGGTTCGTGGCCAGCCCCTCGGCATAATTCAGCTCCGCGATGCGGACGGCTTCGCGGGCCTGTTCGACGTTCTTCCCCTGGGAGAGCAGGGTCTCCCGGGCTTGGTTGTTGTTGAGGACCGCCTGCCGGACCTCGAGCGCGATGGCGTCCGAGAGGCCCTTGCGGGTCCAGTCAAGCTCGCGGATCATGGCCTTCGACTGGCCGACCCGGGCCCCGGACTCGAACCCGTTGAAGAGGGGCAGGGTCAGGGACAGATTGATCGTATAATAGTTCTGCCAAGCGCCCTTGCGGAGGCTCAGCGCGTCCGACCAGAAGTTGTAGGCGCCGCCGACGGCCAGGGTCGGCATCATCGAGCCGCGGGCGATCTTGAGCATCTCGCCGGCCATGCCGCGCTGGTAGTCGAGTTGGCGGATCTCCGGGCGCTGGGCCAGGGCTTCATCGACGATGGCCTCCGAGACCACGTCGAGAGGCGGCGCCGAAAGCTCGCCCTTGACCTCGACCGGGGTGTCGAGCTCGATGCCGAGGACGGTCTTCAGGCCGAGGGAGGCGATTTCGACGCTGTTGCGGGCCCGGATCGCCTGGGGCTTGAGATTGGCCACCTGGACCTCCGAGCGGAGCAGATCGAACTTCGAGGCCATGCCGACCTCGTGGAGGTTCTTGACGTTCTCCATGAATTTCTCGGCCAGGCCAAGGGCCTCCGCGGCGACCGCCGAGAACTCCTTGGCCAGGAGATAGCCGTAGAACGCCCGCTTGGCGCTGAAGATGGTCTCCTGCTCGGACAGGCGGACCGATTCCTGGCTCGCCTTGACCCCGAGATTGGCCTGTTTGTACCCGGCCGTCAGCCGGCCCCCCGCGAACAGGGGCAGTGAGAAGGCCAGGGCCATCTGGTAATCCTTCGTGAAATCGATGGAGATCCGCTGGGCCGGCTCGCCGGGAATGAGCGAGGGGAATTCCAGGAAGAAGAGCTTCTCGTCCAGGGTGTCGGTTCCCTGGGCGTTGAGGGTCGGCAGAAAGCCGGCCACGGCCTGACGGACCTGCGAGCGGGCCTGGTTGACCTTCTCCTGGGTGGCCAGGTAGAACGGATTCTGGCGGAGGGCCAGAGCGACGGCATCGTCGAGTGTCAGGACGAGCGTCGGCTTCGTTTCCTGAGCGGCCAGGACGGCCGGCCCGAGGGCGGCGAGCGTCAGGGTGATCAGCAAAGCGGCCGTCTTTCTCATGTCAGATCTCCTTGCCGGAATGTCCGGGGTTCCGGATCCCCTCGATGATGAACCGGGTCAGGCTCTCGGCGGCGACAGGCCGCCTCGGCGCATCGCCTTGCCAAAGCTGCGAGTGGGCATAGCCCTGGAGGACCGCTTCAACGAAGGCTGCGGCCTGGGCGCCGTCCATGGGCCGGAATTCTCCGGATGCGACGCCCTGGTTCAGGATGCGGGCCGCGACGTCGATCAGCTCCTGCCTCTTCTGCTTGACCATGCCAAGCATCTTGCGGTCCGCGGCCGGCGCCGAGCCCGCCTTGCCGGGCGGATAGGCGAAAAGGCGCATGAGCTTGAACATCGCCTTGTCCATCCACAGGACCCGGTTGAAATGCCTCGTGTCTTCGCTGCTTTGGAGGACGGCCTGGACGACCCGGCCGAGCTTCTCCGCGGCGCTGCCGGGGCCGTCGGCGATCTTGATCAGTCCCACCCGGATAACGTCGAAGAAATGCCCCAGGATCTCGAAGAGCAGAGCGCCCTTGCCCGGGACGTATTTGTAGATCGTCGCCTTAGCCAGCTGGGCTTCCCGGGCGACGTCGTCCATCGTCAGGGAGCTGTAGCCCTTGCGGAGGATGACCTTTTCCGCGGCGTGCAGGATGATCTCCCGGTAGCCCTCGCGGCGGCGGACTTCGCGCTCACGTCGGACGTCGCTCGTTTTCATGTTTTTGAACCTGTAGGTTTATAATTTGAACTTATGAGTCTATTTTTTGAACCAACTGGTTCTCGCTAAAATACGCCTCCGGATTGCGTTTGTCAAGACCCCAAAACCGCGGTAGAATGGGGGCGGTTTCAAGGTTATACGGGATAAGATGGAAGAGAGTTCCCGGCGCCTCTCGGGGGCCCTGCTTTGGGCGTTGCTATTCGCCTGTCTCCCGCCGGAGCCCTCCCCGGCCGCGGCTTTCCCGCAGGACATCCAAGCCGGGAGCTCAGCCTGGTGGGAGGTCCGCCTCGTTGTCACGGCCGAAGGCGAGTACAGCGTCAAAGGCGGCCAGACGCCGGTCGCGGGGACCTACACCTGCAAAGCCAGCTGGGAAGGCCGGCTGGAGCCGGACGGCGAGGATTTCCTCCTCATCCATATCAAGACCGAGATCCTGGAATGGCGCCTCCGCGAAACGTCTCGACCGGCCGGACGCGAGAGCGTCCTCGAACCCCCCGCCGCGGCCAAGCCCGCGTTCCGCATGAGCTATGTGCTCAAGGACGGGCGGGAGGTCGAGTTCGTCTTTGAGATCAGCGCCTTTCAGGTGCCCTTGCACGCCTCCTTGGTCTCGGTGCCGTTGGAGCTGCCCCGCTCTTCGAGCCGGACGGCCGGGCTCCCGGGCCAGGGCTACGGCGATTTCGTCTGTCGCGGCTCGAGCCGGCTCGTCATCCCGGAGACCGACCTCGCGCGGCGGAGGCCCGAGCGCTCATTTTCCTGGGACTGGCGGAGGGAGAGGCAGGTCATCAAGGAAGGACGGGTCTTTTCCGTGAGCCAGGCTCATACGGCCAAGGCCGTCATCACCCTCGCCGCCCACTGACCGGCGCGTCAGGCGCGGGGATGGAACTTGTCGTAAACGCGGCGAAGCCGCTCCCTGGTCACGTGAGTGTAGATCTGCGTCGTCGTGATCTGGCTGTGGCCGAGCATGAGCTGGACCGAGCGCAGGTCCGCCCCCCTATCGAGCAGGTGCGTCGCGAACGTATGCCGGAGGACGTGGGGGCTGATCTTCTCGGACAGGCCGGCCTTGGCGGCATGTTGGCGCAGGAGCTTCCAGACGCCCTGCCGGGTGAACGGGCGCCCGCGCCGCGACAGGAAGAGCTCTTCCCGGCCGTCCGCATCGTCGAGGGGCCGGGCCGTGGCGAGATAGCCCTTGATCGCGTCGCAGGCCGAGCGTCCGAGGGGGACGATCCTTTCCTTGCCGCCCTTGCCCCGGCAGACGAGGAAGCCGTCGTCGAGGTTGATCTCGGCGAGCTTGAGGGCGGCGAGCTCCGAAACGCGCAGCCCGGAGCCGTAGAGGACCTCCAGCATGGCCCGGTCCCTCAGACCGCGCGGCTTCTTCTCGTCGGGGGCCTGGAGAAGGGCTTCGGTTTCGGCGACCGTCAGGAACTTGGGCAGCGCGAGCCAGGTCGAGGGCGTCGTCAGGAGGGACGTGGGGTCCTTCTTGAGGAAGCCGCTGAGAACGAGGAAGCGAAAGAAAGAGCGGAGGGCGGAGATCAGGCGGGCCAGGGACCTCGCCGAAAGCCCCGACTGGCTTTCGCCGTGAATGAACCGCACCAGGGTGTCCTCTGAGACACGCTCGAGGGGGACCTTCCCGGCCTTGAGGACGTCCGCGAGCTTGCGGATGTCCCTCGAATAGGACTGGACGGTGTTCGCAGCGAGGCCCTTCTCGACCGCCAGATATTCGAGGAAGAGGCGCAGGGCGGCCTCGGACGAGGCGGCGGGACGCTTCATGTCAGGAACGGATTCGAGCTGCGCTCCTGTTCGACCGTCGTATGGGGCCCGTGGCCGGGAAGGACGACCGTCTCCTCGGGGAGCGAGAGGATGCGCTCCCGGATGGACCGCTCAAGGTCCTTCCAGGAGCCGCCGGGGAGATCGGTCCGGCCGACCCCGCCGCAGAAGAGGGTGTCCCCGGAGAAGAGGAACCCGCCGTGCACGAAGCCGATGCTCCCCGGGGTGTGTCCGGGCGTGTGGATGATCCGGAGCGACGTCCGGCCGATAGCGACCTCATCGCCGTCGGCGAGAAGACGATCCGGCGCGGGCGAGTTCCTGGCCCCGAGAAGCAGGGACAGCTCGATGTAATCGGAGACTTGGAGCATGCCGGTGTCCGCGGCGTGCATGGCCAGCGGAACGGCGTACTTCTGGACGATGTCGCTGTTGGCGCCGATGTGGTCGACGTGACCGTGGGTGTTGAGGACGATGACGGGCTTGAGCTCCAGGTCGGCGATGGTCGCGATGATCTTCTCGGGGTCGGCGCCGGGGTCGATGACGGCGCACTCGCGCGTCTCTTCATCGTAGACGAGATAGCAGTTGGTTTCGAGGGGCCCGACCACCACCAATTCGTACTTCATACCCGCACCCGGAGCCATCTTAATGCCAAAGTTCACGTGAGTCAACCGGACGCGATCATCTGTTCGCGGGTGCTGGCTGCGGAGGGGTTTCAGGATAAAAAATGGGGACTCGCGCGGGAACACGCACAAAGAGTACATGTCCCCGTTTCCCCGTGCTATAATTCGGGCATGGACGTGCTCATAACCCCCGAAGCGCGGCGCGAGATCGAGGCGCTGAAGGCCTTCCGGCCCAAGCCGGGGACCTGGGGCGCGATCATCGGACACAAGCGGGGGCCCCGGATCATCGTAGAGAAGATCCTGGCTGCCGGGGACCCGGGGACCGTGCCGGACGATCGGCTGCTCGCCGGTCTCGAAAAGATCTGGCCGGGTCGGGTCGTCGGGATCGTGGCCGTGCGGCCCGGCGTCGTGTTCAGGAAAGCGTTGCTCGGGCCGGCCTGGTACGGCAAGCTCGTCCTGCGCTGGGCCGGCCCCGCCAAGGCGCCGGTCCTCAGCCCCTCCGTGATCGAGTTCAAGCGGGACTTTTTTTTCGATCCCGTTCCGTTCGCCCCGGCCGCGAAGGAGGAAGCCCATGAGTGAAGCCCTGACGCGCGAGGAAGAGATCACCTGCCTCAAGCTCGCCCGCGAAGCGCTCGAGCACCACTTCAAGACGGGCGGCCGGATGCGTTCGCCCGCCAAGTCCGGCACGCTCAAGGAGAAGAGGGGCGCCTTTGTCACCTTGACCGTGGACGGGGAGCTGCGCGGCTGCGTCGGCTATCCCTTGCCGGTGAAGCCGCTCGACGAAACCATCATCGAGATGGCCATCGCCGCCGCCTGTCACGACAACCGGTTCGAACCCCTGGAGGCTAAAGAGCTGACCCGTCTGAAGATAGAGATCTCGGTCCTGGGCCTGCCCGAGCCCGTCGGAGATCCCGGCAAGGTCGAGGTCGGCCGCCACGGGATCATCGTCTCGAAGGGCTACAACAAGGGGCTGCTACTGCCCCAAGTCCCGGTCGAGCACGGCTGGGACAGGGAGACATTCCTCAGCCACGGCTGTCTCAAAGCGGGGCTCCGGCCCGAAGAATGGAAGAAGGGGGCGGAGATCGAGACCTTCACCGCCCAGGTCTTTTCCGAATAGCGCCGCCGCGAGCGGGCTTATTTTTTCTTTTTCGCCAGCGCGTCCAGCTCCGTCTTGGCTTCCGCCTTCAGCATGTCGTCCTTCGAGGTCGTCTTGGGCATGTCGATGACCTTCTGGAAGGACTCGGCCGCTTCATCATACCTCTTGAGGGCGACCAGCGTCCGGCCGAGCTCGAGGTAATGGTTGATGTATTCGGGATGGAGCTCGATGGCCTTGCGGAGATACTTTTCGGATTCCGCATAGGACCCCTTGGGGATGGATCCGTAGATAACGCTGCCGAAGAACCTCTTGGCCCCGCCGATCTCGTCCATCCGCCGGTGCCAGCGCCCGTAGGCGTGATAGGCGAGATGGTTCGTCGGATCGAACTCGATGGCCTTCTCGATCTCGGCCCGGACTTCCTTCGAGGCCTCGATCTGTTCTTTCTTGCCGAGCAGGAGGAGCCGCTTGCCGTTCGAGGCGGCCAGTTGGAAATGGCCCCACGTGTCGTTCGGGTTCGCGGCCACCGCTTTGCGGGCCAGCGCCGTGGCCTCGGTGTACATCTTCTTTTGCTGCTCCTTGACATCCTTGCCGGCCGCCGGGATGACGTCGGCGATGTCGACGATGGCCCGCGAGGCCTTCCACAGAGCATCGTAGTTCGCGGGCTCGAGCGCGAGCGCCGCCCGATAGTGCTCGAGGGCCTTGGCGTCATCCAGCATGGCGTAAGCTGCGTCACCCTCCCGCACGTGGTCGGCCGCCGTCTGGGCCAGGGCCGGCGCGGCAAGCAGGGCGACAATAGCGAATGCGAACAGGATCTTCTTCATTGTTTTCCCTCCGTGATACCTACCTATGGCAATTTTCATGGAGAATGTCAAGCCGCGGGCGCCCCGGGACGGGCCCTCGGGCTCCGGCAGGCCTCGATGGCCAGTCCGGCCAGGAAGCCGGCGGCGCCGACGGCGACGCCGAGCGGCAGGGACCGCGGCCAGGCGGGAATGGGCAGGACCCGTAAGCCCGAATCCCCGAGGAACGAGACCGCGGCATAGCCGCCGCCGAGGGCCAGGCCCAGGATGCCGGCCAGCGGGACCCTTTTCTTCAGGAAAAGAGCGGCCAGGCCCGGGACGAGCAGGCCCTCGGCCATGATGGCCGAGGCCAGCCCCAGGGTCTTGAGGATGTCGCCCAGCCGGGCGGCGATGAGCAGCGCGGCCAGCGCGAGGGCCGCGGTCGCGACCTTGGCCAGGACGAGAGGCCGGCCGCCGGCGCCCGCGCCCGCTCTCCGTCCGAGAAGGTCCTTCGTCAGCGTGAAGGCCCCGGCGTTGAGGGCCGCGTCCATGGTCGACAGGATCGCCGCGAGCACGGTCACGAAGACGAGCCCGCCGAGGAAGGACCCCGCCTTCTCCGAGACGAAGCGGGTGACGAGAGGAACGCCGGTCCCGGTCCCGCCATCCGGAAAGACCGGGAGGAATAGCATGCCGGCCAGGACGATGCCGGCATAGAAGAGCCCGAGGAGAAGGGCCGCGCCGGCCGTGCCGCGGCGGGCTGTCTTTTCGCTCCGGGCCGCCTGCATCCTCTGCCAGGCGATGGGCGAGATCGTCCAGGCCAGGACGAACGAGAGGGCGATGAGGACGTTGCGCTCCGCCCCCGCCAGGACATCAAAATACCCGCTCTTCCCGGACGCGGACGCGGCGGCCCGCACCGCTCCCCATGTCGTCCTCGAGGCCAGGGAGGCCGCCATTCCGGCGACGCCGGCTACGAGGAGCATGAACTGAAGGACGTGCGTCCTGGCCAGGGCCTGAAGTCCGCCCGCCGTCGAGTAGACGATGACGATCCCGGCCGCGATGGCCAGGCTGACCAGGGGTCCGGCGCCCAGGAAAGCGCCCAGAAAAGGCCCGGCCGCGACGATCTGGGAAGCGGCCAGGACGGTCATGTACCAGACGATGAGGATCGTCGTCATGGAGCCGGCCGTCTTCCCGTAGCGGTCGCGCATGAGCTCGGCCGGAGTCGAGCCCGAGACGGCCCGGATGGGCCGGACGAGCGCGGTGAGGACAAGCAGTGCCGCCACGGCGGGGACGCCGATGATCCAGATCGCGCTGAGGCCGTCGCGGAACGCTTCGTCGGTCGACACGAGAAGAGAAGCCGCCCCGATCCAGGAGGCGCAGAGGGAGAGCGCGACGCGGCCGGCGCCGAGCCGCCGCGAGGCCAGGAAGAACGATTCGAGGTCCCCAGGCTTGCGACGGAAGCCGAAGCCCGCCGCCCAGAGAGCGGCCACGTACGCGGCGATGGCCAGGACGAAGCCCGTTTTCATGCCCAGGGAGTATACAACAAAACGGGGACACGAACCTGAGGTACATGTCCCCGTTTTTGCGCTATAATAACCGGCATGAAGCGCCCTATAGCGGTCGTGGCGGGCTTGTTCGCCCTGGCTGGCGCCTTCCTGCCCCACGCCCCCGCCACTGCCTCCTCCCCCGCCGTGTCAGCCGCCGAGGCCGTGGCCAACCTCGAGCGGGCCCTCAAGGCCGTCACGTCGCTCCAGGCCCGTTTCGAGCAGCTCCACTTTTCCATGTCGATCTCGGAGCCCCTGCGCGAGAAGGGGGAGCTCTTCCTCCAGAAGCCCGACCGCATGCGCTGGAGCTACAAGGACCCCCAGGACAAGACCTTCCTCTACAAAGAGGGCATCCTCGAGATGTACCTGCCCGAGGAGAACCAGCTCACCCGGAGCCCGGTCTCCGAGGAGGCCCTGAAGTCCGACATCTTCGGCATCTTCCTCGGGACGATGTCCTTCGGCGACGCCTATGTCATCGAGGACAACGCCTTCCCGACGGAAGCGACACGAGTCCGCCAGGTCAAGCTGACCCCCAAGGTCGAAGGGGATTTCACCCATATCCTCCTCGAGATCGACGAGGCGACTTGGCTGCTCCGGCGGGCCATTTTCCTCGAGTGGGCGGGGAACAAGCGCGAGTTCCTCTTCACCCAGATCAAGACCGGCGTCCGTATCCCGGCCAGGACCTTCACCCTGAAGGTGCCCCCGGGCACCGAGATCATCGACGACACGGAGAGCGGGAAGCGCTAGGGGGGCGCTGAACCTTTCGGGCCGAGGATCGTATGAACACCCGAGGGCAGGATACTCTCTCGATGACAGAAGACCGTCAGCTTGTATCCAAAGCCCTCGGAGGAGACCGCAAGGCGTTCGAAATGATCGTCCGCAAATACGAGCAGCCGCTCACGAGCTACCTCGGCCGCATGACCGGAGAGCGCGAGGCGGCCCTCGATTTCGCCCAGGAAGTGTTCCTCAAGGCCTATTGCTCGCTCGCGTCCTACCGCCCCGCTTTCAAGTTCAGCACCTGGCTGTTCAAGATCGCCTCGAACCACATGATCGATCATTGGAGGAAGAAGAAGCTGCCGACCGTCTCCATCGACCAGCCGGTCGACGACGGGGACGGCCCGCTGACCCCTCAGGTCCCCGACCCGGGACCGTCGGTCGCCCGCAAGTTCGAGCTGGCCGAGATCCGGCAGAAGATCGAGCGGGCCCTCGAGTCCGTCCCGGAGGCGCTCCGGGAGCTCTTCATCCTCCGCCACGTCAACGAGTTCTCGTACGAGGAGATCGCGGATATCAAGAGCCTGCCCGTGGGCACGGTCAAGAACCGCGTCTTCCAGGCCAAAGAGCTGCTGAGAAAGAGAATGGAGGCATCGTGACGTCCTGCCCTCGCCCCGCAGACCTCTATCTCTATCTCGAGGGCGAGCTCGGCCCCTACGACGCCCGGAAGCTCGAAGAGCACGTCGAATGCTGCCCGGCCTGCCGCGACGCACTGGACGAAAGGCGGCTCCTCCACGAGGCCTTCACCACCCTCCCACCGTTCGAGGTGCCCGGGGATTTCGCCCGTTCGGTCATGGACAGCCTGCCCGAGCCGGAGGTCCGGAAGGCCCGATGGCTCGCGCCCCTCGTCGCGGCCGTATCCGCGCTCGCGGTCGGTCTGGCCGGCTTCAACCTCTTCACGGGCCTGAGCGTTTTCGAGGTCATGGTCGCCGTCAACAGCTTCTTCGGGTCGGTCGTCGCTCAGGCGACGCCTCTCGCCGCCAAGGCCTTCAAGATCGGGAACGTCCTGCTGAAGGTCGCCGGGGATCTCGTGGCCCTGGGCTTCTCCGGCCTGGGGACCTTCTCGCGTATCCTGGGCCCGCAGGGGACCGTCCTCGTCATCGGCCTGGGCGCCCTTCTATCGGTCCTCGCCCTCTTCGGGGCGAGACGATTCCTCCGCCAGGGAGAAAACTCATGATGAAGAAGATACTGACTCTGGCCCTTTTCGGCCTGTTCGTCCTGGTCCCTCTCGCCGCCCCGCCGGCGGCCCGGGCCGAGATCAGCTCCCAGAAGGAGATCCACGTCGCCCCCGGGGACACGCAAGAGGAGATCATCAGCTTCGGCGGCCATGTCCTGATCGAGGGCAAGGTCAAGAACGACGTCGTCGTCATCGGCGGATCGATCACGGTCAGCGGCGAGGTCGGACAGTCCGTCGTGGGCATCGGCTCGCGGGTCATCGTCAAGTCCACGGCCTCGATCGGCAAGGACCTGGCCGCCCTGGGCGGGACCCTGGAGAAGGAGCCGGGCTGCACGATCGGCGGCGATACGGTCTATTTCCAGACGCGCGAGCTCGGCGACCGGCTTTTCAAGGACGGGCACCTTTTCAAGGGCGTCTTCTCCCTCTCGCTCATCCCCATCATCATCGTCGTGAAGCTCATCATCATCTTCCTCTGGCTCATCGTCGCCGTGATGGGCGCCGCGCTCTTCCCCAAGCCCCTCGCCTTCGCCGCCGGGGAGATCCGCAAGCACTTCTGGCCGGCGCTGGGGACGGGCATCGTGGCCATCCTCGTCTTCACGATGCTGATGTTCTTCGCCGTCCTGCTGAGCTTCATCCTCATCGGCATCCCGATCGCCTTGGCCCTCGCGGTCGCCGGGACGATCGTCTGGGTGTTCGGCCGGCTGGCCGTCTTCTTCCTCCTCGGCGAGAGCGCCCTGAGGGCCCTCCGCTCCCGGAACGTCTCGGCGATGGGCGCCGTCCTGATGGGCCTCCTCGTCGTCAGCCTGGCCGGGTTCGTGCCGGTCCTCGGGTTCCTGTTCACGTTCGTGATGAACGCCGTCGGCTGGGGCATCGCCATCCGGACGAAGTTCGGCTCGCGCGAGAACTGGTTCGTCAAAAAGCCGGTATGCTGACGCGGCTCAGCGCTCGAGAATCTCTTTCTCTTTCGCCGCGGCCAGCTCTTCGGTCTTCGCGATCGTCTCGTCGAGGAGCTTCTGGAGCTGTTCGAGCCCCGAGAACTTCTCGTCCTCGGTGATCTCCTTCTCCTTCTCGAGCTCCTCGATGAAATCCTTGGCCTCGCGGCGCATATTGCGCAGGGCCGTTTTCTCCTCCTCGAGCATCTTGCCGATCTTCTTGGCCATCTCCCGGCGGCGCTCCTCGTCGAGGGGCGGGATGGGGACACGGAGGAGCTTGCCGTCGTTGAGCGGGTTGAGGCCGAGATCGGCCCCGCGGATGGCCTTGTCGACCGGCTCCAGCATCGAGGGGTCGTAGGGCTGGATGACGATGAGGGTCGGCTCGGGCACCTTGACGGTGGCCACCTGGTTGACCGGAGTGAGAACGCCGTAGTAGCTGACCTTGATCTCCTCGAAGATGCTGATGTTGGCCCGGCCTGTCCGGAGCATCCCGATCTCCTTGCGGAAATGCTCGGCCGAGGTCTTCATCTTCTTGGCTGTATCGTTGAGCGCGTCTTTGACCATGGTGTTCCTCTCGAAAACCGTGATGCGACCCTTGGGATGATAGAATAGGCGCTTTTGACTGTCAAGGAACGCGGGAAGCGGTCCCGTCCAGAGCGGGGAACGGGAAGAGCCGCGACGGCCGGTGCTCCTGATCCATGATGCCCTTCAGCCTGGCGACGGTGTTGGGGTGCATCGCCGCGATGTTGGCCGCCTCGGCGAAGTCGTTTTCGATGTCGTAGAGCTCGATCGGAGCGGCGGGGTTGGCTAGGAGGTCCCGGCGGACGGCCTTCCAGCGGCCCTGCCGGGCCATCTGCTGGCCGCCGTAGCCCGGGAATTCCATGTAGAGGGGACGGGAGGCGCCCGCGGCGGCGTTTCCCGTGATAACCGGGAGACGGCTCGCCCCGTCCAGCCCCGATGGCACGCGGGCCGACGCGCCGGCGGCGTCGAGCAGCGTCGGGAGCATGTCCTGGAAGGCGATGATCGCGGAGCTCTGGCGCCCGGCCGGGACGAAGCCCGGCCGCCGGGCGATGAACGGCACCCTGATGCCGCCCTCATAGACGGAGCCCTTCTGGCCGCGGAAGCCGTCCGCGCCGCCGAAGAACGCCGCGTCGTAGCCGCCGACGGCGAAGGTCGGGCCGTTGTCGCTGGCGAAGAGGACGAGCGTGTCCTTGTCCAGTTCGAGTTTCGCGAGAAGGGCCAAGATACGGCCGACGCTCCGGTCGAAACGCGTGACCATGGCCGCGTAGGCCGCCCGCGGCCGGCTCTGGGGCTGGTATCCCTTGCGGCCGTCATAAGGCATCTCCGGCCAAAGGCCTTCGTATTCGGCGAGGGAGTCCTCCGGGACCTGGAGGGCCAGATGCGGAACGGTTGTGGCAAAAAAGAGGAAGAACGGCTGCCGTCGGTTCCCGGCGATGAAGTCGAGGGCTTCGATTTCGAAAAGGTCCGGAGCGTATCGCCGTCCCGTCGGCCCGCCCTCGTTCCCCTCGAGCCGGACCCGCTCGCGGTTTCGCCAAAGCTCGGGAGGGTAGTGATTATGGGCCCGGCGCTGGCAGTTGTAGCCGAAGAAGAAGTCGAAGCCCTGCGAGAGCGGCTCCCCTTCCGAGCCGGGATAGCCGAGGCCCCATTTGCCGACGAGGCCCGTCGCATAGCCCTCGTTACGGAGCAGCCGCGGTAGCGTCGGAGTCCCCTCCGGCAGCGGGGCCTGGCCTTCAGGCTCGATCTCGGCGTTGTCTCGGATGTGGGCGTGACCCGTGTGGAGGCCGGTCAGCAGGACGCACCTCGAAGGCGCGCAGACCGGGCTGCCCGAATACGCCTGGGTGAAGCGCGTCCCTTCGGCCCCCAATCGGTCGATGTGGGGAGTCCGGATCCTCGTTTCCCCATTGCATCCGAGCTGAGACCAACCGAGGTCATCGGCGAGGATGAGCACGATATTGGGCTGGGCCCGGCCCGACCGGCAGGCCGGAGAGCCGGCCATCGAGAGCGCCGCGGCCCCCGCCCCGGTACGCAAGGCGGCCCTCAGGAAATCGCGGCGGCTCGGCATGCCGTCAGATTAATCTCGGCCCCGGGGGAAGTCAAACAGAAGGGGTCAAACCTACGGCAGGGAGCGAAGTCCCCGAAGCGACCATCAGAAGCGGTGCGGAGCGACTCGGAGCAGCGCTTCTGGGAGATGTCTTAGTAGAGCCGGGAGGGAGGAAATGGAGAAATGGTATTGTGTCCCCGATTTAATAGACGCGGGTGCCGATGGCCTCGCCCATGACGGCGCGCCTGATGTTGCCGCCCTTGCCGAGGGCGAAGACGAGGATGGGCATGCTGTTGTCGCTGCAGAGCGAGATGGCCGTGGCGTCCATGACCCGGAGGTTCTTCTTGAGGACGTCGATGTAGCGGATGGCCTTGAACCGCTTGGCCGCCTTGTCGGTCACCGGGTCGGAGGAATAGACGCCGTCGACCTTGGTGGCCTTGAAGATGATCTCGGCCCCGATCTCGAGGGCCCGCTGGGCGGCCGCGGTATCGGTCGTGAAGAAGGGGCTGCCGATGCCGGCCGAAAAGATGATGATCCGGCCCTTTTCCATGTGCCGGATGACCCGCCGCCGGATGAATGGCTCGGCGACGGACTTGATCTCGATGGCCGAGACGTGGCGCGTGTCGGCCCCGGCCTTGTCGAGGGCCGCCTGCAGGGCGATGCCGTTGATGACCGTGGCCAGCATGCCCATCTGATCGGCCGAGCCCTGGTCGATGCCGTCCTTGATGCCCTTGGCGCCGCGGAAGAGGTTGCCGCCGCCGATCATGACGGCGACGTCGACGCCGAGGTCATGGACCTCTTTGATCTCGCGGGCGACGGCGAGGGCCCTGTTGAAATCGATGCCCGAGGTGATGTCGCCGAGGAAGGATTCGCCCGAAAGCTTGAGGAGGATGCGCTTGTAGGCCGGCTTGCTCATGGGTCAGGCTCCGGCCGGTATTCTATACCGGTTCGGGCCCGGACTTCAATCCCGTTCGCGAGGAGCCTTAGTCCTGCCCGATCTCGAAGCGCACGAACCGCCCGACCTTGATGTTCTCGCCCATCTTGGCGATGAGCTTGGTCACGAGGTCGCGGACTTTGAGCTTGTCTTCGCGGATGTAGGGCTGGTCGAGGAGGCAGACCTCCTCGAAGAACTTGTTCAGCTTGCCCTGGACGATCTTCTCCATGATCTCCGGCGGCTTCTTCATGTCGCCGAGCTGGGCCAGGACGATCTCCTTTTCCTTGGCCACGATGTCCGCGGGGACGTCGGTCGAGGCGATCCAGCGCGGCTTGGCCGCCGCGATCTGCAGGCCGATCTCCTTGACGAGGTCCTGGAACTCGCAGTTGCGGGCCACGAAGTCGGACTCGCAGTTGAGCTCGACGAGCACGCCGATGCGGCCGTTCATGTGGATGTAGGACCCGACCAGGCCTTCCTTGGCGGCCCGGCTGGACTTGGCCTCGGCCCGGGCGTAGCCCTTCTTGCGCAGGATCTCGATGGCCTTGTCCATGTCGCAGTCGCACTCGGCCAGGGCGCCCTTGCACTCCATCATGCCGATGCCGGTCCTCTCGCGAAGCTCTTTGACCTTATCCGCGGTGATCTCCATGATATCCTCTTTCCGACCGCTCAGACCTCTTCGGGGACCCCGCCCTCGGGCGTCTCCGCGGCGGCCGCTTCGGCGGCGGCCTCGGCCGACTTCTCCTCGAGAAGCTCCTTGCTGATCCGGTTCTTCTTGCCTTCGATGATCGATTCGGCGGCCTTCGAGGCGAACAGCTCGATGGCCCGCACGGCGTCGTCGTTGCCGGGGATGGGGTAGTTGATGTCCTCGGGGTCGCCGTTCGTGTCGACGACGGCCACGATGGGGATGTGCATCTTGCGGGCCTCGGCGATGGCGATCGTCTCCTTCGAGGAGTCGATGATGAAGATCGCGCCGGGCAGCCTGTCCATGTTCTTCAAGCCGCCGAGGTTCTTCTGGAGCTTCCGGTAGACCTTCTCCTGCTTGGACTGCACCTTCTTGGAGAAGAGGTCCCAGCGGCCGTCCTCCTTCATCTCCTCGAGCTCCTTGAGCTTGTCGACGCTCGTCCGGACGACCCCGAAGTTCGTGAGCAGCCCGCCCAGCCAACGCTGGTTGACGTAGGCCGACTCGCACTTTGTCGCGTAGTCGCGGACGATGTCCTGGGCCTGTTTTTTCGTGCCCACGAAGAGGACCATCTTGCCGTCCTCGGCGACGCTGCGGAGGTAGTTCAGGGCCTCCTTGAAGTTCTTGATCGTCTTCTGCAGGTCGACGATGTAGATGCCGTTCCTCTGGCCGAAGATGTATTCCTTCATCTTCGGGTTCCAGCGCTTGGTCTGGTGCCCGAAGTGGACGCCCGCTTCCAACAGTTCTTTCATCGTAACGGAAACCAAATGAGCCTCCTCTTTAGCGCTTGTGGTACTGAGGAGCCTTGCGGGCGCCCAGCAATCCGTATTTCTTCCGCTCTTTGACCCGCGCGTCGCGCGTCAGCAGGCTGGCCGCTTTGAGCACGGGCTTGAGCTCGCGGTTGAACTCGACGAGGGCCCGGGAGATGCCGAGCCGGATGGCCTCGGCCTGGGCCTTGGCGCCGCCGCCGCTGATCCGGAGGAACATGTCGAACTTGTCCTCCGTCTCCGTGAGGAGGAGCGGCTGGCGGATGATGACCTTGTAGGCGTCGAGCCGGAAATATTCAGCGTAGGGCCGCGGCCTCTTGTTGACGAACAGCGTGATGTCGCCCTTGCCCGAACGCAGGAAGACGCGGGCAATGGCCGATTTCCTCTTCCCCGTTCCGTAGTACTGGATCAGACTCAAAGGGGCCTCCTAAAACTTGTATTCCTGGGGGTTCTGGGCTTCGTGGGGGTGGGAGGGTCCGCGGTAGACCTTGAGCTTCTTGTACAGGGCCCGGCCGAGCTTTCCCTTGGGAACCATGCCCCAAACGGCCTTCTTGATGACCTCCTCCGGCTTCGTGGCCAGGAGGTCCTTGAGGGTGATCTCCTTGATGCCGCCGGGATAGAGGGAGTGATGGTAGTACTTCTTCTGGTCGAGCTTGCGCCCGGTGACCTTGATCTTCTCGGCGTTGATGACGACGACGAAGTCCCCGGTGTCCAGATGGCTGGTGAACTGGGGCTTCTTCTTGCCGCGGATCAGGTCGGCGATCTCGGTGGCCATGCGGCCGAGGATACGGCCATCGGCGTCGATCAGCCACCACTTCTGTACGATGTCATCCTTTTTTGGAATAAACGTCCTCATGAGCTTCTAACCTTAAACAAGAGATAGAAAGACGACCTAAAATACTAAAATCCGGGAAAAAAGTCAACTTTCTCGCCAAGAAACCCGTGGGCGCCCCGAGACCCGGACCAGCCATATGAGGAAGATGCCGGCCAGGAACCCCCCGACGTGGGCGAACCAGGCTACCCCGCCCCCCATGCCGAGGGCCGGGCTACTTCTTGAGCTCTTCCTCGAGCTTCTTGCGCTCGGCGGCCCGTTTGCGCAGCTCCTGGAACTTCTCGAGATAACGGATGCCTTCGGCCGTGTAGCGGGCTTCCTTCTCCGGCTCGAGCTTGGCCAGAACGGCCTGGTAGAGAGGGCCCATCCAGGCGTAGGGCTCGGGGTAGGTCGGGTCGAGCTCGATGGCCTTGGTGATGGACTGCAGCGCGGCCTGGGCCATCTTCAGTCTCTCCGCCGCGGTCAGGAACTGGAAGCGGTAGGACCGCGACCACTGGTTGACGCCCAGCGCCAGCCAAGCCTCAGCGGAGTCGGGCGCGAGGGCGATCCGCTTCTGCCAGAACTCGGCCGCGCGCTCATAGGACTTCAGCAGCTGTTCGGGGGCCCCCGCGACTTCCTGCAGGTAGGTCGCCATGTAGGCGTAGCCCTGGGGGTTGTCGGGATCGGTCTCGATGCGGCGCAGATACATGGATTCGGCCTTCTTGGCGATCTCCGGCTTATCGGCGGCATAGCGCTTGTAGAACTCGGCCACGACGTAGTAGTTGCTCATGTTCTCCGGCTGGAGCTCGATGATGCGCAGGTAGAGCTTCTCGGCCTCGTCGAACTTCCGGGTCTTGTCGTACATGTCGCCAAGGGAATAGATGATGTCGCGGTTGTTGGGCTCGATCTCGAGGGCCCTGGTCAGCGCGGCCAGGGTCTTCTGCTCGAGCTCCTTGTTGAGGGGCGTGTCGACGCCGGGCTTGAAGAGCTGTTTGTAGCTCTCGCCCAGGAACCTGTATGCCTGGGTCATATTGGGATTGAACTTGAGCGTGGCCTCGTATTCGGTGATGGCCTTCCGGTACTGGTTCTCCCGGAAGAGGCTGTTGGCCTTGCCGAAATGATAGTTGGCGGAGAGCTTGGAATACGAGATGTCCTGGCAGCCGGTGAAGGCTAAGATCACCGCGATCGCGGCGGCGGCGAATACGATTTTCTGGGTCTTGCGAGACATCCTGACCTCCTTACCGTCAAAGCGCAATGACGCAAAAAGACAGAAACTATCTTATAAACGAAGCCTGCTTTAAAGTCAAGAAGAAAGCCGGTCCGAATTCTCCGATCGCCCGGCTCAACTCGTCCGGACGATGAGCCGGATGGGGCTCCCGTCGAAGCCGAATTCCTGGCGCAGGGATTCGATAAAGTGCTTTTCGTAGGTCGGGGAAAGGGGGCCGCGGGAGCCGAGGAAGAGGATAAAGGTCGGGGGCGAGACCCCCTTCTGGGTCATGTAGCGGAGCTTGGCTCTGGCCCCATTCTTAAGGCGGGGCGGGTGGGCCTCTGTTGTCCGGGCCAGGAAGGCGTTCAACTTGGACGTCTCGACCCGGGTCGTGGCCCCCTTGTGAACCTGCTCGGCCGTGTCGAGAAGCTTGACGATCCGCTGCCCCGTCCGGGCCGAGATGAAGATGAGCGGCGCGTAGGCGACGAAGCCGAGCTTGCGGAAGACCCGTTCCCGGACGGCGTCCGGCCGGACGGCGTCCTTGTCGACGAGGTCCCATTTGTTGAGGGCGATGACGAGGGGCCGGCCGGATTCGAGGGCCAGCTGGGCGATGCGGGCGTCCTGGCGCGTCGGGAACTCCTGGACGTCGAGGACGAGGCAGACGACGTCGGCCTGGCGGATGTTGGCCTTGGCCCGGATGATGCCGGCCTTCTCCCGGCTGTCCTCGGTCGAGGCCATCCGGCGGATACCGGCCGTGTCGACGAGGCAGAACGGCTTCCCGTCGCGCACGAGGAGCGTGTCCGTGCTGTCGCGGGTCGTCCCGGGGATCTCGCTGACGATGAGGCGTTCCGCGCCGACCAGGCGATTGACGATGGACGACTTGCCGACATTGGTCCGGCCGACGATGGCGATGCGGAGAGGCTCCTCCGCCGCGGCGGCGGGCCCCCCCGGCGGCAGCGCGGCGACGATGGCCTCCTCGAGGGCGCCGACATTGATGGCGTGCTCGGCGGAGACGAAGTGGATGTCCTTCTCCCCCAGCCGGTAATAGTCGGCCGTCATCGACTCCGCCTTAACGGGGGAATCGAACTTGTTGACGACCAGGAGGATCGGCAGGCCGCGCCGCTTGAGCTGGAAGTAGAGCTGCTCCTCGGGCGCGGCGATGTCGCGCTTGCCGTCGAGGACGAACAGGACGAGGTCGGCCGCGGCCGCCTCGGCCAGGGCCTTTTCGCGGACCTTGTCGCTCAAGGGCTCGTCGGCGACGCCGAAAAGGCCGCCCGTGTCGACGAGGGTGAAGCGCCGGTCCCCGAGCACGCATTCCGCGGCGAAGCTGTCCCTGGTCATGCCCGGGTCGGAGTGGACGAGGGCTTTGCGCCGGCCCAGGATGCGGTTGAACAGCGTGGACTTGCCGACGTTGGGGAGGCCGACGATGACGACCCGGGGGAGCTTCGTCACGTCGCCCCGGGCTATCTCGCGACGAGGGAATAGTCGGGGAAGAAAGCCCTCGACAGGTCGACGTGGCCGCCGAGGGTCTCCCGCTCGGCGCCCTCGACGAGCAGGACGACCTTCTTGACCGGCTTGAAGTTGTAGACGAGGGTGTTGACGACGGCGTAAACCGCCGCGAGCTCGGAGGAGGAGCCGTAGGGGAAGCCCTCGGCCACGTCCCGGCTGAAATCGACGGTGGCCACCCCGTCCCTGGCGATGAAGACCTGGCGGACCCGGGTCTGCGGCGGGAGCGGCGAGACGAGGCCCTGCTCCGAACCTTGGATCAGCGCGGTCAGGGCCCGTTCCGCTTCGTCGGCCTCGGTCGGGCCGGCGGCGATCTCGCGCGTCTCTTTGTGGAGGAGGTCGTCGCCGTCGGCGATGAAGAAGAGCGTCACGGTCCGGGCGGCGGCCGGCCCCCCGGCGGTCTCAGGCGGCTTGGGGATGTTGGCGTCGGCGAAGCGCCTGACCTTCTCCTCGCCGCCGCCGGTGAAGAAGATGACGACGAGGACGAGCAGCACGAGGCCGAGGACGCTCAGGAGGAGCGCCGGCCCGGAGATCTTGCCTTTCCTTTTCGAGGCCACGGCGTCCTATTCGTTCGCGCGGAGATAGCGGGCCAGCCCGCGGTAGATGGCCTCGGCGATCTTCGTCTGGAACTCCGCGGAGGCCAGCTTCTGCTCTTCGTCGGGGTTGGAGATGAACGCGGCTTCGACGAGGACCGCCGGGCAGGCGACCCCGGTCAGGACCCTGAAAGGGGCTTGCTTGATGCCGCGGTTGCGCGTCCCGAGCATGGCGTCGAGCTCGATCTGGACGAGCTCGGCGAGGCGGCTGCTCTGCTTGATGTAGGCGTTCTGGGCCATGTCCCAGAGGATCATCATGAGGTCGTCGTCGGAGGAGGGATCGATGCGGCTCTGAAGGTCGGTGGAGTTGTTCTCCAGGTAGGCCAGGCGGCGCGTCTCTTCGTCCGTCGCGTTGAGGCTGAGGAAGAAGGTCTCCGAGCCTGCGGCCTTTCTCTGGACGGCGCCGTTGGCGTGGATGCTGATGAACAGGCCGGCCTTGTGATTGTTGGCGGTCGCCGAGCGGTTCTCGATCGAGACGTCGACGTCGCGGTCCCGCGTCAGCACGACCTCGAAGCCCATGTCCTTCTCGATGAGGGCCTTGAGCTTGAGGCTGATGGCCAAGGTGATGTCCTTCTCGAGATTGCCGAACCGGCCCTTGGCCCCCGTCTCCATGCCGCCGTGGCCGGGGTCGATGACCACGGTCCGGAGGGCCGGGGCCTGGGCGTCCGCGGCCGGCGCGGAAAAGGCTCCGGCGAAAGCGAGGAGGGCGATGATGACGGCCGCCCCGAGGGCCGTTCGTTCTATCCTGGATCTCTGCATATGCGGGTCTGGTGGAGGCGGCGGGAATCGAACCCGCGTCCGAAAGCATTCAACATCAGGTCTCTACACGCTTATCCCCTTCATTGATCTCGCCCGCCCGCGCTCGAAGAGGAAAAGCGCCGGAAGGCCAGCCCCGAAGTTGTTTCGCTCCCCGGCCTCAAGGCCGGACCGGTTCGCTATCCCGCCCGGTTGACGCTCCCGAAACCCCGCGGGAGGGGATCCCGGGAACGGCGTGCCTTTCTATTAGGCCGCGACTGCTAAAGGTTCTGCAGTTAGGTTGTTTCCACCAGTTTAGCGAGGTGGGTGGGACCTCGGCGTGCAACCTGTGTCTCATTACCTCCGTCGAAACCAGTTCGCCCCCATACTCCTTTCAACGTTTCATTATAGGGGCCGGGCGAGAGAGTGTCAACCAAACAAGATGGGACCGGGTCTTCGCAAGGGGCTTGCGAAGACCCGGCCCTTAATACTCTCAGCGGATGAACTGGTAGGCGATCACGCTGTAGGCGTGCCACCTCAGGGTCCCGTCGCCTTCCTTGACCGGATGGACCCAGATCTTGACCTTATCGACGGCGGGGATCAGAAGGGTTTCCCACGCCGCGGGCAGGACCGGGAGCGTGAACGTCACGATATTGGTGTCGGCCCTCCAGATGAAGGAGCCGACGATCGTCTGGATGGCGTCCGTGGCCTCGTGGTCCAGCTTGATGGTCGTGGCCTCCGGCGTCGTAGCATCCCAGCAATTGAAGGTCGAGACATCCATCGTTCCGGTGGCGGCCGAGTAACCGGCCGTGATCTTGGTGAAGTCGTGCAGCTTCATGGGGGCGAGGACGAGGTCCTCGACGACCCACCGCGTGCCGGGGGCGTCCCAGGTCAATCCAGCCCAGGCGAAGACCCAGAGGCGGGCCGTGCGGGCCGCGGCGACCGAGTCGATCAGGGCCTGGCGGTCGGCGGAGCGGAGGGAATCCGTCCCGTAGAACCACCAGCCGAACTCGTGGCCGGAGATCTCGCTGTAGAGCATGGTCTTGAAGCGCCACATCCAGCCCAGCTTGAAGCTGTCTAGGGTCGGCTCGACGACGATCCCCTCGGCATGGGCGAACTGGATGTTGACGAGCTGGGCCACCTTCGGGGAGGCGTCTTCGCTGACGTAGGTGACTTCCACGCGGAAGCCCCGGGCCAGATGCCTGAGCCCGTCCGTGCCCGTGAGGCCCATGTCGGCGCCCTGGAAATTCCAGACCGTGGCCGCGTCGACGAAGACCGTCTCGGCGTTCCAGTCGCAGCGATGGAAGTTGTTGCCGGTCGCCAGGGCCTCCGTCCTCTTCCTCTGGATGCTGAACCAGTTCTCGCCGACCCTCCGGACCAGGCCTTCAGGGGAGAACTGGGGCAGGGACGCGATGTCGCCGGCGTACCAGACGCGGCGCGCATAGAGGCTGCCGTCGGAGTTCATGTTGGAGGCGACGAGGGCCGCCCCGGACCCGGCCAGGGCCTTGAGCCCCTCGAAATTGCCGCTGGCGGGCGTCCCCGACGTGAGGTCAATGTAAACGGTGTTGCCGTTGCCGTTGAACTCGACGAGCGCGCCCTGGACCGTCTTGAGCGTGAACGTGGCGGTGCCGTCGGCGTTCGCCGTGGCCTCGGTGATGTCACCGAGCGTGCGGGCGAACTGGATGCTGCCGAGGTTGCGCGGCAGACGTTTGTGGCGGACCTTGAGGCTGATGACGACCTTGCCGTCCAGATTGACGATCGACAGCGGATGGGCCAGGTCGAAGTCGATGGACAGGATGTTGTTCTTGTCGGCCTCGACGACGAGGTCCTCGGAGAGATCGATCCTGATCTCACCGACCCCGCTCGGATCGACGACCGTGATGTCCTCCGGCCTGATGACCGTCCCGTCGTCGGTGACGAGGTTCATCGAGTCCGGCCCCGTGCCCGTGTTCATGACCAGCTTGAGCCGGTCATACGTGCCGGCCTTGATGGTCGCCGCCTGCAGGATCTCGGTGACGCCGCTCAGGTCGACCAGGTTGACCTTGCCGGAGGCGGGATCGGCCGTGTTGGCCGTCCAGAACGACTCCCAGGTGTCGCTGTTCTGCCGGTGGAGGCTGGCCGAGAGGAAGTGGACGGTCACTTCCGTCCAGTCGTCGGTCGGGCCGTCGGTCACGAGCAGCTTCAGGTTGCCCGTGCCGCCGGACGAGCCGCCGATGATGTTGCACGAGGTTATCGCGCCTAACCCCGCGATGGCCGCGATCGCCAGGGCAAATCCAAGGAACTTACGGATAGAACGACTCATACGATCCTCCTTTTGACTCGAATCAGGCCGGAAAAACCCGATAACCCCTCGCCAGCGTTTTATGCTAATCCCTCCAAGGGTTGATGTCAAGGATAAGGACAGTTTCGCGCACCTCATAGGCCCGTTCTTCTTAGACCTCATTATCCCCGGGGCCCTCCCGGCCTTAATCCCCGCCAAAGGGGATAATCCAGGGCATTCCGCCGGTTTCTTGGCTAGCCCTCCCGCCTGGATCATGGCTTCCACTGCCTCATTAGACAAGGGAGCCCGTCCTACCTTTGCGCCGCCTTGATACGCCGGCGCTCCGGCGTTACAATGGCCGCAAAGGGCCGTCCCGCGGCGTGTTCCGGACAGGAGGGACCGATCATGATCAAGAAATTCTTCGCCACCGACAAGAGCTTCGCCGAAACCATTCTTCGCGTCATGCTGGGCGTGGTGATGTTCCCGCACGGCGCCCAGAAGCTCCTGGGCTGGTTCGGGGGCCGCGGCTTCGAGGCGACGGTCCAAGGCATGTCCGCGAACTTCCACATCCCCGAATTCCTGGTGATCCTCGTCATCCTGACCGAATCGGCCGGGGCCGTGGCGCTCGTCCTGGGCTTCTTCACCCGGCTCGCCGCGCTGGCCATCGCCGTGGACATGGCCTGCGCGATCGCCCTCGTCCACCTGGATGTCGGGTTCTTCATGAACTGGTCGGGGAAGGGCGCTGGCGAAGGCTACGAATACCACCTTCTGATGATCGCCATGGGCCTGGCGCTCATGATCAAGGGCGGCGGGCTGTGGTCCGTCGACGGCGCGATCGCCAAGAAGATGAAGGGCTAGGCCGGCCTATCCGCCCGCGGCCCTGGCCAGGCGGTACATGGCCAGGGCGCGGAAGCTCTCGACGGCGTGATCGACGACGGGCGGGGGATATCCCCCGGGACGGCGGCCTTCGACCCGGTCGAGGCGATGGATCAGATCGGGCGCGGCCTTTCCGAGCTCGGGCAACCACCTCTTGATATAGACGGCCTCGGGATCGTACCGCTTCTGCTGCAGCCAGGGATTGAAGATGCGAAAGTACGGCGCCGCGTCGCAGCCCGTCGAGGCGGCCCATTGCCAGTTCCCGTTGTTGACGCAGGGGTCATAATCCTCGAGCTTGGTGGCGAAATACCTCTCCCCTTCCCGCCAATCGATGCGCAGGTCCTTGACCAGGAAGGACGCGCAGACCATGCGGACGCGGTTGTGCATGAAGCCGGTCTCATTCAGCTGGCGCATGCCCGCGTCGACGATGGGAAAGCCGGTCGTCCCCTCCTGCCAGCGCCGGAACCGGCGCGGGTCGTCGTTCCAGACGAGCCGCTCGTACTCGGCACGGAACGGACGGCCGAACACGCGGTCGAAATGGAAGGCGACGTGGGTGAAGAAATCCCGCCAGTAGAGCTGACGAAGGAGAGGATGCCCGGGACCGAGCCGTTTTGTCACGGCCCGGTGGAATTCCCGGATGGAGATCGTGCCGAACTTGGCGTGCGGGGAGAGCCCGGTCGTCCCGTCCGCGGCGGGGAAGTCTCTCGTCCTCCCGTAATCCTCGAGACGGCCCACTTTACCCAGGAGGCGGAGGGCCTCGTCTCGTCCGCCCGTCCGGAAAAGCCGGTCGTTCCGCCGCGGCAGGACCCGGGCGTAAACCGGCGGCCCCGCTTCGGCGGCGATCTTCCGGGTGGAATAGTTGGTCAAGGCGTTTTCCTGCGGCGGACGCACGGCGAGAGCGCGGGCGGCGCGGAAGAACGGCGTGAAGACCTTGTACGGGGTCCCATCGGCCTTGGCGACGGCTGCGGGCTCGTTAAGGAGGGCGTCGCCGCTGATGACGAACGCGACGTTCTTCTCGCGGCAGGCGTCCCCGATGGAGGCGTCACGGCAGCGGCTGAAAGGGGTGTAATCCCGGTTGACACAGACCGCGTCAAGGCCCTCGGAACGGATGAGGGCGGAAACGACTTTCTCCGCTCGCCCCTGAAATAGGTAGAGATGGGAGCCCCGGGTCCGGAGCTCCCGGTCGAGGCCGGCGAGCGAAGTGACGAGGAACTGGAGCGCGTTGTCGCTCTTGTAGGGGTGGCGGCCGGTCTGCCGCGGATCGAAGATGAAAGCCGGGATGACCTCCTCGGAGTCCCGGAGGGCCCTGATGAGCCCGGTGTTGTCCTTCAGGCGAAGGTCCCGGCGAAAGATGAAAAGGGCTTTCCTCATTTCGGGAGCCGGGGGAAGAACATCGGCGTCCTCGTCTTGTAGGCTTCCCAATCCGGCCGGCCCGCGTACTTCTTCTCGATGAGCGGCACGCCGGAAACGAAGACGAGCAGGAAGGTGATGACGGCCGGCCCGATGAGCGCCGCCCAGCCGTTCACCGACGGGAGCGCGATGAGGCCGATCCCCCACCACAGCGTCGCCTCCCCGAAGTAATTCGGATGGCGCGTCGTCGACCAGAGGCCGCGGGTCATCAGCTTTCCCTTGTTCGCGGGGTCGCCGATGTGCGCGGCCAGCTGGCGGTCCCCGACGGCCTCGAAGGCAAACCCCGCTCCGAACACGATCGCCCCGATGACATCCAGGGCCCCGAGGGCCCGGGCCGGGGAGCTGAAGACGACGGTGATGGGGAGCGACACCACGAGCATCAGGAAGCCCTGCAGCATGAAGACGAAGAAGAAGGATTTGAGGCCGACGGCCTTTCCCCATTTCCGCCGCATGGCGGCATAGCGGAAGTCCTCGGGCTTGCCCCGGTTCCTCAATCCGATATGGATGGCCAGCCGGAGCCCCCAGACGAGGACGAAACCGATGATCAGCGCCTTGGCGGGATAGAGGGCGGGTTCGCGGGTGAAGAGCGCCGCGCTCACGACGGTGAAACCGAGACCCCAGGCGAGGTCGACGATCGCGAGGTTCCGGCGCGCCTGGGCCAGAACGAACGCGGCGGTCATGAAGACGAAGACCGCTATCGCGGCGGTGAGGAGCAGGCTCAGCATGGCTTCCCCCGGTCAGGCGGGCGCGTCGACCGCGGCCCGGACACGATTCCTCGCTCATGCCGGGCTTTGCCGATCAGCGGCCGGTATTATAGCAAATATGAGGATTTTCCCAAGGGGAATTCCAGCCCTGGAAAAGGGCAGGCACCGAGAAGAGCTAAGGAATGGCGGGGCGGAGTAGATAACTCTAGAATCCTCTCCCTTCTGGAACGAATCGCTAAGTCCGGGGTCAGACAGGTCCTGGAATCCCTTATTAACGCAATCCCAGCCGCGCAAGCGGCCTAGACGAGCCGGGGCCTAATGCGGCCGCCGGTTCAGCGAAGATTGATGGAGATAGTGATGAAAAAGACGGTTCTCAAACTCAAGGCGGTCCTCGTATCGGAGGACGGCGGGAAAACCTGGCGCGTCTTCCGGCAATTCTACGTGACCGATTTCCCCAACGGGCCTTTCCATGACGACCTGGTGCTGGTCGGCAGGACGCTCAAGCTCGTCGAAGAGAAGGAAGCGGAGGCCCGGTAATGAAAGACGATCTAGAAAAAACGCCCAAGGCCTTTGCCTTCACGCCCGAAATTCAGACGAAGATCCTCACCTGTTTGCTGGTCAAACCGGAAATACTTGAGGCTTCGAGAAAAGCCCTGGTCCCGGACATATTTGATCGAGAGGAGGACAAAGTTCTCATCAAGATCATGAACCGGTACAAGAACAAGTACCGCCGCGAGATCAACGATGCCGACCTGGCCCAGGAGATCCAGGACCACGTAAACCAGGATCCCCGGGCCAATGCGGATATGTATGCTGGCCGACTGAACGAGATCATCAACTGCGTCCTCGACGAAACGGATTTTGAGTATTTGCGGGACAAGGCCCTCACCTTCGCTCGGTACGCGGCCCTCAAGACGGCGATTCTCGACTCCGTTCCAATCCTCAAGTCGGGCCGTGATTATGAGAAAATACGCGAGCAGATCAACGCGGCCTACCTCATCGGGACTGACGGGGAGCTTGATGTTGAAAACGCGGAAGGTGTGGAGAGCAAGCTTGTAGAATGGCTCTGGCATCACCGAATCCCCAAAACCAAGTTTTCGCTTATCACGGGTGACCCCGATGTCGGGAAGAGCTATCTGACAACATGGCTGGCCTCTGTCGTGACGAAGGGAGGCCGGTTCCCCGACTGCTCAATCCCGGCGGAGCAAGGCGCTGTGCTGATCCTGTCCGCAGAGGACGAGGGGGCCGATACGTGGTATCCCCGATTCGATGCGCACAAAGGCAACCGGCGATTTCTTTGGATGGTCAAGGGGACAAAGGAGAAGGACGGCCGATACCACCTTTTCAGCCTTATCCACGATCTTCAGAAGCTCGAGGAGCTAATCGTAAAGCTCGGCAACGTCCGGCTCGTGATCATAGACCCCATCTCCTCGTATCTCGGGATCGGCAAAGAGGTCAACTCCAATATGGATGCCAACGTCCGAGGGATTCTGGCCCCCGTGTCGGCCTTGGCCGAGCGGTGCAACGTGGCCGTGGTCGGCGTGGTCCATATGAAAAAGGAACAGGTCTCTCAGGCCATCCTCAAGATTCAGGGCTCGATCGCGTGGGTAGCGGCGGCCAGGGCCGTCTGGCTGGTCAAGAAGGAGACAGACGCCCCTGAATCACGGCGCTTCTTTCAGAAGGTCAAGTGCAATAACGCCCCGCCCATTGAGGGCCTGGCGTTCCGAATCCCCCGTGGCTCGGATGATTGGCCCCCAGCAATTGAATGGCTTAAGGATATCGATATCCCCTCTGCCAATGATCTCGTGGCCCCTCCGGAGCTCAAGCCTAAGGGCCGACCGGCGAACAAGCTCATAGCGGCGATGGACTGGGTCCACGCTATGCTCAAGGACGGCCCGATGCTGAACGAGGAGCTTTGGGTCCGAGCTAAGGCCATCGGGATTACTCGGAGCACGTTCATTTCGGCCAAGAATGAGCTAGGCGTGGAGCTCGCCCGGGCCGAAGGGGAGACGACATGGAAGGGGGCGAGGGCAGTCCTCCCCCCTTCTTCGGATTCTGAGCCCACCTAGGCTCTAAGCTAAGCTGATAAGAAACCAAATGAACACCCTACCTCTTTCTCTCTCTCGATCGATCAGGGCTCCTCCCCCTCCGCGCCGCGGCGGGTTGTTTGTAGGTCCAAGGATAATGTTGCCTCGAAATCGAGGCTGAAAGGAGTGCAGAGAATGCGCACTCGGTTATTCAAGAAGATGTTTGGAGAATGCAGGGATATACAGGTTAGGGCCGTGGTCCATGAACACCGGGAGGTGGGCCAGGAATGCTGTAAGAAGGGAGAGTATAAGGCCGAAGACCTTGTATCGATCCTCGGCCCGGATGACCTGAAGGACCGCCAGCTCGTGATCCTGCCCACTGCGGAGTGGATGAAAAGAAGCTTCAACCGTAGGGACGAAACGCTCAGGCAAATGGAGGCCTATCGTCCTAACGACTACGCGCAGGTGACCGAGCACCTTCCCGAAAATGAGCGCGCCGCGATCCTATTCCTGTTGGAATGGGAGCTAATGACTGACGATTGCGTCTGGAACTGGAAAGAGGAGTGCTGGGTGGATAGGTATTCCAGTCGAAAGCGGCCGGTCTGAAACGTAGCGCGGCTAAGGAGGGGGCCCCTGGGTATCCCATGGGGCCCCCTTTCTGATCTCGCCGCAAATCGCGTCCTGGGCCGGTTCTCGGCCAAGATAACCCCCTATTGTGAATCCGGAAGCGCGGGCGTAGAATCTTCGTATCTGACGGCGGGGAGAGCCAATGGACGAGAATTCCCACTATTACGGCGATAATCTGGACACCCTTCAGCGATATATCAAGGACGAGATCTTTAGCTAAGGAACAACGCTATGACACAAATTGATAGCGGTCACACGGAGCTTGAAAAGATTATTGATCGAGTCAAAACTCAAAACTTGGCCGATGCAAACGAAGCCGAAACCCGGCTCAAAGTAATTAACGAGATAATAACCAAAGTTTTAGGTTGGCAATTGAATGACATCTCTGTTGAAGAGCATGTAGGAGATGGTCCAGATATTAAGTATTGTGATTACATTCTTAGGACAGCCGTAACTACAGTTCTTATTGAAGCTAAGAAGATGGGCGCTACGTTTTCACTTCCAACAAATCGAAGGTCATTAAAACTCGGCGGCGTTTTGTCAGAGGGCGAGGTAGGCGAGGCCATCCAGCAAGCGCGAAATTATTGTAGAGATAAATCTATTCCATTTTCCGTGGTTACAAACGGAAGTGTTTGGATAATTTTCCCAAGTATACGCACAGACGAAATTCCTTTTTCGGATTCAATCGCTCGCATTTTTAGTTCTCTTGAAGATATCAGAACAAGGTTTGTTGATTTTTGGGAGCTACTCTCGAGAGAGCGAGTTGCCGAGGGCAATCTTGATGATAAGCTTTTGGGAAGAGCTGAGGAGCGTAGGCTTTCTCGTTGTGTACGCGATTTGTTGCCCGAGCCAGGCTTCAGATTAGGTCGAAATTCACTCTATGAACACCTTGAGCCGGCAATCGCAGCTGCACTTACGGATGAAGCATTGCTTCAGGATACTGAGGCGCTTACTCATTGCTATGTAAAAACAAGTGAGCGCCTTAAATATGATACTCGCCTCCGTATGTATCTATCAGATCCTCGCCCACCGTTAGGACAAACATCTAGCAGGTTAACTGAGCGAGGGCCGTCGGACGATTTTACCTTAACGGTTGCTAAGCCTGTTACTCTGCCGCCCAAGTTCATTCTTTTACTTGGCCCTGTAGGAGCAGGAAAAACGACATTCTTGAGATATTCGCGCGTAGTCTCGGCTGAGAGAGAGATAACAGGAAAGATTCTATGGATGCCAATAGATTTCAAAAAAATATCTACTAGCTTCCCTTTACGCAAATTTATATTTGGCGAACTTTTGAATATGATCGAAGAAGATGCTGAGTTTGATCTTGGAGATTGGGACAAAGCGATAAGACCTGCTTATCGAGACGAGGCAGAAAAATTAAAACGGGGCGCCTGGAAGCCTTTAGCAAAGCAGAACGGACAGGAATTTGAGCTTAGATTATCTGAACTCATTTCAAAAGAGCGTGAACAAATAGAGCCTTATGTTGAACGGTTATTAAGATACTCAGCGGCAAAAAGACCTCTATACATTGTATTTGACAATCTAGACCAGTTTGAGGACGAAGATTTTCAGGCGGCTGTATTTATGGAGGCGCAAGCACTAATACGTCGCATTAACGCGAATGCTATTATGTGCTTAAGAGAGTCGACATATCTAAAACAACGAACGAGGCCTCAGTTTGATGCTTTCCAATACGAGTTGTTTTACCTCGATCCGCCTTCAATCCTTCCAGTGTTGTCTCGTCGCTTCGAATATGCCGGGCGGTTTCTTAAAGGGAAAGCGATTGATCTTACGACTGAAAGCGGAATTCGACTTAAAATACCTAATCTTGAAGATTTTTTCAAAAAAATTATCGGCCGATCGTTACTCTCCGCACGAGCAGGCCAGATGTTAGAAGTATTATCCGGAGGAGATATAAGACGCGGTTTGACGCTAGTTCGTGAATTCTTGTCTAGTGGTCATACAAATTCTGATCGGGCAGTATTTATATTTTTAAAAGATGGTAATTATCAATTTCCCGTTCACGAAATATTCAAGGGTGCTATTCTTGGAAATCGGCTTCATTATGATGACCGTGTCTCTTTAATTCCCAATATCTATGATGCAAAACTTGGAATGAAGGGGATCCAGTTACTAAGATTCCGAATAATTGCTCGTTTCGTCGAGGCAGCCTCGCTACCAGGCTTTGAAGGCATTTCCCTTTGTGAGCTCCTGGGGGTGTTATGTCAGATGGGGGCGAGTGAGCGGGACATAACAATCACCATTAATATGTTATGTAGAACCAGGCTCTTGCGCACAGCAGACGGTCTCCCTCCCACTGGCGATTCCCGATTATTGCCTACAAGACTCAGCGCGTACTTGATTCGTGTTGCTGCTACCGAGTTCAATTATAATGAATTCTGTTCAATAGATGCCGTGATTTTTGATGACGATACTTGGGATAAGATGTCGGAGCTCACTCGAGCAATCGAAGCAGAAGGAAACCGTGTAAGAAAGATGGAGATAAGAATCGAACGAATTAGGCTTTATTTAGATTACGTAATCAAAATCGAGGAAACTTGGATCGTCGAGGCGTTTCGAAGAAAACTCGGTGCTGAATGGCAGACCGATCCGTTTCAAAAAGCTAATCTACCTGCTATAGAGAGAAATCTCCACAAAGTTATCGATTCTGCAAAAAAATACTATGGGCAGTGATTGAAGGCGTTTCCAGCTTGATGCTTACAGAATTATAAATCGTGAATCCATTGAAGTATTATCCTTGCCGAAGAAGGCGAAGGATCGCGCCTCATAGAGATAGACGTCGGAGTGACGAGAGGATTCTCACTTAGGGGGTGGGAAATGTCCGAAAAAATAATCGCTCACTATACAGGAGATAATAAGGATATCGCGAGAGTCGCGCTTGACATAAACGACTATCCAGACACTTGTCCTTTTTGTCATAAGGGAATCGAACCGATTTTCAGATATGCGTGGCTTGATGATCCGCGCGTCGCGATATTATTTCAGTGCCCCAAAGCTCGTTGCCATCAGGCCTTCATCAGCATGTACACTAAGAATGAACGCGCCTATATGGGGGGGCCAGATATATTTGATTATAAGGGAAGTGCCCCCTGGAAGCCACAAGAACATGTATTCCCAGAAGAAATAAGGACCCTATCAAAGACGTTTTGTGAGACCTACAATGAATCTGAAGAGGCAGAGCGAAGGGACCTTAAGAATATCTGCGGTGCGGGCTATCGAAAGGCCCTCGAGTTTCTAATAAAAGACTACCTCATCAATGTAAATGGGAATAACGCTGAAATTATTAAGGAAAAGCCTTTAGGAGCGTGTATTGCTGAGGACATAGATGACACAAATATCCGGCAATGTGCGAAAAGGGCGGCACGGCTGGGGAATGACAATACCCACTATTTCAGGAAATGGGAAGATAAAGACCTGAGCGATCTAAAGAACTTAATAGGGCTTACGGTTAATTGGATCCATAATGTCTGTCTAACCAGGAAAATCATGGAAGATATGCCCGAGGGCAAGGGGAAAGGCGGAAAGTGAGATGACCACAGGGGATATTATCATTCTGGTGGCTTATGCCATAGGTCTTCTTTTAACTGCTTACTTCCAAGGCAAGAAGATAGATTCACTGAAAACGCAGGTGAATTCCCAGTCCGGTGTCATCGAGAACATGCAGAGGTTTATGAGTATCTTCAAGCTCGATGAAATTGAGAAGTATGTTGAGATCAACAGAAAGAGATTTGAAGCTGAAAAAGAAGATGCTGTCAAACAAGCTGAAGTTGAAAAAGAGAGAACGATCAAACAGGTCGAGGCCGAAATTAAGGCTAAGGCCACGGAAAGTATCCATGTCCTTCGCAGGGAACAGGAAGCCCTGCTCGATCTCGCGATAAGGCTCCTCAATTTAGGCCCGACAGATGCTAGAGCAAGGGAATACATCGTACAGATTGGGGATGATGTAATCAGCAAGAAGCATCTCTTATCCATCTATGATAAGAACCAGGATATTTGGCGCGAGATTGGAGACCAGTTCCAAAAGTCGATGATGAAGTATGGCGAGCAGTTACAGTCAATCATAAAGCCTTTGGATGTGTTCTGGGAGCGATATTCGCTCTTCAGTTACATCTTTGGTGATACAAAGGACGATCCAGAAAAGAAGAAGAAAACCTAGGGGCGTTCTGTACGTAGCCGATCGTCCAACGACCAGAATTTAATAATGGTCCCAGAATTTAGGAATAGAGAAAGCCGTTAGTAAATTCTGGTATTTCCTAAATTCTGGGGGGCAGAATTTAGGAATGGGTTTTCAAATTGCTGGTGTATGGTGACGTTCGCAATTTGGCATAGGAGGTGGGCCATCGTAAACTCTCTTCGAGTGCAAAATCGAATGAGAGGAGGACTTTTACTACGATGGCCCAGCAGCATTATAGGACACACTTCAAGAAGGCGCTATTGCAGTTCATCACGGAGCCAGATCCTTTCCTGGCCATGCTCAAGTGGGTGATGACGGAGATGATGAGGATCGAAGCCGAAGCCAAGGTCGGAGCGGCCAAGGGGAAACATGCTCAGGATCGCACGACCTACTTCTCCGGAGCTCGGGCCCGGAGGGTGGATACCAGGCTGGGAACGGTCTATCTCCTCGTGCCCAAGGTCCGCAAGGGCGGCTATATCCCATTCTTCGTCTCGGAGAGGCGCCGATCCGAACAGGCTCTGATCGCGGTCGTCCAGGAGGCCTTCATCAACGGCGTCTCGACCCGGAAAATCGAACGCTTGGCCCACGCGATGGGCATCGAGAATATCTCGGCTTCTCAGGTTTCGGAGTTCAACAAGGAGCTCGACTCGCAGGTCGCCGATTTTAAGACCAGGCCCCTGGCCGAGGAGTACCCCTTCCTCTGGATCGACGCCCTGTATCAGAAGGTCCGTGTTGAAGGACGGGTCGTCTCGGTGGCCGTCATGATCGCCTGTGGGGTCAATCCTGCCGGTTCTCGAGAGATATTGGCCGTGGAGCCCATGTTCGACGAGTCGGAGGACTCGTGGCGGGCCTTCTTCCGGAAGCTCAAAGCTCGCGGCATGAGAAGGACCGCGCTCTGCATCTCCGATGCCCACGCCGGGATCCAGGCCGCCGTCCGGAAGGAATGGCTGGGAACGTGTCAGCGGTCATGCAATATTAGCCCCTTACGGTCATTGAAAATTTACCCCCTTGCCTGAAAGGGGTTAACAGGTGAGCCATCAGCAGCTATGCTTGCTCTCGGCGGTCGCGCCGGGAGGTGACATGGTCAAAGGAGATCTGTGGCACGAGATCCACAGCCGGTTCAAGCTCAGGGAGACGAAGAAGGCGATCGCCCGGGCCGTCGGGCTGAGCGTCCAGACGGTGAGGAAGATCCTCCGCCAAAAGCAGCCGCAGGGTTACGTCCGGGAGAAGCAGGAGAGTGAGCTCCTGGCTCCGTATCAGGAGTACATCCTCCAGCGGCTGGCAGCGGTGGCCTACTGCGCCCAGGCGATCTTCGAGGAGCTCCAGGTCCGGGGCTACCGGGGCAGCTACCAGACGGTTAAGCGCTTCGTCAGTCCGTTGCGGAAAGAAGCGGAGATCGAGGCCACGGTGAGGTTCGAGACGCCGCCGGGCCGCCAGGGCCAGGCCGATTGGGGCCAGTGCTGGACGATCGTCGCCGGGAAAAGAGTGAAGGTCCATCTCTTCGTTCTGACCTTGGGCTACAGCCGGAGGATGTACGCCGTAGCCACGGCCGACGAGAAGATGCCGGCCTTCCTCCGCTCGCACGAAGAGGCCTTCGAGTTCCTCGGCGGCGTCGCGCACGAGATCGTCTACGACAACCTGAGGTCGGTCGTTCTGGGCCGGGACTTCGAAGGTTCTCGCTTCGAATGGAACCCGGTCTTCTGGGACTTCAGCCGGTATTACGGCTTCCGGCCGGCGCCTCATCGGCCGTACCGGCCCCAGACCAAGGGCAAGGTGGAATCGGGCGTCAAGTACGTCAAGCGCTTCCTGAGGGGGAAGGAGTTTACAAGCCTCGACGACCTCAACGCTCGGCTTCTCGACTGGATCGTCACGGTCGCCGACCAACGGATCCACGGCACGACTCACCGGAAGCCGGCCGAGATGTTCCTCGAGGAGAAGGATCTGCTTCTCTCGACGAAGGATCGCCGGGCCTATGTCCTCGAGGAGCGTTCGCTGCGATACGTGCCCAAGGACTGCCTGGTGGCGTACCAAACCAACCGCTACTCCGTGCCGTGCCGCCTGGCCGGCAAACGCGTCGAGGTCCTGACCGACGGCGAGATGATTAAAATCTACCACTCGGGGGAGCTTGTCTCCTGCCATCCGCGGATCGAGGGGACCTACCGGTCATCGGTCGACCGGACGCATTACTGGGGCCTCATCAAAGCGGCCAAGCCCGCAGAAGCTCCTCAGGACGACGTCGAGGTCAGGGATCTGGCCATTTATGAGCGTTTGGCTGAAGGAGGTGTCCTGTGAGCCTCGCCCACATCCAGGACAACCTCCGCCATCTCCGGCTCTTCCGGATCCATGAGCGCCTCGAGACGGCGCTCGAAGAGGCAGCCAAGAACAGCGTCTCCTACACCGACTTCCTGGACGAGATCCTGTCTCAGGAGGTCGCCTCCAAGCAGGAGAAGAACATCGCTCTCCGCACGGCCCTGGCCAAGTTCCCTTACGTCAAGACGCTGGAGACGTTCGACTTCGCCTTCCAGCCCTCGATCGACAAGAAGCGGATCAAGGAGCTCGCGGAGTGCCGGTACATCGCCAACGGCGAGAACGTCATCTTCCTCGGCCCTCCCGGCGTCGGGAAGACCCATCTTGCGGTGGCCCTGGGCGTCAAGGCGGTGACCGAAGGCTACCGCACCTACTTCACCCAGGCCATGCCGCTGATCGCCTCGCTGACCAAAGCCTACTCGGAGAACCGGATCGAGGAGCGGCTGAAGTTCTACTGCCAGCCCAAGCTCCTGATCGTCGACGAGATCGGCTACATCCCCATCGACCGGCACGGCGCGCATCTGTTCTTCCAACTCGTCTCGAGGAGGTACGAAAAAGGTGCCCTGATCCTGACCTCGAACCGGAGCTTCTCTCAGTGGAACGAGATCTTCGGCGATCCGGTGATCGCCACGGCCATCCTGGACAGGATCCTGCACCACTCGACCACGATCAACATCAAAGGCAACTCCTATCGCCTCAGGGAGAAGGTCAAGGCCGGGCTCATCAAAGAGCCCGAGGTCGAAGAGTCCTAGACATGGGCAGGGGGGTAACTTTTCGATGACCCGAAAGGGTAAATATTAGATGACCCTTGACAGAGCGAGCTGGCAGCGCTGCAAGGTCCACTTCATGCGGAACATCCTGGCCAAGGTCCCGCACAAGGAAAAGGGCCGCTTCGCTGCCCATCTGAAGCAGATCTGGCTCGAGCCGGACAAGAAGAGCGCCCGGCGAGCCGCTGCCGCTCTCATCGACGACTACGAGAAGCGATTCCCCGAAGCCATCCGATGTCTCGAAGAGGGGCTCGAGGACTCCCTCTCGTTCTACGACTTCCCTGAGGTCGACAAGAAGCGCATCTCCTCGACCAACGGCCAGGAACGGCTGAACATGGAGATCCGCCGGCGAAGCCGGCTGGTCGGGGTCTTCCCCTCGGTCGAAAGCTACGTCCGACTGACGATCTGCTATCTCATCGAATACTCGGAGGACTGGGCGAGTGAACGCAGTTACATCCGGGAGGACAAGGCCCTTGGATCTTTGGACAGGCTTCACGAGTTGACCGCTCAAGCGGCTAACTGAAGAGGTTTAGATGGCCCCGAAGTTGCGAACATCAGTTGACACGGCCTTCGTTAGCATTTTAATGTCCCACTAAAGGGCTAAGCTTTTTTAAAACGCTAATACTTCCAAAAGGCCGGAATGGAATCGAGAGTACTTGGTAGTAGGTAAAACGGTCAACTCGCATCAAAACTACAAACGATTTGAATTACCATGGGGGTTATGATTCGTTACGTCATCTATCAAACCCTCGTCTGAAACTCAGTATTCGCTCTTGAGAGCGGGGATACCCGCTTGAACACGATTTGCCGAAATATTTCCCAGGGACTTTCAATTTCCTGAGATTTTGGATTATTCACGCATGATATATATGCGTAGCTTGCCGATCTTAAGCTCCCTGGTCGCTCTTTTTGTCGATTACGGTAAAGATAATCCTTAGCTTACAGATTGACACACTGATTCAGCTTCACTGAGAATTTCTCGGACTTTTTTCGCAGCTTCAATAGCTTGATCTGAAGGGATATGAGGCTTAATCATCGTTATGACTTTTGCTATCTTGTCGTTCTTAGCTCTGGGGGCTTTGTTTAAAAAGTACAGGGCGGTCGATAACGCTTCAAGGGAGTTAACGCCTGAACCACCAACTTTCTCTGCTACAAACCTAATCATATTTTCGTACTCTATAGACATTTTCTGAAAAGTCACTTGAAATTCTTGCCAGCGCTGGCCGGCTTCATATGAAGGGCCGTATGGATATTGAGATACCAAGCGAAGTTCTCTTTCTGCAAGCATATCGTTTAGCTTATCTCTTAAATCGAAAGAAAATGGCCCGTGTTTATACAGGATGAAATTAAAACCCAAATCGATGTTAAATATGCTTTGTAAGAAAAATACCGCTTTTTGTATATGCGTTTCCCCTCGCCAATTGTCATGTTCCTTCATGGAATTGATTAATGAAATGACAATTGAAGATACCCTTTTATTAGTCATCAACGGGGCCCTCCTTAAGGATACCTTCTCGGTTTTTCTCAAGCCACTTTTCAGCTTCATTATAGTGCTCTCGAGAAATAAATACAAAGTCTATTATAGGCCTGGGAATATGATCTAATACTTGCGAATATCCTACGGCAGATACTACTTTTTCGGGATCGATCAACACGGGAAAGTTCGCTGGCCCGCTATTCTTTGAAGCTGGATTGTCGAGTTTACAATTATCCTCGCCATATTTCTTACATGCTGCCTTATAAATGGAAAGTCCTGGACTTAGGCTTAACGTCTCATCTTCTGGGATTCTCTGATATAGGAGCTTAAAATGCTCTCTGCACGCTATAAGGGAGGCATTCTTATGGAGGCCGCTTTTTTTATCCCGAGCATCTTTATAAATAGCACTAAGAATTTCATTATCAGAGATTTGTAAATAATCCTCCACGTTAATGGGAAACCGGCACGGGAACATCTTCTTTAGATAATCATTCAGGTGTTTATCATAGATTCTGCGAATTTCATGATAATATAACTGCGTAAACATGAAATAACGCGCTAATAATAACGCCTCTGCCGAGTGAAGGCCTCCTGCTTCAATTCCTAAGCAAGGTCTTTTCTCGTGGATTGCTTCGTCTCCCTTTGGACTGCTAGAATTATCAAATGGTAATATCCTGAGAGTATCTATAAGACGATAATGATCGAATCTTCCATATGCTACTCCAGCATGATGCGAATCTCTTAATAGGTAATCTATCCTGTCTGCTCCGAATATATCTCCGACAATTATTTCTGCTAAAAGAGCTTCCCAATCATCGTACCGAATGTTTTTATCTATTTTGGCCATCTCTCTCGGCCCCACTGCAATTTTTATTACGTGGGCAATGTTGAGAGGAGGCGTCATCTCTTCAAATATCTGTCTAACCTCGGATGATTTTATTATTTCGAGAGTCATTCTTTCATGAGTCCATCCGTCGGGGAGAAGTTCTTCCTCGGCCGCATGGGAAAAGGGGAGATGGCCCAAATCATGGCAGAGAGCTGCCGCTCTAAGCACCGCTCTCCAATACTCGCGTTTACTGCCTAATGGTAGAAAATCAGCACGCTTAATATCAGGGTGCACTGAAGATGGGCTCAGGAGAATATCATAAATTGTAGAAGCCAACTGCATGACACCAAGAGAATGCTCGAACCTTTTATGGGTAGCGCCAGGATAAATTAGACATGTCAACGCTAATTGATTTATATTCCTTAATCTCTGAAAAGGTTTCGAATCAATTATCTTCCTTTCTTCCGTCGTAACCTTCACGAAGGCATGAATTGGGTCGCGGAATTCGTGAATTATTTTCATATGATCAGCTACTTATAGCCCTCATTATTAGAGAAGCAACCAATTTACTCTGATCTTTGATCGACCTCGTTCAATGTATCATTCTTAAAGTAAGATCTTCAAGAAATCCATGCCATTGCTGGACCATTCTTCAGGGAGGAGGCCGGTGGTAATTAATCCGCCGCCCATCGATATTCAAACTCTTCCGTTGGTACCGAGAGACATTCTTTCAGACTCTTACTCATTTCCTTCCCGCCTGGTATCGTTGGTAACATACTGAAGTATTGGCGAATGGCCTGGTTGATTGCTGCCAGACAGGTCTTGGCTTTGATCCAGTTCTGTGGACTGAATACTCGATTTTGAGGTAATGGTTCATTCGCCGCGGCTTCAAGCGCAGTGTTGAGACAACTCCCTGCGATCTCCACGATCTGTCCAACCATATTCCTACTTTGTGCTCTTTCCCAACACACGTAAGGATTGGCAACACGATCCGCTTGACCACTCGTTATGGCAAAACACATAGACACCGCGTAGAGTTGATGATACGGAGCATATGCACGCATGGCTAATAAGGACTCATTCAAGCTCAGTGGGTTCCCCGCTGCCCAGGTTTTGAGCACTTGTTGCATCCATACATTTAGGGCTTGAGCCTTTTCGGGCTTATATTCCTCCGGACGCTTGAACAACTGTTCAAAATACTTATCAAATATCTTTGTTTCGCTGTATGCAATATTCGGACGTTGTGAATGCCACGAAATCAGATATTTCCCAAGATCCGAAAGATCCATTACCAATCCCTTATCTTTATCGGCAGCAGGCTCCTCTCCGCGCTTAGTTACAAAATGCCCTGCGGGATACTTTTGTTCGAAGGCTTTCTTCAGATTTAGTACACGTTTATCGTTGCTTCGAAGGTCACGGGGCTTTACCGCGCTCTGCGTGTTTGTCGATATGCTGATTCTATCCGCCCTATCCCGCTGTGGTATTTCATAGAACCTAAACATAACATAAGTGCCTTCAATTGATTTAACTCGTTCGCTACAGGAGAGAATTGTGTTGAATGACTGGCAGCCGTTGACAACACTGAGGCCTTGTAGGTCAAGTTGGCCGTTGGCTCCTAGTGTCATTCGATTACAGATTGCAGTGATTCCATTATGGAAAAAGAAGAAATCCCGGTGCTTATCACTATAAATTGTATTCTTGATCCCTTTGTTCACTGTGTTATTAAGACCGAGGGACTGCCTAACGTTCTTCTGGAAGAGGGTGCCGTCCTTGATGCCGGGAAAGCCAAGACACTCCTTCAATTCAACTGCAGCTAAGATCGCTTGTGTGCCGCCTGCATCCATCTTTAGGTAAAGTCCCGGTTTTAGGACAACGGTGTGCTTGATACTCGGATTGTCTTTTTCAAGGGCCAAGTCATAGCGCCGGCGCAATTCGTCCTGGTCAACGAGGTGAATATCCGCAGCAAGATCCTCTGCGTCCGCGAGCTGTTCTTGAAATGTGGCAAGATCATCTTTCGCCGCGTCTGTGAGGGAAGATGTCGTGATGAGTTCAAAAGACACATCGTAATCATCGTCAAGTGCCGAAGAGACTTCAGATAGCTTTCTTTTGAGCTTATCGTTTCCGACCTCTTGCAGGCGCAATAAATCTTTGAGCTGGATCCAAGAAGAGAGGACCTCGCGGAGTGGTTCCGCGTCGACTTTATCAGATCCTATGAACTTTCCCTGAATAACAAACACAGTCGATCTGTCTTCATCGATTACGATTGCGTCAATCTGCTTATCGTTTGAGCCATCTGTTATGCAGTCTTTGGTTTCAACCATATCCTTCAGATGGATGTTTCTTAAGTACCAAGCCACGAAACGCTGGCCATCATTAGGGAAGTTCTGCGTGTAGTACGGTTGCCTAATCTCATCTGTTATCTTGTCATACATGGATTCAGCCTCCTGATAATCTCCGCATCCGCGGCATTAGTGCACCTGCCGCTCAACGATTATGTGGGCAATAAGGCGAATTCGTGTAGAGATGTCGACGATGGGGTAACGTAAGAGCTGGGTACCTTTCCTATGCGTCCCCATATCAACGCAACTCATTTCCATACGATCCGCAATCGATCTGAAAGGGCTTGGATTGGAACACCAAAGGCCAGGCCCTCGAAACCTGGCGCCACAATCTTCCAACTTACGATTCCAACAATCATCCCCTCTGGAGAAAGTAAGGGCCCCCCACTATTTCCAGGATTGAGAGCAGCGTCAGTTTGGATGTAGTGTTTCCCCTGCCATTCTCGGAGCCCGCTGACGATGCCCTTGGCAACGGAGAAAGCTAATCCTTCTCCCGTCGGTGCTCCGACGGCAAACAGATCCGTACCGATCTTCCGTTCATCGCCCATAGCTACGGGCAAACACGGATGACCGCGGCCTGGCAATCTGATCAGAGCGACATCCTGTTGGCTATCAACTCGAACCACAGCTGCAGTTAGCTCGAGTCCAGATTGAGTCCGGACAGCCACCTCACTCAGCCCCGACACAACGTGGCCGGCCGCAATCGCCCAACCATCGCTCGAGATAATCACGCCACTACCTATAGACCCTCCGGCCTGAATTGTGAGCACGGCTCGAAGTACTGTTTGCATATTGTCTGGAAGAACGATTGGGGATTCCGACACACAAGAAGTGATCGCGATGGGCACAAGATCATCTGTTGTCTGATCCCAGTCCTTACGCGCGCCTTTCCTAACTGCTGCAACGAATTTCGAGTCGGCGAGCAGGTTGTCCAGTGCTGCCCGAAAAGCTTCTTGAATGCACGCAGATCCAACGCCGGATTGTTTGCCATAACCATTCGTTGTAGCCGAGTACACTACCTTCGTCTGATAAACATCATATAACTGCCATTCGATCATGAGGGATGACTCAGCACGGTTGCCAGCAAGAGGAGCGTACGTGTTGTAAAGAATTGACTGAATCGTGCCCCCTAGTTGGTATTCGGCTTTTGAAGACTCGTCTTTTCCAAACAGAAGATTGTCCCCTCCCAAGACGGTATATCCTCGAGATCGTAGGTGTTCTGATCCTACGATCCTAAATTCATCAGAGGCGACGGTGATATTCGATAGCCATGTATATCGATACTTGAGAATCTTGAGTAACCCGTCATAATGGCCTCCGACCGTCGTACCCGATGGCACTCGGATTATTAATCGGGTAAAAGAGATTGGCGCTGATCCTTCAGGCCCTATCTGGATCGGCGATAGCCGAGGCTGAGGAATTCTCGGTGATGTAGTAGTGCAACTCATTATAGCGCCGAGCGTAAGCGTGACGGTCGCTAGTATAAGACTATAACGATGCAATTTGGTCATGTGGCTCATCTCTCCGCTTAGCATAGGATAATAATCCTTGCTCTGAAACATACTTGAAACATGCTATTTCTTTCTAAGGACGGAGGAATATTCACGGATGCCTCTTGGTTTGATTAACGATCTATAACCTCGTCGTCATCATTACTTCTTCCAACCATGGCATTATTAGTCGGGTTTTCGACGAGATCCTGCCTCTTTCCTCAATACAGCAATAGCCAATTAAATTGTTGACCCGCCCTCCTTAACGCTCTGGAATATATAGTCAGTTGGCTGGCGATGTCAACTGCTGTAAGAAGCGTGCATAAAGCGGAAAAGAAGAAGTTTTTTTAAAAGGCCTGTTTAGCAAGAAAATATGGTGAATTTACGCACAGTTTTCCGCAGCAGTGTCAGCACGTGGGCCGGATGGGCCGTGAAGCTCTCAGGAACTCTGCAGCCTGCTCGAAACCGCCGATTCCAGCCGACCTCCAGGCCGACCTCTGCATGCCCATTCGATGTGAGCGGGCCAACGGTCCTATCGCAGCACTGGCCGTCAGGATCCTCTTAGAAGCGCGGACGGTCCATCTTTGGGAATCCTTTACCACTAGCTTTATTCAGTTCTCGTAATCTATTTGCTAGATTGTCCGCCCTCTAATTAAAACCCATTATAGGGCGGGCCCCGTTATCTTCTCTATTTAACGACTTGGGTTTCCCTCAACCTTAATATCGAGCCGAGCGCCGTATGATGTAAAATGATCGTTTTGTAGGTCTCAGTGAGAATAATAATGGGAACCGAACGTTTATCCCAATGCGGTTAGTTTCCGCCACTTGGCGTCTTTATCAATAGGGGCCCGAGGCTCGGCCCGGGCCTGATCGCCTCATTCTTTAGGTTGCCCCGGATAAGGCGGGTCCAGGCTATCTGCGCTTATACGTTCTAATCTTGCGGCTTAGAGATATCCATATTTCCTTTTTTCGTAATTAGTTGTTGTCTAGCCCGATTAAGAAGTTTTCCGAAATATTTGCTAAGTGAAGAGGATTATCAATCTATTATACAAGACATAATAGAAGTGAGCGACTTAGTAACAAAACGGCTGGAGCTTGATAAAGAATTGCGGCAGATTATTACTAGCTCCTCTGAAAGCATTAGTAGATCCGATATGGATAAGACTATCAAGGATAAATATCAAAAGAAGATTCTAGCATTAGAACTTGAAAATGCTAAGATACTTATTCTTACCCTTGAAGACTTGAACCAAATAGAGGCTCGGAAACTCCTGAATGCCTTTGATTCCGTAAGCTCAAGAGCTAGCCTGACTTTTGGCTCAACTGAAGATGCGAAGCAATTCGCCCGTGTTATCCAATCGTTAATAAGAGCTTTAAATGCCTATTCAAGTCTGGCCGTTTTGGACGACATGCTTAAAGAAAAAAAGATGTTTGAAGATTATGGCAGGCTAATATCTGACTATCTTGAATATACATATTATCGACAATCTAATAGTTTGAAGCAGCTCTCGGCACAAGTTAGTGATCCGCTCCCGTTCGCCATATCATTTTAGAAGAAAGAGTTGTAGGGATTTAGTCCGCTCTTCATATTAGGGTCATCCAAACGTCTTCTTAATAAACCTGAATCGAATAAGGAGTGGTATATATCCCAACTGGTCACAATTCGGTCAAAATCCTCCCCGGCCGGGAGCGCCACCCCCCATTAATTGTTGATTATGAAGGGGATTATCGTACCATGACGACCTCTGGGCGTTGAACGGGGAATCCAAGAATCCTACCTCCGGCATTATGGCCCGAGGATGGTACAAAGCGAAAAAGCGGGCTATTCCTCGTCGCGCTCCTTGCCGTCTTTAAGGCTTCTGATCATGTTCTTCACACAGTAGGCAATAACTGCCATTGTCTCCCTGTCTACGGGGAGATCTTCAAGCATGGTTTTTAGGTCTATTCCTGCTTTCGCAAGCCTGGCTGCAACAACTACGAATATCCCGACAGCATCCGGCTCGACTGGGTGAAACACCATCGCTAATCGACTCCAGTGGTACTTGTCTCGTCTAGCCCTCCGAAGAGCCGCAGAGTAGGTGTAAAGAAACGGAATCAGGGAGTTCCGAAGGAGTGTGGGCGAAGCGTCGTCGATATGAATCGTTTTCTGCACAGCGTCGAACAGATCCAAGTACTGATCAACGGGGACAGCCAGAACCCCAACTGGGCGTCCCCTGAACTCCTCAAGCTCCTCACGGAGCATTCTCGCACTACTCTGTGAATTCTCTTCTCCGCCTAGCCCAGAGAGTAACGCATAGACGCTCTGGGCAGAGGGCTTGAGGTCGCGCTTTGAATAATCTGGCATATGCCGTCCGGCAAGCGCACCCATATATGCAGCATACGGAGAGCCAGCATTCTGGTAGTGTTGTGCTGCTTCCCCGAATAGTTCAGCAGACTGGTAGATCTCACCAAGCAAAATGGAGTCGGCTGCCGCACGGCGGAAATATGTCGCCGCAATCATCGCCATCTCGTACCCTCGCCTCTTGTCATTCTTTATCACGGCATCATGGTACGCTCTGCCGACGGCCGCGCTTGTATCTCGGAGCCGACGGACCCTCTTCTCATCGATTTCTTGAAATATACCTGAGCTTAACATGATCTCCGTCAGTTTCAGGAAAGAAAATCACGAATGTTCGATACTTCTTCGGGCGATCGGTACGTTATCTGATTCAGAACCTCTTGAGCGGGAGCGGGAATACGTCCAGAGGCCAAGTCCTGTCGAATTCCGGCGATCGGGTAGAATGCGTATTTCTCAATTTGCGTGGGAGGGATGTTGATCTTTGCCGCTATCTCTCCCTCGGGCTGAAACGCGCTGAACCCCGTATAGACATTCAATTCCCTCAACTCTTCAGAGAATGGTCGGTGCGGAACACTGCGTTTCCCTATCACAAAGAGGTAGCAGTAGAATAAGTATGCATCGCGCGTCCACCCGTCTGTGGCAAACTCTAGCGCTACGAGCCACGCGGGGTGGAGGATGTTGAGACCTGCTGATGGATCACGCTCAATAGAACCGGCGGTTGTTGAAATAAAGGGTGAGTGCTTGTAGAAATCTTCCCCGCCTTCTTGTGGATCAGGATCGTTGTACCTGTTCTGGTGCCAGTAAAGGTTTCGCTCTGTCAGACGTTGATACACCTCGATTTCGGGCATTGTACTAACCTTATTCCACCAATTACATAGTATCCCGAATCTGAATGCATCATCTGCCTTTGCCTTAGTGATACCCCCGACTCCTCTTATGGCTTTCTGTACGATCATAATGCGATGTCACCTCTCCGCCCAATCCGACCCGCGCTTGTATCACCAGTAAATTTTGTATTCGACGTTGATTTCGAAGAGGATTGGCGAGCCGGGGCGGCCTCGGGGCGTTGGATGGAAAATCCAACCCCCCTCGTTGACTTTCTCACGTACAGACTATTAAAAGTCGGACGCGCGAATTGCTGTTGAGCAACATAGGTATTGAGGACAGGAGTTAGATGCTCAGTACCCATTTCGTGTCGATGCCAGCCCGTCAATCTGCGCTCCGGTCGAAAACAAAGCATTGCTTCCGGATTTAGTAGAGCCGAAGTAGTCGATACTACCCTAAGGGAACCCGCCTTGTGTTCGATCAATTATATATACACCTGTCTCAACTTCTGTTCGTCAACTAGTTCCAGAGCAGCCCCTGAAAACGCCACTGTACCTCCCCTCAGTACATAAGCTCTGTTAGAAATCCTTAGGACATGCCTGATCTCCTGCTCAACAATCAAGCAGCTGACATTCGCACTCTTCGCAATCAAAGCGATTCGGTCCATCGCTTCATTGGCGGATGCCGGCGAGAGTCCGAGAGTTGGCTCGTCCAGAAGCAGAAGATGCGGATCGAGCAGCATGGCACACGCTAGAGCAAGCAGTTGCTTCTCCCCCCCAGAAAGCGTTCCCGCACGTTGGGTTTCCCGGCCTCGAAAAGCAGGAAAGAAATTGAGCGCTCGTTCTACGCACTGTCGTCGAAGTGCTCTGCCCACAACTGTAGCCGATAGCTGTAGATTCTCGAGGATTGTTAGACAATTGAAGACACGATTTCCCTGTGGCATGTACACTACTCCACGCTGCAACAAGGCTCGGGGCTTAAGGATAGCTGGCCCCCCCTCATAATCCACACTGCCTGACCATAATGGTAACAGGCCGAAAAGAACTTTCAAGAGTGTCGACTTCCCTGCCCCGTTGTGGCCGATTAACGCCACAACTTCTCCCGCATATATATTGATATCGACCCGGTCCAGAATCTGTCGTATCCCGTATCCAGCCACAAGTTTCTCGCCGCGTAAGATGATGGCGCGTTGGCTATCCAAGATACGCCTCGACAACTTCGCCACGCGCGAGGACTTCCCTGGTTGGGCCTTTGGCCACCACGCGTCCCCCGTTAAGGACAACCAGCATATCTGCCAATTCGGCAACAGCCCGAATGTTGTGCTCTATTAAGATAATGGCTCTCCCCTCCTTAGAAAGGAGCCGGAGTATATTCAGCAAGGCATCGACTATATGGGGAGACACGCCCGACACCGGCTCGTCGAGGACCAACCAATGCGCATTGGTTGCCAGGCAACGAGCGAATTCTAGAAGCTTTTGCTGGCCATATGATAGTTCGGCTGCAAGCATATCGCTCTGATTGTCTAGGTTGACAGCCTTTAACGCATCTAACGCCTTAGACCTAATTCGATCTCTTTCCGCTGAATATCCAATTCCGGTCAAAGCCCGGTGGAACCGCTCTGCCGGACTTCGAATCCCCACCATAACGTTCTCCAATACTGTCTCCTGCCAGATGAGCCGGATTTCTTGGAAAGTCCGCGCCACGCCAAGGCGGGCAACACGCTCTGGAAGGAGCCCTGTCGTCTCGATATTCCCGAGAAAGGTATGCCCTTCATCAACATGCTGAAAACCTGTCAATACGTTAATTAACGTCGTCTTTCCGGCTCCATTCGGTCCTATGAGCGCACTAATCCCTGATTCTGGAAACTCAACGGTTACGCCGTCCAGTGCCCAAATGCTGTTAAAGTGTTTCCTGACGTTTTCAGCGCGAAGATTCACTTTCTCACCCCCCGCGCTTTTACCCGCCCTGATGCTATTCTCTCAATTGTCCCGAATGCACCCTGGGGCCGTGCCATCACAATCCACACAAACACACTTCCAAAGATTGCTTGGTATAATGGAGCTGCAACCGAATGTGGAAGTCCCAAGAATCGGAGCCCCTCAGGCAGCAACACCAGTATGCTCGCACCGAATACTGGGCCCCACTGTGATCGATGTCCTCCGATAATTGCCATTGCTGCAATAAGAATCGACTCGTTTAGTGTAAACGAATACGGATCTACATAGGTAGCATAGAACGCATACAGCCCACCAGCGCCGGCGGCAAGCGCGGCCGTGGCGGCAAGCACCTGAAATTTAACGCGACGAACATTCTTCCCGAGACTTATTGCCACAACCTCGTCATCACGTATGCAATGAAGCACCCATCCGAAGGGGCCTCGCGACAGGCGCCCAGAAATAAAAAGTGTTAAACATGTGAAACCGAAGCACAGGAACGCAAATCCAAGATTCTCAGGCAAAACCCCGAAACCAAAATCGACGTGCGTCACGCTACCAATCCCAAGGGGGCCACCAGTCAGGTCGATCCAGTTTTCGAACACACTCGTGGCGAGGGCCTGAAATCCAAGCGTCGCGAGCACAAAGCGATCGGCTTTTAGACGGCTTGCTGCGACGCCAAGCGGAATGGATGCTACTGCGCCCATAATCAACGCAGCGGCTAGTCCGCCTGCCATTGGAAAACCAGCCTTGGCGATAAGAATCGCCGTCGTGTACGCCCCAATTCCGAAAATTGCAGCGTGAGCGATAGAAAACAATCCGGCCTGCCCGGCTATCAGTTCGAACGACACAGCAAGCGAAGCGTATATGCCAATAAGAACAAGGATATGCAGCCCGTAGTTCACTTCTCTGCCTCAATCACCAAGTACTCGGCGGCCTTTAATAGCCAAAACGATCACTAGCAACGCTAGCATAGCGCTCTCGTACCACAAGCCCGGCAGGTAAAAGGCGGCAACCTGCTCAAGGATTCCGACTGCAAGGCCCCCCAGAAACGCGCGCCCGTCGCTATCAAGCCCGCCGAATAGCGCTCCGACAAAGGCCATCAGCAACGCGCGAAATCCCATCAGCGGCATGAGACCAGTGTTCATAGCCTGCATAATCCCCGCGAGGGCCATAGTACCCGACGCAACTGCGAATGCACCGAGGA
>Ga0214473_10000639_pt1 | contig 48608 bp, 47 predicted proteins | sample RVTome_7_FD_203509 | JGI IMG/M metagenome (GOLD analysis project Ga0214473, IMG submission 203509) | Soil microbial communities from uranium-contaminated site in the Upper Colorado River Basin, Wyoming, United States - RVT98D197 | ecosystem: Environmental > Terrestrial > Soil > Contaminated >...
CTCTGTGAGCGAACCGCGGGGCCGGACGAAAGCGGAGTACATCGAGGGCCTCCTCGAGGGGTTGCGGAAGAACCCCGAGGAGCCGGACCTGTGGGCGAACGTGGCGGACGTGTTCCTGGAGACGGGGGAGTTCGAGACGGCGGTCGACGCCTACGACATGGCGCTCAAGCTCGACCCGGACCTCCACCGGGCGCAGATCGGCCTCACCGTCGCGCTCGACCTGTGCGACGAGGACATGACCGGGCGCGGGACGCCGTCCCTTCGGGCCACGCTGTGGCACGCGCTGAAAACCCTCGAGCCCCTGGTGCGGCGTCTTCGTGAGGGGCACCGCTACCGATTCGTCGACGTCCACGCCCTGCGCGTGGAGAAGGAGGCGGGGCGGCGGCTCTCCCGGAATCCCGACGACGTCGACGCCCTGTTCCTGCGGAGCGCGTTCCTCGCGAAGCGCGGCGAGTTCGAGGACGCGATACGGATCCTGGACCGACTCACCGCACACGGGCGGACGTACCCCGGGGCGAAGGAGTTCCGGGAACAGCTGGAGAAGATGGCCCGAGCCTCCGCACCGCGGCCCGCCACGCGGGCGCGCAGGAAAGGGAGTGTCCCTCGACCGTAACGGTGCGATTCACGGCCACGCGTCGCGCTCTCTTCGCACTTGACCCGACCGAGGGATTGTCGGACGCCGGGGTTGTCCTCTGCTCACAGGAGCCCCGTCACGGGGCACTCGCACAGGGACCCACTTCGCGGCGCCCGTTTCGCCTCGGCCTTGCATCGCGGTTCACGTGTCCCCGCGACCTTCGTCCGAGGCAGGAACTCCATGCGCCGCCGCCACGATAAAGGTTGCGTGCGGCGGGACGCGAGGCGAACCGTCTTAATCCCCGTCGCGAATGCCCGCGCGGGATGGCGGAGGAACCGAAGACCGCCCTCGCCGCCTTCTTCCAGATGCGCGGGGGCGAGATGATCTCCGAGAGCGAGTTCGTCATGGAGGCGTCCTACCGGCTGCGGTGGTTCACGCCGAAGGAGGCGCAGCGGCTCCTGGAGCTCGGGGTGGATCGCGGCCTCCTCCGCGCGGACGCCGGGAACGTGCGCGCGGCGTTCGACGTCGGGGCGGTGTCCGTCCCCGTGAACTACCACCCGGGCCCCGAGGTGCTCGCGGCGCCGCCCCGGCCCGCGGACCTGTTCTCCGTCCTCCTCGCGCGCCTGCAGCAGGCGACGGGCGAGGAGCGCGCCCGCCTCGTCGCGCGGATCAACCGGACGCAGGAGCGGATGGGCGTCGACGCGGACGTCGCGGCCGCCCTCGTCGCGTGCGGCCTGGGCGTCGACGTCAAGGACCTCATCACGGACCTGGAGTCCGGGGTCCTACGGCGCGCCCGGTGAGGGAGGCTCCTCCTCCTCAGGCTCCAGCTCGCGCCGCCGGTGCATGAACCCGTACCCCGGCTTCATCAGGAACTCCCACGCGACGAACGCGACCGCGAGGAACCCGATCGTGCAGAACGCACCGACGACGCCGCCGGCCCCCGGCCAGAGGAGCACGTACAGCACCGCCAGGACGACGACGATCGCGCCGATGACGATCGCGGCGACGAGGTTCCGGAACCACTGCGCCTCACGCCGGTCGCGCTCCGCGTCGGGGACGCTCATCCTTCGCCCTTCAGGTCGAAGAGGTCCCCGAGGGTCACGCCCGCCTGCGCCGACGCCTTCCGCACGACGGGCGCGGGCGTCTTCTCCTTCAACTTGATCTCGAGCGCCCGTTCCAGGCGGCGGATCAGGTCGTCGTTCGGCACCATCGTCCCGGACTCGATCTTCGCGATCACGGTGACGCGCTCGTTGATCCGCGCGCCGAGGTCCGTCTGCTTCCAACCCCGCGACTCCCGGGCGGTGCGGATCCGGCGCGCGTAGTCGTCCGCGAGTTCCTCCTCGCCCGACTGCGCGAACACGTCCCGTTCCTTCATCCGGCGCGCGCGGGCCTCGAGGCGCTCCGCGACGGCGACCGGGACCCCGGGCTTCCGCGCGGCCGACGCGGCGGGGCTGGCCTCCGTGCCGAACCGAGCGCAGTCCTGGCAGGCGTTCAAAACGGTTCCCTCGACGGTGACCGTTTTTGTGCGCGGGACGTCCCGGCCGCACACCTCGCATATCATGAGAACTGCACCGAAAGGCTCAATACGACCCCCTTTTTATATAACTGCGCCAAGGCCCGGCACTCGGTGTGCCCGTCATGGATGACGACCAGATTCGCGAGTTCCACGAGAAGATGGCCGAGCGCATCGCCGTCCTCGAGGAGCGCAACGACAAGCTCACGGAGACCTCGCGCCGGATCGACGGCGAGCGGAAGTTCGTCGAGGCGGAGCTGCTGCGCCTCCAGAAGGAGGTGAAGCGGCTCAAGACGGAGCTCGACCGGCTGAAGGCGCCGCCCCTCATCATCGGGAACGTCCGCGACGTGCTCGCGGACGGGCGCGTCGTCGTGAAGTCGTCGACGGGGCCGGACTTCATCGTCCACGCCGCGGAGTACGTCGCAAAGGAGAACCTGCAGCCGGGCGCGCGGGTCGCGCTGAACAAGCAGACCCTGGCGGTGATGGGCGTCCTCCCGCCCAGCCTCGACCCGATCGTGATGGGCGCGGAGATCATCGAGAAGCCCGCGGTCACGTACGGGGAGATCGGCGGCCTCGAGGACCAGCTTCGCGAGGTGAAGGAGGCGGTCGAGGATCCCCTCCTGAAGCCGGAGTTGTTCCGCAAGGTCGGAATCGACCCGCCGAAGGGCGTGCTCCTCGTCGGCGCCCCCGGCACGGGCAAGACGCTCCTCGCGAAGGCGGTCGCGAACAAGACGAACGCGACGTTCGTGCGCCTCGTCGGCTCCGAGCTCGTCCAGAAGTACATCGGGGAAGGGGCCCGGCTCGTCCGCGAGCTGTTCCAGCTCGCGCGGGAGAAGGCGCCCACGATCGTGTTCCTCGACGAGCTCGACGCGATCGGGGCGAAGCGCCTCGACGTGGCGACGAGCGGCGACCGCGAGGTCCAGCGCACGCTCATGCAGCTCCTCGCGGAGCTTGATGGGTTCAACCCGATCGGGGACGTGAAGATCATCGGGGCGACGAACCGGCCCGACATCCTCGACGAGGCGCTCCTGCGGCCGGGGCGGTTCGACCGGATCATCGAGATCCCGCTCCCGAGCGTCGAGGCGCGGCGCGCGATCTTCCGGATCCACACGAAGCGCATGTCCGTCGCGGCGGACGTGGACTTCGACGCCCTCGCGGCGCACACGGACGCCGCGACCGGGGCGGACGTCAAGGCGATGTGCACGGAGGCCGGGATGTTCGCGATCCGGGAGGACCGCGACGTCGTCACGTTCGAAGACTTCGAGCGGGCGATCGAGAAGGTCCGCGGCCAGTCCCTTTCGAAGGCGACGAGCGCCGAGGGCATGTACGCCTGAGCTCAGCCCTTCCGGACTCCCTGCGCCCGCTTCACGAGGAGCCGCGCCTGCTTCGGCGTCAGCGACGTGGACTTCGACAGCGCCTCCGGGTCCGCCTCGGAGAGCCCCTTCGCGTCCCGGACGCCGGCGGCGTCGAGCTCGCGGGCCCGCGCGCGCGTGACGCCGGGCACGGAGAGGAGCTCGCGGTAGCCCCGCCCCCCGCCGCGGGGGCGGCGCAGGAACAGGAAGCCGGCCACGACACCGCCAACGCCGAGCGCCCCGACCCCACCGTAGAGCGCGATCTCCGTCGCGCCGAGGCACTGGGTCCGGCCTTCCGGCGCGGACAGGTCCACGGTCTGCTGGCCCCATCCATCGGGATTGGCGGCGTTCTCGAGCGCGACCGTGGTCCGGGACGCGGACGTGCCCTCGACGGTCACGAGGATCGCGTCCCCGACGTTCGCGTTCTCCCCCGCGACCTCGGGGCTGTGCAGGTGCAGCTGGATGTGGTACCGGCCGGAGCCGTCCGTCGTCCCGGTGCGGTTCGTGTCGGCGTTGCTGGCGACGTCCACGTCCGCCGCGCGCACGGTGACGCCGCACAACGGCTCCCCCGAGGCGCCCGTCACGGTGCCCACGAGGAAGTAGCGGTGGTCGGGCTCGTGCTCCGCGCCCGCGAGGGGCAGGAAGAGGGCGGCGAGGGCGAGGACGTACAGCATGGGACGCACGAGGTCCCGGGGGCGCATGAGCCGAAGGGATTCGGCGGTCCCGGTTAAACCTTTTCCAGATGGGGGCCCGGGAACCGCAACCGTTATTAGGGGACGCCTCTTCGTCAGCGCCCACATGGCCATGGACCGCCGCGGGATGACCTGGGTCGGACGGATCCTCCTCGTCGCCATCGTCGCCGCCGCCTTCTGGGGGCCCTACTACGCGTTCTTCGCCCCGAAGGAGACGAGCCCGTACGTCCTCCCGGTCGCGGAGACCGGGGACTACGCCGAGGTCGACTACCGCGGATGGTTCCCGGACACGTTCCGGACGTTCGACACGTCGATCGAGGCGGTCGCGAAGGACAACGCCTCGTACGAGAAGGCCGCGTCGTTCACGTACCGCACGGGGGCCGGGGCGTACACGCCGCTCGGGTTCGTGATGGGCTGCGAGGGCACGCCCGGGTGCCCCATCGCCGCGTTCCAGGACGCGGTGCGCGGGATGCGCGCCGGGGAGTCCCGCACCTTCTTCGTCCCCCCCGAGGAGGGGTATGGCCTCACGGACCCCGCGAAGGTCCGCGCGCGGCCGCTCCTCGAGACCGTCCCCGCCACGGAGACGATGAGCCAGGCCGAGTTCCAGACGAAGTTCCAGACCCAACCCGTCGACGGTTCGATCGTCCGCGACTGGGTCTGGGGGTGGAACGCGACGGTCCGCGTCTCCGGCGACGAGGTCACGGTCCGCCACAGCCCGATCCTGGGCCAGACGGTCACCGTCGCCGGGCGGTGGTCCGGCCAGATCGACGACATCGACGACGCGGCGGACGGCGGCATCGGCGCGATCACCGTCCGGCACCTCCTCACGGCCGCGGACGTGAACGCGTTCGTGGCGGCGGACCGGGACGGGAACTTCATCGTCGTCGCCCTCGACCCGTCCGGGGGCACGTTCACGGTCGACTACAACCAGGAAGTCGTCGGGAAGACGCTGGCCTTTGAGATCACCCTGCGGTCCGTCCGGAAGGGCAACCCGTAGGGTGGGGCGATGGGCCTCGGGGACTGGATCGGGGCCGCGCTCGCGTTCCTCGGGCCGCCGGGCGTCCTGGCGGCGATTTTCCTCATCTTCCTCGTCGACGCCGCGATCTTCCCCGCGCTCCCCGAGGTGTTCATCCTACTCTTCTACGACCAACTCGTGTCCGCCTGGGGCTGGCCGGCCGCCGGCGCCGCGGCCGTTCTCCTCGTCCTCGCCCTCGCCGGGGACGTGGGCGGGAACCTGGCGGTGTACGCGTTCGTGAAGCGGTCCCGCGCCGGGCGGCGGACGCCGCGCCTCCTGCGCCGGTGGGGCGCGTGGGTCGAGCGGGTGATGAAACGGTGGGTCTCCTTCCTCCTCGTCCGGGACGAGCGCGTGATCCTCATGAATCGGATCGCGCCCGCGGTGCCGATCACGGGCGCGTTCATCGCGGTGTGCGGGTGGAACCTCCACCGCTCCCTCGCCTACGTCCTCGTCGGCGGCGCGGTGAAGTACGTGTTCCTCCTCGCCCTGTTCGTGGGGCTCGGCTACGCGGTGGACCCGGGGACCGCGCGGGGGATCTCGATCGGCGCCGTGCTCGCGCTCGTCGCCGTGAGCCTCGCCGCGGGCTGGATCCGCAAGCAGCGGATGGTGGCGCGCGCGTGACCGTCTCCGTCGTCGTCCCGGCGCTCAACGAGGCGAAGTACCTCCCGGACCTGCTCGACTCGCTCCGCCGCCAGACGGTCCCCGTCGCGGAGGTCCTCGTCGCGGACTCCGGGAGCGCGGACGGCACCCCGGAGGTGTGCGCCGCCGCCGGGGCGCGCCTCCTGACGGGGGAGCGGAAGGGGCCGGGCGAGGGGCGGAACCGCGGCGCCCGCGCCGCGCGGGGGGACGTCCTCCTGTTCCTGGACGCGGACACCGTCGCGCCTCCGGACCTCGTGGCCTCCGTCCTGGCGGCGCTCGAGGACCCCGCCGTCATCGGGGGCGCGACCGCGTTCCTGCCCCGGGACGGGACGCGCCTCGACCGCCTCCTGTTCGGGTTCGCGAACGCGTACCAGCGGGCGATGACGGAGCTCGGCTTCCCGCACAACGCGGGCTACTGCTTCTTCTTCCGCCGGGCGTCGTTCGAGGCGCTCGGCGGGATCCGCGAGGAGATGCTCCTGAACGAGACGCACGACCTCGCCCTCCGGTCCCGCGCGCTCGGGCGCTTCGTCTTCCTCCCCGTCCCCGTCCGCACCTCGATGCGGCGCTTCCGGGCGCACGGGTACGCGCGCACGATCCTCCGGGAGTACGTGGCCTCGACCCTGTACTACTACGCGACGGGCCGGACCCCGTCCGACCGGTTCCGGCCGAAGCCCGCGCGCTAGGCCGTGAGGAGCCTGGCAGTGCCTGGCCGCGAGCAGAGATCACCTCAATCACGACGCCCGTTGAGCCAAGGATGGGACCCCCCGATGGTGTGCGCAGGTTCTGCTGCAGTCGCAGCAGAACGTGGGACGGTCGTAACGACCGCCGCGGGAGTCGCGCCGGGGCTGCTGCAGGTGCAGCACGGCCTGCTGCAGTTGCAGCGGAGGCTCGGACGGTCGCAGCACGACCTGCTCCAGATGCAGCAAGGGTTGCTGCAGTCGCAGCGGACTCCGCGCAGACGTCACGGACTCTGTCGCAGTCGGAGCGAATGCTGCTGCAGGCGCAGCAAAGGCTGCTGCACCTGTAGCGAGTTCCGCTGCAGTTGCAGCACCACTTCGGACGGTTGCAGCATGCACCGCACGGAGTGCAGCAAGCTCTGTCGGAGTTGCAGCACGGCCTGCATGCGCCGCGGACCGCATCATCGGAGCATCCCGGTGCCCGGTCGTCCCCGTCCGACGGCCGCGCCTCCCGGCGTTCGCCGATGCGTTTCCGTTCTTCCTCCACGCCTTCATATACTCGCTCACGAAGGCGTTGAAGCCCGCCAGATCTCGTTCCTTTCCCGCCTCGTCGCGCACCTCCACTCATCGCGCCGTGCCGATAAGAAGAGAATGAGAGGAGAATGAGAGGAAAGGCGCCGAGAGGAGAATCCGACTCCGGGCGTCTAGCCGCCTGCGAGTCCCCGGTACACAGAGACGAGGCGGCGCGTTTGCGCCTCGACCGTATACCGCTCCGCGGTCGACCGCGCCCCGACCGCGAGGGCGTCCCGCCACTCGAGGCACTTGCCGATCGCGTGGGCGGCCCCCTTTGCGTCGCCCGGCGAGAACAGGAAGCCGTTCTCCCCGTCGTGCACGAACTCCGGGATCGCGCGGAAGTTCACGCCCGCCACGGGCTTCCCGGACGCGAGCGCCTCGAGGACGACGAGGCCCTGCGTCTCGAACCGCGACGGGATCGCGAAGGCGTCGCACGCCGCGTAGTACGCGGGCAGGTCCGCCTCCGGGACGAACCCCGTGAAGATCACGTCGCGCGAGAGGCCGCGCCGCTCGACGAGGGTGCGGAGCCCCGCCTCGTACGGGCCGGTCCCGACGAACATGAGCTTCGCCCCGGGCCGCTCCGTCCGGATGTGCTCGAGCGCGCCCACGAGCGTCGGCAGGTCCTTCTCCCGCGCGATGCGGCCGACGTGGAGGACGAGCTCGTTCCCGTCGAGGCCGTACCGCGCGCGCACCCGACCCCCGTCGACGTCGGGCCGGAACCGCTGCGCGTCGACGCCCGTCGGGATCACGGCCGTGTGCTTCATGCGCGGGGCGATCCGCTCCATCTCGCGAAGGATCGCGCGGGACGGGACGACGACGGCGTGGCACTTGTGGAGGAAGACGCGCAGGTACAGCTTCAGCCCGCGCTCGAGGAGCTTCAGGTCGAGGTGGAACGGCACGTAGTACGTCATCGCGTCCATGATCATCGTGTGGAAGGTGAGCACGAGGGGACGCTTGCACTGCCAGGCGGACCACATCCCCTTGATGCCCATGAAGCCGATGCCGTGCGTGTGCACGAGGTCCGCGTCGATCTCCTCGAGCGCCTCGACCTCGCGACCCGGCAGCATCGCGAGCCGGTACCCGGGGTAGTGGCGGAACTCCCGCGCGCGCACGAAGACGACGTCCCCGCGCCGGCCGCACCCGTCGCCCGGAGCCTGCGGGGCGAACACGACGACCTCGTGGCCGAGCCGCTCGAGCTCCCGCTTCGTCGTCAGTAGCGACGTGACGACCCCGTCGATCGTCGGCAGGTACGTGTCCGTGAAGACGGCGATGCGCATGTCATCCCCGGACGATCCGGCGGACCTTGCGGACGACGTCCTCCGGCGTCCGCCCGAGCACGCGGATCATCCCCTCCTTCCCGGGTCCCCCCGGGTCGTGGACCGCGTCCGGCACGCCCCCGAGCGCGCGGATCGCGGCCGTCGTCCCCCAGTCCATCGTCGACGTCCCCGCGGGCTGCTCCCGACGGTCGAACGTCCCCAGCCGGAATCCCGCGCGCGCGACGCGGCGCAGGTTCGCATCCGTGAACTTGAGGTTCACCGCGCTCCGGACCGTCGGGTCGAACCGCATCGCCGCCAACACGATGCGGGCGACGTGCTTGCTCGCGCCGAACGCCGCGGGCCCCGTCACCGCCAACCCCGTGCCGACGCGGTGGATGCGGCCCCGCAGCGCGCACACGTCCTCCGCGGTGGCCGCGCCCGGGAGCGCGTACGCGACGTTGATGCCGACCTCCGGGACCCACGCGAGGGTGAGGCGCCGCGCGAGCGCCTCCGCCGCCACGGAGACGGACTCCCACGCGGCGTACCGGTCCGGCGTCCAGTGCGCGTGGATCACCTCGACCCCGCGGCCCACGCGGTACGAGGCGAGAAACCCCGCCTGGATCCGCAGCCGCGCGTGCGCGACCGCCCGCCGGAGGGGCCGGCCGAGCGCGAGGTGGGCGGCGATCGACGACGCGAGGGCGCACCCGCTCCCGTGGAGGTCCTTGTCGAACCGCGGGCTCCGGAACTCCGTCGTGCGGCCGTCGTACAGGAGGTCGACGAGCTCCCCCTCCAGGTGGCCGCCCTTCACGAGGACCGCCTTCGCGCCCGCCCCCCGGATCTCCTTGGCGGCGCGCCGCATGTCCCCGACGGTCTCCACGGGGAAGCCCGCGAGCTCGGAGGCCTCGTGGAGGTTCGGCGTCACGAGCGTCGCGCGGGGCACGAGGCGGTCGAGGAGCGCGCCGCGGAGGCCCTTCACCTGGAGGCTCGCCCCCACGGTCGCGACCATCACCGGGTCGACGACGAGCGGGACCCTGCGGGGCAGCCTCTCCGCGACCGCCCGCGCGATCTCCGGCGAGTACAGCATGCCCGTCTTGGCGGCGTGGACGGGGATGTCGGAGAGCACGGCGTCCAGTTGCGCGCGGACCTCCCGCACGGGCAGCGGGAAGATCGACCGCACGCCGACGGTGTTCTGCGCGGTCACGCACGTGATCACGGAGCACCCGTGGACGCCCACGGCGGCGAACGACTTGAGGTCCGCCTGGATGCCGGCGCCCCCGCCGCTGTCGCTGCCCGCGACCGTGAGGGCGGTGCGCATCGCCGCGGCCATTCCCCGAGGCGGTTAAGAACCTCTCCTCACGACGGAGGGGGTGGCGGTGCCTCCGGGGCCGGCGGGGCCGCGGGGGGCGCGGCGGGCGCCTCCGGCGGGGACGCCTCCGGCGGCGGTGCCGCGGGGGCCGATGGTTCCGAGGGCGGCGCCATGGCGGGCTTCCGCCGCCTCCGCAGAAGGACGGCGAGCGCAGCCGCCGCGACGATCACCACGATCAGGAGGATCCAGGCCCACGATGGGAGGCCTCCGATCCCCGCCGACGTGGCGGTGAGCTGCACGTCCGCCGTGGCGGTCTGCCCTGCGACGACGGTCACGTCCTCCGTGGCGGCAACGTATCCGGTGGCGGTGACGGAGACCGTGTAATCCCCCGGCGGCACACCCGCGAAGGAGTAGCCGCCGTCGGCGTCCGTCGTGGCGGTGTCGACCTCCGTCGCCCCGTCCAGCAGCCGGACGGTCGCGCCCTCGACCGGCGCCGATGCGGTGCCCGTGACCGTCCCCTCGACGGTGCCGACCGCCGCGGTGACGATGATCGTGACGAGGTCCGTGTCCGAGTTCCCCGCGGGATCGACGACGGTGAGGGTGACGGTGTACGTGCCGGGCGTGTCGAACGTGTAGGCGGGCGTCGCCCCGGTCAGACTCTGGGCGCCGCCGTCCGTGAAGTTCCACCAGTAGCCCGCGATCCGGTCGTTGTCCGCGGAGCCCGTGCCGTCGAACGTCACCGCCGTGCCCGCCATGACGGTCCGGTCGAGCCCGGCGTCCGCCGTCGGGACCGTCCGGTCCTCGATCGTGACCGTGCCGGATGCCGAGCCGACGTTCCCGAACGGGTCGAGCGCCCACACGGTGAACGTGAGATCCCCGGGGGCGGCGAAGGACTGCGAGACCTCGTAGTCCCCGCTCGTCGCGTTGAACGCCATCGTGTAGTTCCCCACGAGGGTACCGCCCGCGTTGCGGACCTCGACGGCGACCGCGGCGACGGAGGTGTCGTCCGTCACGGTGGCGGCGAACAGGACCGGGAGGCCGGTGCCCTGCGGGTCCGGCGTGGCGGACGCACCCACGACGACCGGAGCGTTCCGCTCGATCACGTCGAAGCTGCCGGTGCGCGTCGCCGTGTTCCCTCCGTTGTCTGTCGCGGTCACCGTGAAGTCGTACGTGCCGACCGCCGGCGGCGTGTAGATGGTCTCGTACGTGTCCGCCCCCATGTCCGTCATCGTCGCGTTCAGGACGACCGTGCCGACGGAGTCGCGGACCTCGAGGCGGACGGACGCGATCCCGATGTCGTCCGTTGCGACCGCCGTCACCGTCACCGGCTGGGTGAGCAGGGAGGGATTCGGGACGGCGGACGCGGAGACGACGACGGGGTCCGTCGTGTCCAGGATCGACACCGTGAGCTGGATCCACGTGCCGATCACCGCGTCGAACGGGTTCGGGTCGAGGCCGGGGTTCACCGTCGCGACGCCCGTGCCCACGCCGGCGACCTGGACGATGGGCGGGGCGGTGTATCCCGTCAGGACGTATCCGGCGGGGAGATTCACGCCGTACACGAACACTTCGGGGTCCTGGTCGTAGTCCACCCACATGTCGATGATGTGACTCCCCGCGGGGGCGATCGAGGCGTTCGTGTAGGAGGCGCTGAGCGCGAGGCCCGGCGGAACCGTGCTGTCGATCGGGCCCGGGATGTTCTGGAACTGGAAGACGTCCGTGCCGGGGACGAGGTCGTACGGCATCCCGTCGACGAGGAAGGAGTCGACCGTCTGCGCCGGGAGGGTCGGCGGGACGAACCCGAGGAGCGCGAGGATCACGTCGAACTCCGGCTGCGTGAGGGCCTGGTCGCGGTTCCCGAACTCCCAGTCGAACTGGATGCGGAACGTGCGGTTGTCCGACTCGATGACGGTGTCGTACGACACGCTCGCGTCGTTCCAGGTGGGCATCGTGACGTCAACGGTCGTGCTGGCCGGGACGTACGGCCACAGGTCCGCGTCGAGCGTCGTGTTCCCCAAGATGGTCACCCGCTGGAGCTCCGCGTTGTTGTCCCAGTAGTCGAAGAGGACGACCCAGTCCCCCTCGTACAGGGGGAGCGAGTACCCGCCGCTCCCATCCGTGGTGGCGTACATGACCTGCTCGTTCGCATAGTCGAACGCGGTGACCTGCGCCCCGTCGATCCCAAAGCCGGTCGTACGGTCCCGCACGGTCCCGTTGAGCATGGCGGGCACGACGCTCTGGAACTCCGTCCACAGGTAGGCGCTCGTGTTGTGCGTGTCCATGTCGATCGGGACGGGAAACATCCCCGCGACCGCGTACAGGGTGAGGTTGAGCATGTACGGTCCGTCGATTCCCGCCGCGCGGATCGCGGTCCCGGAGAACCCGAGAACCATGGACTGCGGGCCGGCAGCCAACGAGCCGATGAACACGTCTTGGCCGAGGGGAGTCACGCCGGTCGAGTCGAGCAGCTGCCCTTCGACCGCGTACGTCCCGGCCTCCAGGACGCTGACGTTGACGGTCGCCTCGAGGACGTTGTACAAGCCGTCCGGCGGCACGTCGCGGTCGACCCCCCGGTCCCAGTGCGGCGGCGCGAAGACCGCCGGGAGCGGGTCGAACTGCGACACGCTGTACGCGCCGGTGAAGTGCATCCCGCTGTCGAGCGGGAACCCGTCAACGGAGTACACGTCGATCAGGGCCACGTACGGCCCGTCCGAGCCGAGCGCCTGCATCGCGACGGTCGAATACCCGAGCGTCACGCTCTGTGCGCCCGCCGCCAAGAACGTCTGCGTCATGTTGTACCCGAGGAGGTTCGGCCCGATCGTGTCGAGGAGCAGGGCGTTCACGACGTACTCCCCGGCCTCGTCCACGGCCAGGTTGACCTGGATGTCGATCCGGTCGAACAGCATGTCCCCGTCCGTGTCCACACCCGCGTCCGCGTGCGGCGGGTTGAGCGCGGCGGGCGGCGTCTCGAAGTCGATCCAGCCGTACGCCGCCGTCGTGTGCGCACTGCTGCCAATCGAATCCCCCGTGTCGTTGTACGCGTCCACGAAGGCCGTGTAGGGGCCGTCGTATCCGCTCGTGCGAATCTGCCAGCCGGGGATCGCCGTCGTCGCAACCTGAGGCCCGGACGACAGGTTCTCCCACGACCCGACCTGGGCAATCCAGTTGAACGTGCTGTCATAGAGCGTCACGGAGAACTGGTAGTTGCCCGCCACGGAGACGTCGACGCTCCAGTTCACGTAGAGGACGTTGAACAGGGAGTCCCCGTCCGTGTCCTCGACCCCGTCCGCGTGCGGCGGGGTGAACCGGATGGGCGGCGCCTCGAACTGCGTCCACAGGTACGCCGCGGTCGTGTGCGAGTCCGTGCCAACGAAGCTGCCCGCCGCGTCGTAGGCGTACGCGTAGGCGTCGTACGGGCCGTCGACCCCGTTCGCGTTGATCCGCCATCCGATGAAGTCTGTGTCGACGGTCTGGGGGCCCGTGGCGAGCGGCAGGCTCACCCACGTGCTGTCGAAATAGGTGAATCCGGCGTACAGGTCGACGGAGAAGTCGTAGGTCCCCGCCTCCAGGACGTTCACGCTCCACGTGACGCGGAGAACGTCGAAGAGCATGTCCGCGTCCGTGTCCACGCCGGCGTCCGCGTGCGGCGGCGAGAACAGAAGGCCCGGCATCTCGAAGGCGGCCCACATGTACGCCTGCGTGATGTGGATCCCGGCGTCGTCCAGGTTGAAGAAGTCGTCGTACACGGCGATTGACGCTTGGTACGGCCCGTCGATGCCGGCGTTCCGGATGTCGAGGCCCGGGAGATCGACCCGCACCACCGCGGGGCCCGCGAGGAGGGTCCCCTCCCAGTAGCTCCCTGTGATGTAGTTCATCCCCGTGCCGTCGTACAGGTCGACGGCGACGAAGAACCAGCCGCCGATCGTGACGCTGAGGCTCACGTTGATGCGCAGGACGTTGAATCCTCCGTCCCCGTCGAAGTCCACCCCGTAGTCCGAGTGCGGGGGCGCGAGAGCCGCCTGCCCCTGGGCCCGGGCGGACGGGACGGCCGCCGCCAACAACGCCGCGCACGCGATCACGACCGCCAATCCACGAAGCGAGAACCTGCCACGACCCACGCGAGAACGGGCCATCTCTGCCCTCCCTGATGACGGCGAATGACGACGTGGGCCTATATAAACGGAATCCCCACCCGTCGGGAGGCTTCATCCGGGGGTCCCGCATACCCGCGTGCCGTGAAGGTCCGCAGTGGGCACATCGTCTTCGACCGAAAGGTCACGTTCAAGCAGCTCCTCCCCGTGTTCCGCACGATGTTCCTCAAGTTCCTCGAGGAGACGCAGCAGACGCCGGAGGACCCGGAGATCCTCGACGTCCTCCTGGAGGAGAACCTGCGGGACCTCCGACGCGGCCGCAAGCCGGAGGGGTACAACCGCGACGGCGCGATGCGCCTCCTCTTCCCGATCACGGAGAAGCGGATCGAGATGTACGTGTACTCGAAGACGCGGACGACGGACGTGCCGCGGATCGTCGAGATGATCAGCCGGATGCTCCAGAAGGCGAAGCTGAAGCACGCGGTCGAGTGGGACAAGCTCACCCTGTACCAGGAGCGGCGCGCCACTTAGATCAGGAGAGGGGCCTCCGCGACCGTCGTGTACTCCGGGCCCTCGGGCCGGAGGACGGACCTCTTCAGCCGGATGCGGTCCACGACGGACGTCCCGAACTCCTCGTCCGCGAACGCGGCGATCGCCGCGCGGACGCGGTCGAGGTTCCGCGGGCCCTTCACGCGCGCGACGGTCACGTGCGGCTCCCACCGCCGGCCCTCCCGCCGGAAGCCGAGCGCCTCGCACTCGCGGTCGAGGAAGGCGGCAATCCCCGCGAGCGGCTCCGCGCCCTCGAGGCCGACCCAGACGACGTTGATCCGCTTCGCGCTTGGGAAGGAGCCGGTCCCACGGAGGCGCACCGTAATGGGGGTCACGCCCTCCACGCTCCGTTCCATCGTCCGCACGACCTCCGGCACGAGCGCCTCGTCCGTGTCCCCGAGGAACTTGAGGGTCGTGTGGAGGATCTCGAGGTCCACGAACTTAAGCTGACCCTCCGCCTCCCGGAGGGACTGGCTGAACGCGTCGACGCGCGGGAACCGCCCGAAGTCCGCGGAGACGAACGCGCGGAAGGTCATCCGGATCCCACGAGGGTCCCGCGGAACGGCTTCCCGAGGATCGCGGCCCGGAGCGCCGCCAGGTCGCGCCCGTTCACGACCGCAACGGGGATCGACGCGCGCGCGACGGTCCTCGCCGCCATCGGGTCGAAGACGATCGACGGGCCGGCCCTCGCGTGGGAGTCCCCGACGAGGCGGACGAGCTCGTCGTGGCTCACCCGGTCCAGGCGGCGGGCGGCCGGGTCCTTCGCGGGGTCCGCGGTGTAGACGCCGTCCACGGAGGTCGCGTTCACGAGCCGCTGCGCGCCCACGGACTCCGCGATCTCCGCCGCCACGGCGTCCGTCGTGTGGCCGGGCGTCGTACCCCCCATGACGACGAGGTTCGACGCGCCCCCGGCGGCGACGGCCTCCTCGACCGTGTGCGGCAACTTCCCCGCGTCCGCGCGGCCGAGCGCCGCCAGGAGGACGCGCGCGTTGAGGCGCGTGACCTTGATGCCGAGCGCGTCGAGGAACGGCTCCGGCGCCCCGAGCGCGCGGCCCGCCTCGATGTACGCGCGCGCGGTCCGGCCCCCGCCCGTGACGACGAAGAGCCGGTGGGTCCGCGCGATCTCCTGGAGGGCCGCCCCCAACCGCTGCGCGTACTCCGCGTCCGGCTCCCCCGGCGCGAGGACGGAGCCGCCGATGGACACGACGACCGTCTCCATGGGAGACCGCCGCCACAAGCCTATATAACGCTTAAAGGATTGGTCTCCGAAACCGATGCCGGAACTGGGCGACCTGGAGAAGTACAAGTTCCGCCGCGACCTCGAGGAGATCGAGAAGGCGGGCGGCCGGGGCACGGAGCTCGTCTCCGTGTACGTGCCGCCGGACAAGCTGATCTCCGACGTCGCGAACTACCTGCGGGGCGAGTACTCGCAGAGCTCGAACATCAAGTCCCAGTCCACGCGGAAGCACGTGCAGGGCGCGATCGAGTCGATCCTGTCCCGGCTGAAGTACTTCAAGCAGCCGCCGCCGAACGGCCTCGTGTTCTTCACGGGCCACAAGGCGATCGACGCGGACCAGACATCGATGGTCGCGTACGTGCTCGAGCCGCCGGAGCCCGTCCCCTCCTTCCTGTACCGGTGCGATTCGAAGTTCTTCACGGAGCCGCTCCACGAGATGATGGTGGAGAGGCAGACGTACGGGCTCGTCGTGATCGACCAGGGGGAGGCGACCCTCGGCCTCCTGCGGGGGAAGCGGATCGAGATGCTGAAGAACGTGCAGTCCCTCGTGCCGCGCAAGCACCGGATGGGAGGGCAGAGCGCGCACCGATTCGAGCGGGGTCACGAGCTGGCGATCCATGAATTCTTCAAGAAGATCGGGGACCTCATGACGGACGCATTCCTGAGCCGCGAGCTCGCGGGCATCCTCGTCGCCGGTCCGGGGTACACGAAGGAAGAGTTCGCGAAGGGCAACTACATCCACCACGAGCTGGCGAAGAAGCTCATCACGCCGTACTTCGACGTCGGCTACACGGACGAGAACGGGCTCCGGGAGATCGTGGAGGCCGCACGGCCCGTCCTCACGGGCATCGACCTCATGCGCGAGAAGGACCTCGTCCAGAAGCTCATGGAGGAGATCCGGAAGGCGGAGGGCGGACTGGCGGCGTACGGGGAGCCGCAGGTGCGGCGCGCGCTCGACCTCGGCGCCGTGGACATGCTCCTCCTCAGCGAGGGGCTCCGGAAGGTGCGGGCGAAGGTCCAGTGCGCGAACTGCGGGTACGTGAACGAGGGGACGTACGACCGCGACAAAGCGCTCGGCCCGTGCCCGACGTGCGGGCAGGAGAAGCTTGCGGCGACGGACCAGCGGGACATCATCGAGGAGCTCACGGAGAAGGCGGCGCTGATGGGCTCGACGGTCGAGCTGATCTCCCGGGACTCCGAGGAAGGCGACCTGTTCCTCAAGGCGTTCGCAGGGCTCGCGGCGATCCTCCGGTACCGGGTGACGTGAGATGGCCACCGACCCGTGGGCGGACGTCGAGGCGGAGGCGGCGCGGCTCCTGGCGGCGGCGGAGGACGCGCTCGGGCTCCCGCGGACGCCGCCGAGGTTCGAGGAGCCGCCGGAGGGGATGGGGGACCTTGCGGTCCCCGCGTTCGCGTACGCGAAGGCCGCGAGGAAGGCACCGCCGGCGTTGGCGGCGGAGATCGCGAAGGCGATGCCCCCGAGCCCGTGGTTCCCGAAGGCGGAGGCCGCGGGCGGGTACGTGAACCTCACCGTCGACGCCGCCAGGCTCGCGGACCTCATGCTCGACGCGATCACGGACCGAGGCGACAAGTACGGCGTCGCGCCGCCGAACGGACGGACGCTCCTCCTCGAGCACACGAGCGTGAACCCGACGGGGCCGCTCCACGTGGGCCGCGCGCGGAACGCCCTGATCGGGGACGCCCTCGCCCGCGTCCTCCGGATGGGCGGGTACGCGGTGACGACGGAGTTCCTCGTGAACGACATCGGCCGCCAGATGGTCCTGCTCGCGTGGGGCGTGCGGAACGTGCCCGCGGAGGGGTTGCCGCCGCCGGAGCGGGAGCGGGACGACTACCGCCTCGTGCGGCAGTACCAGGAGGCGAACGCGCGCGCGGAGGCGGACCCGGCGGTGAACCGCCAGGTCGACGAGATGATCTACCGCCTCGAGAACGGGGACGTCGCCCTCACGAACGAGGTGCACGGGGTCGCGGAGCGCGTCCTGGCGGGGATCCGCGCGACCCTCGAGCGGCTCGGGGTGGCGTTCGACTCGTACTTCTGGGAGAGCGACCTCGTCCTCCGCGGGAAGGTCGAGCCCGTCAAGGCGAAGCTGCTCGCGCTCAAGGAGGTCGGGGAGAAGGACGGGAGCTACTTCATCGACCTCGCCCCGTACGGCGTCCAGGGCCGAAACACGAAGTGGTTCTTCGTCCGGAAGGACGGGACCTCCCTGTACCCGACGCGGGACGTCGCGTACCACCTCGACAAGTTCGCGCGGTGCGACGAGGCGGTCGTCGTCCTCGGGGAGAACCACCGCCTGGAGAACGCGCAGCTCCGGATCGCCCTCAAGCTCCTGGAGGCGGGGAAGGACGTGGAGCCCGTCTTCTACTCCTATGTGTCCCTGCCGGAGGGCGCGATGAGCACGCGGAGGGGGCGCGTCGTGCACGTCGACGACCTCGTGGACGAGGCGGTGATCCGCGCGCGGGCGGAGGTCGAGAAGCGCCGCCCGGAGCTCGCGGAGGAGCGGAAGATGGAGATCGCGGAGTTCGTCGGCGTCGGCGCGCTCCGGTACAACATCTCCCGCGTGCAGGCGGAGAAGAAGATCGTCTTCCGGTGGGAGGATGCCCTGAACTTCGAGGGGGACAGCGCGCCGTTCCTGCAGTACGCGCACGCGCGGGCGTGCGGGATCCTCGCGAAGGCCGGCGGGCGCGGCGCGTGGGACGCCGGGGCGCTCACCCACGCGCAGGAGCGGCGGCTCGTCCGGCTCCTCGCGCGCCTCCCGTCGATTGTGGCGGCGTGCGCGGCCTCACGGCGCGTGCACCCGCTCGCGTCGTACGCGTACGCCCTGGCGGCGCAGTTCCACGCGTTCTACGACGCGTGCCCCGTGCTCCAGGCGGAGGAGCCCGTGCGGTCGACCCGGCTCGCGCTCGTCGCGGGCACGCGGATCGCGCTCGGCAACGCCCTGCGCGGGCTCGGCCTGGCGGCGCCCGAGGAGATGTGAGGCGGGCGGGGGTCAGAGCCGCTTCTTGCCCTTCCCCTCGTCCTCGTCCTCTTCTTCCTCCTCGTCCTCTTCCTCGTCCTTCTCCTCGCGCTTGCGCCGGAGCTCCCACTCGCCCGCCTTGAACTTGCGGCGGACGTACAGGATCAGCGGAACGCCGATGATCAGGAACAGGAAGAAGCCCACGAGCGCCCAGAACTTCCAGCCCGCCTCCCGCACGAGGAGGCTCGCCGTCTGGGAGTTCGCGTTGTTGACCCAGGACGTCGGCTCGTCCTCGTCGTAGACCGTGATCTTCAGGGAGTGGTTCCCGACCTTCGCCGGCGCGTTCCACGTGAGGCGGACCGTGAGGATCTCCTCGGCCGCCAAGGTCGTGCTCACCGTGCCGTTCTCCAGGAACTCCACCGTGACCCCGGTCTGGTTCCGGTCCACGCCGCGCTCCACGATCGCGAGGACGGCCTTGAGGTTCTGCGCGGTCTCCTTGCCCTTCGCGTTCGTGATGTTCAGGGTGAAGGTGACCTGCGCGCCCTCCTCCGGGTTGCTCGTCGAGGCCTTGAACGTGCCCGCCATGATGCTGATGTCCGGGTGGGCGGTCGCGTTCGCCGCGACGACGATCGTCCGCGTGAGGGTGCCGACCTTGCCGGCCGCGTCCGTCACATTGAGGGTGAGCTTGTAGTCCGTGCCGTACTTCGCGTAGGCCTTGGTCGTGTTCAGGCAGTCCGCGGATGCGCCCAAGCACGGGCCCTCATCAGAGGTGCCGTCGCCCCACTTCCAAAGGTACGTGAGGTTGACGTTGTCGTCCGTCGAGTTGAGGGAGTTGTCCGTCGTCCGGCTCGCGTTGAAGACGTAAGTGATGCCCTCCGTGAGCTGCGTCGCCTCGCGCCACGTCTCCTGGTCGAGGATCACGAAGTCCGGGGACGGAGGCGTCACGTCGAGGACGGTGAACACCATCGTCCGATTCGCGCTCCGGTGCCCGACGAAGTCCTTCACGAACAGCGTCATCGTGTACGTGCCAGGCTTCGAGTAGGTCCAGTTCGTCGTCTTCCCGAACTTGTCGACCGTGCCGTCCGAGTCGAAATCCCAGCTCCACTCCGAGACCTCGCCCGCGACCGTCCCGTAGAGGTTGTCGGTCGAATCCGCGCCGAGGAACCGGATGTCCTGGTCCTCGTTGAGCGTGTGGGCCGTCGGGTTGACGGTGTCTCCCGTCTTGTTCGTCTTGAAGTTCGCGAATGGGTCGAGGTTGTCGACGACGACCGTGATGTCCCGCCACGTGACGTTCGTCGGGTTGACCTGCGTCACCGTCAGGTTCACGGTCCACTCGCCGCCGTTGGTCGTGTAGTTGAACGTCGTCCAGATGCCGGTGCCGTCGTCGTTCGCGATCGAACCGTTCGTGAACCGCCAAGTGAAGGTCGCATCCTTCGCGTTCACCGCCACGTTGAGCCGGTCCGTCGTCTTGTTCGCGCTGAAGATGATCGCGGTGTTGTTCGCGACCCAGGCCTTGTACTTCGCCTGGTCCGCGTCGCGCACGGAGACCTGGCCCGCCGGGCCCTCGACCTCCGCGCGCGCGACGCCGGTGAGCGACTTCTCCACGATCAGGTTCGCCTTCGGCGTCCCCGTGGCGACCGCCGGGTCGGCCTCGACGACGACGAAGTCGCGCGTCACAACATCGCCCTGGAGCGTCCGGGACGTCATCTCGTACTTCGCGGGCAGGTGAACGAAGTAGGTGTAGTTCTGGTAGACCGTCTCGTTCTTGTCCGGGAACGTTGTGACGTTCACGTAGTACTTCGGCTTGTCCAAGTCGATTGGCTTGGACGGATCGACGAGAGTGTACTGCGCTGTCGTCCGGATCGTGACGTTCGTGCCTGACTCCGACGCCGTGGCGGTGAAGGTGGCGCCATTCGACTTGTAGGTCTTCGAGTTCACTTGGAAGAACTCGTCCGTCACGACGTACTTCGGTCCCGCGTCCAACAGGTGCTGATTGAATCCATTGGGCCCTGGAAGCGCGTCCGCGATGTTCCCGTCGAAGACAGCCCCGAACTCGAAGTCGATTTGCCATCGGAGGCTGCGGAGATTCTCGTACGGAATGCCGGCGAACACGCTGTCCTCGAGCAGGGTCAGGTTCCGGTAGACCGTGATCGTGTTCCAGTCGTTGTTGTTGAACACCACGTCCGTCCGGACGACCTCGTCCCACGCCGGGGAAAGGACCGCGGTGATTGGCGTGACGTTTGCGTTGTTGACCGTCACCGGCTGGGTGAACGCCCGCTTCCCGTTCGCATCGACGAACAGGAGGTAGTTCCCGTTCGGGACGGAAAACGACACCTGGTTGTCCTGCACGGCGCCGGGGAGCACGCGGATCTCCCGATTCGCGGTCGGGTTCACGAGGACGCCGGTCAGGCCGTCGGACGCGAGGATTGGATTGTCCCCGTCCGTCGCGAGGACCCGGACGTTCCAGCCCTTCGACAGGAGGATCGTCACCGACGTGTCCCCCGCGACGGTCTGGGCCGGAACCACGAGCGGGTACCCCGTCGCCGCGACCTTGAGGTCGAACGCGCCGTCCCAGACCCGCGCGAACGCCTTGCCCGCGGGGTTCGTGCGAAGCGTTGCGGAAACGGGCTCCGGCTCGGGCCGCCCGGTGAAGATCACCGTGACGCTCGCGAGGTCGATCGCACCCCGCCACGAGTAGTCCGCAGTGAGGCTGTCAAGGCCGAACGTCCAGTTCCCGATGATCCGGATGTCACCGGTCTCGGCGTTGAACTCGAGCGTCGGGGTGTAGTCCGGCATCGGCACGCCGTTCTTCTTGAACAAGACGGACGTGATCTGCCCGTTGACGAGGCTGCTCGACTGCGACACGTTCGTATACACAGCGGTCAACCAGCCCTTGGGGGCCCCGCCTCCGATCGTGTTGTTCAGCTCCGTCCACACGGTCGGATTCGTAATCTGGATCTGCCCGTTGAACGCCTGCGTCTGATTGTAGCTGAAGTCCGTGTTCCGGACGAGGGGCAGGCCCAGCGGGTTCGCCAGATCGACCCATTCGAGTTCCGCCGAGCCATCCTTGAGAGGCTTCGTGTCGAGGGTCAGGATGCCGGAAGGGCGGTCGAACCGCACCCGGCTGGGCTGAGTCGCGTTCTCCGGGCCCCGCGAGAACTCGATGAACGTGATCGGCTCGCTGGCAATCGCAGCGGGTTGGGCGTCCACCACGGTGATGTTCAGCCAGCGGTTCGCCGTAGGCATCGCGTCGACGCATATGTCCCGCTGGACGCTCGTCAGCCCGTCGAACCGGAACACCGCGGATTCGGCCGTGAAGTGCGTGAAGCCGTCCGGCTGGACCTGTACCGTGTAGTACGAGGGCTTCGGATCCCGGAAGATGTAGAACCCGGTCGCCGACGTCGCCGTCGCCAGTACGGGGGAAATCTGAGCGTGGGCGTCAGCGAGGGTGACCCGGGCACCGACCGGATTGTTCGAGGAGCAGTCGTAGACTACCCCCCAAATGTTCTTCCCCTGCGCTTCTGCTCCCTGGGGCAGCACGATCACGGCGCTCGCCAAGATGGCGAGCACCATCACGAGTGCCGTCCCCTTGCTCAGTCCCCACGATTTCATGGCTTCGTCTCCCGTTTTATGTGTCTATGCACATGCGCCCCGGCAACCCCGGCCGAGGCGGAAAGCGGCGTAGATGATAGGGGTATATAAGCGTTAGTCCAAAGGTGCGCGCCGCGCGGCGTGGCGGTCGCAGGTTTAACGGCCCGCGCGGCGATGTGCGTCCGTGGACGAATTCCGGCGGGACCGCGAGGACCTCGTGGCGGACCTCGTCCGCGGCGGGCACGTCCGCAGCGAGGCGGTCCGGTCCGCGTTCCTGGCGGTGCCGCGCGAGCGCTTCGTCACGGAGGATTTCCGCAGGAAGGCGTACGTCGACACGCCCCTCCCGATCCCGATGGGCCAGACGATCAGCGCCCCGTCGATGATCGCGATCATGCTCGAGGCGGCGGAACTGGCGGCGGGCCAGAAGGTGCTCGACGTCGGCACGGGCTCCGGGTACAACGCGGCGCTCCTGGCGGCGATCGTCGGCGCGGGGAACGTCGTGAGCATCGAGCGCCACGCGGGGCTCACGGACTTCGCGCGGGAGAACCTGCGGGCGGCGGGGTTCCCGGACGTCGCGCTCGTCGTGGGCGACGGGACGCTCGGATATCCGCCGAGCGCCCCCTACGACCGGATCGTCGTGACCGCCGGGGCGCCGCGGATCGCGAAGTCGTGGGTCCGGCAGGCCGCGATCGGCGGCCTGATCGTCGCGCCGGTCGGGCGGTCCACGTACTCCCAGGTGCTGATCGTCGCGCGGAAGACCGGGGAGGACCGCGTCGAGGCGCGGGAGGGCACGGCGTGCGCGTTCGTCCCCCTCGTCGGCCGGGAGGGGTGGTGAGCCCCCTCACGCGAGGCGCGCCGCCACGGTCACGACCTGGCGGACCCACCGCGGGAACGGCGCGCCGACGGGCATCGCGAAGTCGACGGCCTGCACCCAGCGGGCCCGGCGGCGGAGCCTCCGCAGGTGGTCCGCGGATGCGTCCTGAAACGCCCGCAGCGTGGCGGCGGTGAAGTCCCCGCGGTCCGCCGCCCGGCGCGCGACCGCCGCCGCCCGCTCGCTCGCCTCGATCCCATCCTCGATCCCGCACCCCGTCCACGGGTCCACGAAGCCGCCGGCGTCGCCCGTGAGGAGGACGCGGTCCGCGTACACGCGCGGGAGCGGCCGGTACGGGATCTGGGCGCCCCGCACGTCCGACGGGTCGAGGCCGAGCCGGCGCAGGAACGCGAGGAACCGCTCCCGGAGGTGCGCGGCGTGCCGGACGGTCGCCCCGAGCCCCGCGTTCACGGAGCCCGCGTTCGGCACGACCCACCCGAAGCCGACGAGGTCCGAGAAGAAGTACGTGTTCTGATGGGGCGTCGGGTCCTCGATCCCGAGCGCCGCGATCCCCTCCGGGGGCAGGTCGACCTCCGCCTTGATCGACGCGTACTTCCACGGTCCGTCGTGGTGGGAGAGCCCGACCGCGCGGCCGACGACGCTGTTCGTGCCGTCCGCCCCGATGACGAGGGAGGCCTCGTGCGCCTCCCCGTCCGCCGCCACGACGACGCGGTCCGGCTTCACCGCCACGCCCGTCACCCGCCGGCCCTCGCGGAGCTCGGCGCCCGCCGCCACCGCCTTGCGGACGAGGTAGTGGTCGAACCGCCGACGCTTGAAGCAGTGCACCCGCACGTCGAGGCGGCCGATCCGCCGCCAGTCGTAGAACAGCTCGTTCCCGACGGCCTCCCGCTCCGCGACGGAGAGCACGTCCGTGCCGACGAGGCGGACCGCGGCCTCCGAGACGATCCCGCCGCACGCCTTGTCCCGCGGGAACGTGGCGGCGTCGAGGAGGAGGACGTCGAGCCCCGCCTCCGCGCACCGCCGCGCCGCGTGGGACCCGGCGGGGCCGGCGCCGACGACGAGGATGTCGCGCATCCGCCGCGAGACGGCATCGCCCGGCTTTACGATTTTTGGCGGTGGAGCCGCCTGTTGCATGTACGCGAAGGGTCCTTCTGCCTCGGCACCGTTCGAACGGGTGTGCGATGCCGCTTCCGGAAGACGAATGGCTCGGGTTTAAGAGGACCGTTGACCGTTTCTTCTCCGATGTCGCCCGAGCCTACGACGCGATCGCGCGAGAGGCTCAAGCCCTTCTCTGAGCATCTCAAAGAGCAGATGTCCCCGGAGACGTACGAGTTCTACAGGAACTGGCGGCGGAGACGATCCTCGACCGGCTCCTCTTCGTCGAACGAAGACTGACGCAGTTTGAGCGTGACGTGGAAGACCTCCGGACGGGGGGCGAGCTGTGAGGAGGACACTTGGCGGAAAGGGAAAAAGGGTCCACCCCCAACTCAGGTGGCCGACGCGTGGCTCCAGGCGTCCGCGGGCAGGTTGTCGTACAGGGGCTCCTCGCCCTCGCGCGCGACCCGCTCCTCCGTGACCTTCCGGATCTCCTCGAGGTTCAGCTGCCAGTAGAAGATGCGCCAGGACTTGCCGGACAGGAGGAGGGTCGTCTCCCAGCTCGAGTGGAGCAGGCCGGCGTCGTGGAGCTGGTAGAACAGCTTCCGGTCCTCCTGGTCTACGAGGTTGTCGATGATCGTGCCGGAGTACCCGAAGTAGTTCAGGATCCGGTACGCGAGGCCCTTCGCCTCCGCGGGACCCACGTTGAGCCGCTTCCCGACCGCCCGCGTCAGGCGGTCCAGCGTCACGAGCACGGCTTGGACCTCCTGTATCCACTATTACCGGGACGCCATCGTATAAGAAGGTATTCCCGAGACGTTACCGAAAGCGCGAACGTGCGCCGCGCCGTGTGCTCGCGGAAGCGATAACCAGAACCGATTCTGGCCGGAGACGCTTTAAGTATCGCGGCGCGAGTGTTGATGGCGAGGGTGGACACGATGCGGCGCAAGAGTCCGAAGACGATGATCGACATCGACCGCCAGGTCACGGTCGTCCACCTGAACGTGGACGCGGGGTACGTCACGTACCTGCAGAAGGACGAGAAGGACGCGCCGCCGAAGGTGAAGGCGATCCTCCTCGAGAAGGCCGCGTAGGCATACGTTCTTGGCGGGGCCCGCGGTGCGTTTTCCGATGGACGGCGAGGAACCGGAGGACGAGGGAGTTCCGGACGCGGAGCCCGAGCCCGCGGCGCCGACGAAGCCCGAGCTCCGGATCCGGGACCTCGGCGAGCGCCGGGGGTGCAGCGTGTGCGGGAAGGAGAAGCCTCCGCACATCGAGATCCTCGTCGACGGCGCCTTCGAGTACACGTGCCGGGAGTGCTACGAGGGGCAGGTGATCGAACTCGCCGCCTGCCGGACGTGCGGGGCGGCGCTCGAGGCGGTGGACGAGTTCTGCGGGAAGTGCGGGACGCCGCGGGTCCTCAAGTGCGCGTCGTGTGGCACGGAGGCCGGCCCCGAGGACCGGTTCTGCGGGAAGTGCGGCGCGAAGGTCACGTAGCTGTGCCCTTCTTCACGACGAGCGCACGCCTCGCCGCCTTGTACAGCTTCCGCGGGAGCGGGTTCGCCTCCTGCACGCGGAGGGAGCCGAGGTTCGCCTCGAGGTCCACAATCGGCCCCGCCAGGGCGCGGGGGTCGAGGCCGTGCCAGAGGAGGTGGACGACGTCGTCCTGCACCTCCTGCCTGAGCACCGCCAACACGGAGTCCTCCTGCTCCGGCGGGAGGTACACGGCCGCCTCCGTCCGGATCTCGAGGTCCGCGGACACGGCCCCGTCCCGGCGGGACACGCGGATCGCGTTCCGCGTCGCCTTCGCCGCCAGCCCCGGGATCGTCAGCACGCCGCTGGCGGTGTCGAGCTCCGCGTCCGCCTCCCGGACCGCCCGGTCGATCGTCCGCCCGAGGTCCCGCTCGAGCGCGCCGAGGAGGCCGTCCATGGCGGCGATCTTCAGCGTCCCCTGCACCCGGAGGGACGCGTCGCACGTGTACCGCTTCAGCTCTTCGCGGTAGGAGAGCCCGTCGACGACCTCCGGCGCGACCTCGTGCCTGCCGCCGCGGAGCACGAACACCTCCGCGTCGTGCCCGTCCGTGACGACGGAGAGGTAGTCCTCCCGCCGGGACGCGCGCGACCGCAGGGTCCGGTCGTCCGTCTGGGAGTGGAAGATCGCGTGCTGCGTCTCGTCGCGGAACGGGTGGGAGTGGTACAGGCCGACGATGCCGACCGTGCGCGGGTACGAGGTCGCGAGCGCCAGCTCCTCGCGCGGGTCCGCCTCCGCCCCGTACCGGCTCTGTTGGCGGTACCGCGTGGCGGGCGCGACGTCGAGCACGGTGACGCCGCCGGGGGCGAACCACCCGAGGAGCCACCCGATCGCCTCCGCGCCGCGCTCCCGGCCGACGCGGTCCGCGTGGGCGAGCAGGGACCGGTACGCGTGCCGGGAGAAGCGGACCCGCGTGCTCACCGCCGGCGCCTCCCGCACGTCGGGCACCGCGGGTCGCGCTTCCAGTCCACGCGCTCGAGGGTGCCGTCGAGGCCGCGGTAGATCAGATACGGCGCGACCTTCCCGAAGCCGAGGAGGACCTTGAACGCCTCCTGGCACTGGAGGGACGCGACGACCGCCATCGTCGTCGGGAGGGACGTGAACGCGCACACGCCCGTCTCGTCGCGCCGCTCGATCCGGAGGGGCTCCCGCGACAGCGCGGGCCGGTTGCACCGGTAGCACGGCGTCGTCCCCGGGATCACGACGTGGACGGAGCCGCTGATCCCGTCCTCGCTCGCGCCCCCGTCGATCAGCGGGACCTTGGCGGCGACGCACTTCGCGTTCAGGAACAGGCGCACGGCGAACGTGTCGACGCACCCGAGGACGAGGTCCGCGTCGTCCAGTTCCTTGAGGAGGTTCGCGTACCCGCGGCCGTCCGTCACGTCGTACGGGTACGCGGAGACGCGCGCGTCCGGGTTCGCGTCCGCGAGGTGGGCCGCGAGCGCCTTCACCTTCGGCATGCCGACCTGCGAGGTGAGGTACACGAGGCGGTTCAGGTTCGCCGCCTCGACGGTGTCGTAGTCGAAGAGGGCGAGGCGGCCGACGCCCGCGCGCGCGAGGATCTCCGCCGCCAGGGCGCCGAGGCCGCCGCAGCCGACGACCGCCACGCGCTTGGCGGCGAGCTTGCGGAAGTCCGCGTGTGGGAACCGCCGGAGCCGGTCGTACCGCCCCGTCACGGCTTCAGCCACCCCTTCGCCTGCATGTCCTTCACGACGCTCTGCACCCAGTAGGAGACCTCGCGCTTCAGGTAGAGGGCGAGGGAGCAGTGCTCGTGCCACCAGTACGACTGCTCCATGTGCATGTCGCAGATCCGGAGGCCGAGGAGCTCGTCGTCGAGCTTCCGGTCCGTGTAGTGCATCAGCTCCGGGATCCGGCACGCGGGCGGGATCGCCGGGTATGCGTCCTTGAGGACGATCTCCATCTCCCACATCTTCCGCCCGTGCTTGACCCACCCCTGCCACCGCGTGAGGGACGGGCCCGTCGGCTCGAGCTCGACCCACTGGTCCTTCTCGAGGAACCGGAGGTACTCGAAGTACCGGTCGAGGGCGTACCGCTCCTCCGTCGCGCGGTCCCGCCACGCGGCGTCCTTCGGCGAGGCGTTCGTCGCGCAGAGGAGGAAGTAGAACAGGTCGTCCTCGCCGCGCGCGCGGTCGAAGCGGTCCACGATGTGGCGGGGCCTCCGGTACGGGTCCGGCGGGGGCGGTCGCGCCGCCACGGCCTCACCCCACGATGCTCGGGTCGATCACGTGGATGTTCGCGCTCCGGTCCGCCACTTCCTTGACCGTGCCGCCCGTGATCGGGGACCCGCCGGGGAACGTCGCGGTCAGGATCGAGGCGTCCTTCCCCTGCTTCTTCGACGCCGCCACGAACGCCTCCTGGAACAGCATGTCCTCCGGGACGCGGAGGGCGACGACCGGCTTGTCCGCCTCGGAGATGAAGATGAACCGCAGCGTGACCTGCGCCATGCGTCCGCCAAACCCGGGCCTATCCTCATATACTTTCCCGTCCGATTCGCCGCCGATGGGGGAGACGGCGGGGACGGCCGTGGACGCGACCCTGGCGGCGCTCGCGGAGCCCGGGCGGTCCCTCGCGGGGTCCGTGCGGGACGCGGTGCTCGCGCTCGGCGGCGTGCAGGAGCGCCTGATCGTGGACTACGACGTGCAGACGGAGAGCCCCGCGTTCTTCGTCGGCGCGCGGCAGCTGTGCCACATGCACCCGGGGAACGACCGCGTCGAGGTGACGGTCTCCCTGAGCCGGTCCCTCACGTTCACCGTGCTGGCGGCGAAGGACGTGCCGGAGCCGATCCGTGCGGTCGTGGAGCGGACGAAGGAGTACGGGGCGACGCGGTGGGTGACCGTGCGCGTGGACCGGCCGGAGGACGTGCCCGGGCTCCTCGCGTTCCTCCGCCACAAGCACCGGTACCTGTACCAGGGCGAGGACGAGCTCGCGATCCCGAAGGACCAGACGACGCTCGAGAAGTTCGAGTGAGTCGCCTACACGGCCTCCATCGTCGACGGCGGTTTGGCGGCGACGTTGTACGTGACGCTCACGACGCCCGGCACCTCGCGCGCCACCCGGTCCGCGATCCGGAAGAGGACGTCGTGCGGCACCTTCGTCGGGGTCGCGCTCCGCGCGTCGATGGAGTCCCAGCACCGGACCTCGACCTGCTGCCCGAACCCCCGCCGGCCGTCCCGCATCCCCGTGACCCGCTCCCCGTGCAGGATCGCCATGCATTGGGACGCGCCCGTGGCGGCGAGCTCTGCCTCGACAATCGTCGTGGCGGCGCGGACCGTCCCCACGCGCTCCGGCGTGACCTCGCCGATGATCCGACCCGCGAGGGCGGGCCCGAGGAACGGCATCCGCTCGTACACGTCCCGCGGGAGGCCGACGGCCTTCGCGACCTTGCGCACGCCGTCCTTCCGCAGCTGGATCAGCGGCTCGAGGACGCGGTACCCGAACTCCTTCTCCGGGTCGACGAGGGCGCGAAACGACCTCGCCGGGCTCCCCTTGTCCTTCGCGGCGCGGATCCGAACGTGCGTGAGACCCATGCCACCGGGTTCGCCGGGGGGATTCTTCGTCCTTCGTGCTACAGTACTTGGCGACACGGGCGGCGTCACGGGGGCCGAGGCGTCGTAGCTCTTCCGCACGTACGGGAGCAGCGGCTTCAGGTCCGCGGGCTTCTTCGCCGGGACCTGGACCCATTTCGCCGCGGTCCGCCCGGACATCTCGAAAGGCTTCGCGCCCGGCCTCGCCGCCAACGCCGCGCGGTCCGCGTCGGGGAGCTTCGTGACGACGACCCCGCCCGTGACGAGGAAGGCGAAGAACCGCTTCCCGCGGAAGTACACGAGGCACCCCATCATCTCCTTCGGGGCGACGTCCGGCCACGTCCCCATCGCCGCCTCGAGCGCCCCGCGGACCGCCCGCATCTTCGCCTCGTCGTAGAACTTCGTCCGCGATCCGCCTCCCGGAGGGCGTCGGGCGCGGGAGGCGCTCCCGCCTCTTACGGATTGCGCCGGGCCGGTCCTCGTTATCGCGCCCGGTAACGGGGCGGGCGGGTATAAGAGCCGCCGCGGAGCCTTCTTTCCCGCTAAGGTCGTGCCCATGCGCTGGAAGCCCGCGAAGGCGTTCCTTCTCGACGAGCGGAGCGCCCTCGTCCACGAGTTCGCCATCGACCCCGCGTGCGGCGTCACGTACCAGGACCTGTACGCGGCGCAGGGGTTCGCGGCGGTCGGGGCGCCGACCCGCGTCGGGCGGTACCACGCGCAGACCGTGCGGACGAACGGGCTCGCGCTCACCGTCGTCGCCTCGGGATCCCCGGAGCCGGACGAGGCCGAGCTGTTGCGGTACCTCCTCGGGCGGATCCAGGAGCGGTTCGAGGACCGCGTGAAGGACCGGCTCGATCTCGCGCGGCGGGAGGAGGCGCGCCTCGCGGCGCTGGCGGCGGACCTCCGCACGCGGGCCCGCGGCGTGGACGGGTTGCAGGAGTCGATCGCGGCGGCCCTCGCGCGGTTGGCGGCGGAGGCCCCGGCGCTGGCGGCCCGGTCCGCGGGGCTTGCGGGGGCGGAGGCGTCCGTAGCGGCGCGGGAGGCGCAGCTCGCGGACCGGGAGGCCGCGCTCCAGACGCTGGCGGCGAAGGTCGAGACCGTCGAGGTCCGGGAGTCGGAGATCGCGCGGCGGGAGGAGGCGCTGCTCGCCGTGGAGCGGGCGCTCCGGGAGCGGGAGGCGGAGTTCGACGTGCGGGAGAGGGAGGGGGAGCGGTTCTTCGAGGAGCTCGCGGCCAAGGTCGCGAAGAACGCGCGGTGGGAGCGGGACCTCGCGAAGAAGGCGGAGTCGCTGAAGGCGCGCGAGGAGAAGACCGCGGAGGAGCCGCCGAGGGCGAAGGCCCGGCGGTAGGTCCGCGTGCGGCCCTCCCCGGGGACGGTCGTTCGGTGCGTTCCGCGCCCGCAGGTTCATATACCATGAGGACCCCGTAGGAGGCGGCACCAGAATTCGTCCTCAAGAGCCGTCCGCAACGCCTTTTGCGCCCGAGTTTTGCGTGACGGAACGTGAACGAATGCAAGCAGCGCAAGAGACGGCCTTCCAGAAGGTGAAGGACCTGAGCCCCTCGACGAAGCAGGTGAGCCTGCTCGCGAAGGTCGTGAGCATGGGGGAGCGGCGGACAATCGACTCGAAGTTCGGCGGGTCGCGCACCCTGTGCGAGGCGATCGTCGGGGACGAGACCGGCACCGTGATCCTCTCCCTATGGGAGGCGCAGATCGGCTCGGCCGGCGCGGGCGACGTCCTCCAGGTGACGAACGGGTACGTGAGCCTCGTCCGCGGGCGGATGCGCTTGAACGTCGGGAAGTACGGGTCGCTGGACAAGGTCGCGCAGGTCGTGCCGGACGTGAACCGGACGAACGACCTCAGCGCGGCGGAGCACGACGCTCCGCCGCGGGAGCCCCGCCGGAGCTTCGGCGGACGGCCCGGGGGCGGCGGGGGCACCGGGCGGCGCACGTACAGCGGGCGCCCGGGCGGGAAGGAACGCCGGTTCCACGGGCGGCGCCGGTTCTAGGGTGGAGACCGGGCGGCAGGGAGAGCGGCTCCCTAGCCGCCGTTGCGCCCGAGGTCCTCGGCGCGGATCTCCCCTTCGATGCGCCCAAGGGCTTGGCGGGTGGTGATGGCACGAGGGACCGCCTTCCGCATCTCCCGATCGCCCGTGACGAGGAACTCGCATCCGGATTGTTGGAACCCCACGAGAACGGCGAGGTCCCGGGGGTCGGAGACCTGGCGGCGTGCGGCGGCGAGGTCGGCCCGCGCGGGATCCGGAAGGATTACGATGCGCCGGGCCACCGTGGACATCGCCCTACCCCTCCGGGCGGGGCTCAGCCCCGTCTGCCGCTCGAGGAATCGGCGGACCTCCTCCCGCACGTGCTCGTTCGTCGCGAGCTCGCAGAGCCCACCGCGTGCGTAGTCCAGCAGCCGGGACTCGTTCCCGACGTAGAGGAGGGCGCTGATCACCGTGTTCGCGTCAACGAAGAACCTTGCCATACCGCCGCTCCCAGACCTCGGTCCGGACCTCGTCGAGGATCTCCCGCATCCGCGTCCGGGTGAGGCCGCTCTTCTTCACCTCTCGGCGGATCTCTCGAAAGACCTCGTCGTCGTCCGGGCGGAGCCGGCGGATCACGGCGGCTTGGCCCACAGCGGCGACCTCCACGTACTCGCCCCCCTTCTTCAGCCGGAGGTGCTTCCGCATCTCCTTCGGGAGGGTGAGCTGGCCCGCGGCGGTCACCTTGCTGATGTACGTCTCCACGAGGTCATCTAAGAGATCCTTAGACTTAAACCGTTCCAACCGAGTCGAGGACCCCTCCCATGGCCCTTCAGGCTTTCGCGTCGTGTAACAACCCGGCACGACCGTCCCCGCTTCCCTCCCAGGCCGGGGAAGGGGTTATCCTGCCGCGGCGTTTCGAGGGCGCGTCCATGGCGACGGGCCTGTTCGACCGGATCGCGGAGTACTACGACGCCCTGCACGAGGATGTCGACTACGCCGCGGAGAGCGCAATTCTGGAGAGGACGCTCGCACGGACCCTCCGCCGCCGGCCCACGTCCCTCCTCGACCTCGGGTGCGGCACCGGGAGCCACGCGCTCGTCCTCGCGGGGCGGGGGTACCGGGTGACGGGGATCGACGCCTCCGCGGGGATGCTCCGCGTCGCGCGGCGGAAGGCGCGCGGGCGGCGGAACCCCTCGTTCGTGCGCGCGGACATGCGGCGGTTCGACCTCGGGCGGACGTTCGACGCGGCCGTGTGCATGGACGGCGCGTTCACGCATCTCCTCACGGCGCGGGACGTCCTTGCGCACCTCCGGGCGGTCCGCCGCCACCTGGTCCCGGGCGGCGCGTACGCCTTCGAGTTCGCGCAGTCCCTGGAGGCCGAGACGCAGGGGCCGGGATGGATCTACCGCGAGCGGCCGCCGCGAATCGTGTGGCTGTACGACCTCGCGCTCGACCGGCGGCGGTCCCGCCTCACCGCCACGAGCCGGTTCTTCGCGTTCGAGGGGGACCGCGTGCGGAGGACGTTCGCCCTCGATTACGCGACGCGCGTCACGACGGTCCTGGCGCTGCGGCGGTTGGTCGGACGCGCGGGGATGCGCCTCGTGCGCGTGGGCAGCGTCGGCGGGCGGGGGCTCGGCCCGATCCGGAAGGACGACCCGCTCCCGATGGCGGTCGCGCGGCGGTGAGCGGGAGGTGACCGTGACGCCCTCTGGCTCTGGCGCCAGAGAGGTCCGGCCGCTCACAGAGGGGGATGACTCCCCCAAGCCCACCGTCTCACGCGCCGTCGTGGTGTTTCCCGCGTGGACTCCCGTCGGCTTCTACTTCCGGCCCCAGAAGTGCGCGTTCCCCTTCTTGAAACGGACGACTTTGCCCTCTTGCTCGAGCTGCTCGAGCGCACGCGTGATGCGTCCGTACAGCGTCGAGTGCGCCTTCTCCCAGAGGCTCCATGACCCCTTGATGTCCTGGGGGTCCACGTTGTAGCCCTCGATCATCAGCCCCCCGACGGTGTACGCGTCGTCATCGTGCTCCTGCAGGAAGACCGCAACCTTCTCGACCACTCCGTTCGCCCCGATGTCAGACTTCCTCATCTTCACCGCCACGCCCTTCTTTCGCACCACTGCCGAAGACATCTTAGACACCGAGGACTACATAGTAATCGTAGTAAATGTAGTTATGCACGGGGACGACTGTGAGCACTTGGCGGCGTCCTTGCGGCCGGATGTCGCGGAGAGGGGCTATCCTTGCTGGCCAAGCACGGCCGTCGCGATTCCGTCGAGGCACAGGGGCGACAGCTTCCCGACGCTCCCCTCCCGTCGGCACGTCGCCGCCAGGTCGCACGCAGAGCAGTACGTCTCCCGCAGCGCCCGCGCGTCGACCTCGAGGACGCCCGCCCCCTCGAACAGGTCGTGGAGGAGCTTGAGGTACTTCCCCTCCGCGAGGCGCGGGACGTCGTACTTCGCCGCCTTCATCCCGCCGGTCGCGGCCCAGTGCTCGTACAGCCTCCGCGCTCCTTTCGCGGCGTTGCACGGGGCGCACACCCACGCCGCGTTCTTCTCGTCCTGGGGCCCGCCGCGGGAGCGCGGGAACAGGTGCTCGAGCGTGAGCTCCGCGGCCCGGCCGCAGTAGACGCAGTGCTCCGGGTCCTCCCGCTCCTTCACGTACTCCCGGATCGAGTCCCATGCGATCGCGCCGGACCGGAGCTTCGTGAAGCGGTCCATGACGAACGGCCACTGCCTCTTGCCCATGCCCGCGGCGCCCGCGATGATCTTCGCGTACTGCCAGTACAGGAGGTCCTGCACGGTGCGGACGGCGGCGGGCGGCATCCCGGTTCCCTCCGGGGAAAGAGTGGTCGCGGAGCGAAAAGCCTTGCGGTCGCCCACGGAGGGACCCTCACCGCCACGCTCAGCCAACGCCGCTTGCGCGCCGGGCCTTGAGCTGTGCTTCGCTCCAGGGCGCGCAGGAGCGTGACCCGACGGAACGGCGTCTTTAAGTGTCCGCCTCGACTAACTCGGGCCCGTGAGCCCCGCCATCTCCGAGGACGTCGCCAAGTACGTGAAGCTCGTGGCGGTCGTCCAGCGCTGCGGAACCCTCCACTCGCGCCTCAAGATCCACAAGATCTTCTACATCCTCAAGAGCCTCGGATTTCCGCTCCGGGAGCGCTTCGAGTACCTCCACTATGGGCCGTACTCAACGGATCTCGCCTCGGAGCTCCGGTCTGCGGTGAACGCCGAGTATGTCGGGGAAACAGCGACGTCCGTCGCGGTAGACGAGGACGAGGAGCCGCTGCGGCGGTTCGACTACGCGATTCAACCGCGCGGCTCCCAGTTCGTCCGGGAGCGGTCCGCGGATGATCCGACCCTAGCGGCTGTCGCCGACGCGGTCGCCGAAGTGGCCGAAGAGCTCAACGAGTCCCGACCGATCCAGCTTGAGCTCGTCGCCACCCTGATGTTCCTGCAGGACGAGAACGTCAGGCCGGACCGGGTTCTGGGAGTCCTGCGGTCGAGCAAGCCTCACTACACGGACGCTGAGGTGCGCGAGGCCCTCGAGTACATCGCCGACCTGCGGGCCCGCCATGCGTACATGCCCCCGCCGGACCTCTCGTCCATCATCGGACTGGTCAAGGATGGGCCCTCGACCGACGCGGCGCTCGACCTCGACGAGGAGATCTATGGCGGGGAGTGAAGCCTTCGTCGACACCGGCCTCTGGATTGCGGCGGCTCGCGAGCGCGATGCGCAACACGAGCGCGCGAAGGCCCTCGGGAGGCAGATGCTCGAGCGGCGCCAGCGGCTCTTCATCTCGGACATGGTCCTCGCGGAAGTCGTCACGTTCGTCCTCAAGAAGGACGGACACGGACCTGCGGGGAAGCTGATGGACCTCCTCGAAGACAACACGTCCATCCTGTACGTCGACAAGGCCACGCTCGAGGACGCGAAGGCCCTCCTCCGGAAATACTGGGAGCCGCGGAAGCCGCTGTCGCTGTGCGACGCCACCTCCTACGTCCTGATGCGAACGCACGGCATCGAAGAGCTGTACAGCTTCGACTCCGGCTTCGACGGACCGCCGGGAATCGCCCGCGTCGCCTGACGGAGGCGCGCCGCGATCGGAGGGGTCTCTCGCGAGTGGACGCCTCAGAGGTTGTCGATCACGTGCCACCGGGAGCTGCTCCGGCCCTTCCGAGCGCCACGGGAGTCGAGCTTCACGTAGCCGTCGGAGACGTGCCGCTCCAGGGCCCGGGCCTCCTCCCCGAGGTGCTCCAAGACGTAGCCGAGTCGCGAGCAAAGGGACGCGGATCCCATGCGCACCGCGTAGGCCTGGAGCCGGGGCAGGCGGAGGGAGGGCCGGGCCGCGCCCAGCGCCGCGACCACGTTCCGCATGCCGCCGCAGCAGCGGGGGAGGTAGAACGCGTCGACGATCGCCTTCTCCGGGTCCGCGACGGCGAACTCCAGGCTCCCGTGGCGCGCGGGCGCGGACCCGAAGAACCGGCGCGGGGGGAGGTGCACGACGCGAACGGGATGGCGCCCGATCCGGTGGATGCGGCTGTACCGCGGGGACGCGACGAGCGTGACGCCGGGCGCCTCCTCCGTCCACCCGTGGAAGTGGAGGGCGCTCCCGAAGGCGACGTAGGAGGGGTCCGCGAGCCGCGTCGCGAGGAACATCGGGTCCCGGAGCACCTCCGACTCCGCGGGGCCGCGGACGACGTACCACCCGTGGAGGAACCGCCGGAGGACGCCGTGGTCGACGAGGTATCCGAGCCACCAGTAGGTGACCCCCCGCGTGCTGCGGGGGAACCACCGCCGGAACTCCCGGCTCGTGAACGTCGCGACGCCTTCGTCCGCGAGGCGCCGGAGGACCGCCTCCCGCGTGAGCGACGTCCCCATGTCGGGGCCGCCGATGGCCCCGCCCGTAGATGGACCTTCCGCCGCCTACGCGCCGACGACCCGCGAGAGGAAGGCGACGAGGTCCGTCGTCTGGATCGTGGCGCCGCAGTAGCCGCACGCCCGGAGGGACTCCGCGGACGTCTGCGCGGTGATCGGGATCGGGCTCCGGCACGCGGGGCACGCGTAGGACGTCGCGAGGCCGCCCCGCCGGACCTGCTCGACCAGGGCGTTCACGTCCATCTGGACCTGCGTCACGACGGTGCGCTTCGCGCGCCGGCGGAGCTCGCCCGCCTCCTTCGCCATCCCGACCGTCTCGTACGTCCGCGCCGCCTCCTCGAGGCGCTCCGCGAGCTCGTACTGCCGCGCCTGGAACAGGAGCGCGCGGGACGCCGCCGTCGGTTCCAGGGTGACGCCGGCGAGGGCCCAGGAGGCGCCCCAGGGCCGGAGGGCTTGGCCGTGGGAGACGTAGTAGGAGGCCCATCGGTCGAAGCACGCCCACGAGCAGGCGCGGACCGGGACCTGGTATCCGCGGGGGTTCGTCGCCCGGCCGAACGCGAACAGGCACCGCTCGCAGCCGGGGGCGCTGCAGTACAGGCAGGTGGCGGCCTTCAGGCCCCACGCGGAGGCCCGGCATCGCACGCACGTCGCCACGGTTCCCGCTCCCCCGTACGGAGCGATGGGGCGGCGGGCTCAAAAAGGTGCGGTGCGCCGGCCCATCTCCGCCATCCCCTTCTCGCGGGAGGGCTGGACACGAGTTTCAGAAGTCTGTGGGCCTCATTCAGGGCGCGACGCAATCGACTCGAGTAGCTCGCATGTCGAGATGTGCGCGTAGTCGACCCGACACGACGCCATCTCGGAATCCATCTTCCAAATGCGCCCGCTCCCACCCTCAGCCTTCGAACAAACGCGAACATACAACCAAGAGTGCGATCCTCTCAGTACACGCGCACGCCGAACGCGCGCTCGATCTCCGCGCGGAACTGCTTGAAGTCCGCGTCGTCGGAGAGGAGGCCCACGCCCCCGAGGCCCGCGACGGGCGCGTCCGCGATCCACGCGGCCTCCGCGAGGAGGCGCAGGTCCGCGGCCTCCGGCAGCGGCGGCGCGTCCGCCTTCCCCCGCGTCCGCTTCGCCCGGATCGCCGCCGAGCGCCCCGGGGCCCCCCGCCGCGCCTTCCGCTCCGTGAGGTCCCGCAGCTTCGCGCGGAACGGCCGGTAGAACGCCCGGACGCGCTCCACGTCCGCCGCCCGCGGGGCGACCCGCGCGACCCTCGCCACGTCGAGGGACGCGACGAGCTCCTCGGCCCTCGCCGCGACGGCTCGAACCGCATCCTCGTCCTCCGCGTACTCCTGGACCGCGGCGTGGTACCGCAGGACCGCGCGGAGTTCCCGCGCGACGGTCGGCGTCACCGCCAGCCGCACGTTCGTCGAGGCCCGGAGCTCCCGCAGCGACTTGGCGGCGGAGGGGCGACGGAGGGACTCGAGGGGCTCGGGGCACGCGCCCTCGAGGAGGTCCGCGAGGAGGACGTTCGTGTCGCACAGCACGAGGGTCGGCAGGCCCGCCGCCGCCCGCCCCTTCGCCCGGACGGGGACGAGCGCGTCGAGTTCCCCGAGGCGCGCCTTCACGGACGCCGCCGCCTTCGGATGCCGGTCCGCGAGACGGGCGAGCGCGGCGTACTCCGCGACCGCGTCCCCGTCCTTCCGCGCCCGCTCCCCGAGGGACCGCAGGCAGCCCTCGTCCTCGAGGCGGGTCGCCGCTTCCCGCAGGTCCCCCCGCGCCTCCGCGAGGAGGCCGAGCAGGTCCGGGTCGTCCCCGAGAGCGAACGCCGCCCCGTCCTCGGACACGTCGAGGAGTCTGCGGATCGTTCCGGCGGCTTCGGGGAACCGCTTCAAACGGGCTTCGCACCGGGCTCGGCCCTCGAGGATCTCGCCGGACGGAGGCAGCGAGGCGTACGCGTCCCGCGCCTCCTCCACGCGCCCGAGCCCTTCGAGGGCGCGGGCGAGCGTGCGCGCCGTCTCCCCGTCCCGGAATTCCGGCGGGAGTGCGGTCAGGTGGCGGAGCGCGCGCGTCCAGTCCGCCTTCGCGGACGCCGCCGAGCCCTCGGCGCGGTCGCGGGCCGCCTGCTCCGCGAGGATCCGGAAGTCCTCCGCCGCGAGGCGGTCGAGGAGGGCACGCGCGTCCGGGTTCCCGGGGTCGCGGGCGAGGGTCGCCTCCGCGACGGGGCGCAGGACGTCCGGAGGCGCGGCGGACGCCGCGAGGGCGAAGGCCTCCCGGGCAGCGGTCGCGTCGATCGGATGGTCGAGCAGCGCGCGGATCGCGACGAGGGCTTTCCGACCGTCTCCGCCCTTCGCGTACGCGCGCGCCGCGTCGAGACGGAGTGCCGGCTCCTTGGCGGCGAGATCCGCATACGCCTTCCCCGCCTCGGACCACCGCCCCGTGGCGGCGAGGGCCGCGGCGAACGTCTTCCCCGCGACGGGACCGAGGGGGCCGGCGTGGAGCGCGAGGCGGAAGAGCGGGATCGCCGCCCTCGGGTCGCTCGCGGCAGTCCGCGTTCCCTCGCCGACGATCGCCGCCACGAGAGCGGGCTCGCGGGACCCGCGACGCACGGCCTCCGTCGCCCGGTCCGTCGCGTCCGGGGCGCCCGCGCCGACCTCGACGATCGCGAGTCGCTCCCACAGGGCGTCCCCGTCCGCCACCGCCAAGAGATCGGTGAGAGCGGCCCGCTCCGCCGCCACGTCTCCGGCGCTCTTGGCGGCATCGCATCGCGAGCGGAGGTCCGAGACCCGCCGGCTCCGTTCGGCGGCGTCCCGCAGCGCGCGGACGTGCGCGGCCGCCTCCGCCGCCCGGTCCGCCCACGGCTCCACCGCGGACGCGACGATCCCGTCGAGGAGCGCGAGCGCGCCGTCCGGCCGGCCCCGGAGCTCCGCAATCCGCGCCCGGTGGAACGCGAGGAACGCGCCGAGGAGCGCGTCCTGCCCTTCCTTCATCCGGCCGGCGGGGGCGAGGCCCGGCGCGGCGGCGAGGAGCGCCTCCGCGCGGTCGCAGAGGCCGCCCACGGGATCGCCAACGCGGGACAGGATGCCCGCGTACGTGACCGCCTCCGCCCCGCCGAGGAGGGCGTGCTCCCGATCTCTCGGAGAAGGGGCGTCGGCCCGGAGGTACACGCGCATGTAGTCCCGGATCTCCGGCACGATCTTCCGGGCGTCCTCGACGGACTCGGCGGTGAGGTCCTCGAGGCAGTGCGGGCACAGCGTGAGGGGGACGTCCCAGTCCCCGTCCGGGCGCGCGCGGGCCTTCGCCCGGGCTCCGTAGGAGGCGAGGTGGACGTGGTCCTCGAGGAGGAGGTCCGCCGCGGCGGCGAGCCCCTCCCGGAGGAGGTTCCGCCCGAGGCGCTCCGTCGCGAAGGGGCCCCAGTACTCCGGGGCCGCGCGCACGAACTCCCGGACCGTGCGGCGGACCCACGGCCAGTCCGTCACGGCGTCGAGGCGGGCGCGGCCCTTCGCGACAATCCGGTCGCGGCGCTTCCGCTCCGCCTCGCTCCGGGGCTGCCGCTCCTCCATCCGTCCGAGGGCGATCTCGAGGGCGGCGATCGCGAGCGCGCGGTCCTTCTCCGCCCCCTTCTGGCTCCGCTGCTCCGCGGTGGTCGTGTCCCAGAAGTCGAACCAGTGCAGGGACTTCCCCGCGGCGCGCTCCCAGGCGCGCCGGTGCAGGGCGACGACCGCGAGGCTGAGGGAGCTGTTGAGGTGGCGGTAGAGGCGCTCCGCCTCCTCGAACTCGCCGTGGACGACCGCGTGCAGGGCCCGGATCTCCAGGCGCTTGCGGCGGCCCTCGTCTTCCCGGGGCACGGGGCGGGGGATGGACGGGCAAGCTCAAAAGGCGTGGGGCCCGCAGCCGCGACTCTGAGGATGTCGACGAAGTGCGCAGCTCGTAGACGAACCCGGGGGTCATGTCGGATCGCCGCGCTAAGGAGGTCCGAGCTTCTCTCGGTTGATAACCACATATTGCCCTAACGGGGTAAGCCTTTAATACCCGAAAAAGGTAATATCTTCGACGATGGCATTCCAAGTTCCCGCAAGAGCAGAGATGGTGTTCGGAAGCCGAACGCGGGCGAAGGTCCTCGGCTATCTCGCCGAGTCTTCGACTCCTCAGACAGGCTACGCGATCTCGAAGAGCCTGGAAATCGGGGTCTCCAAAGTCTACGGAGAGTTGAAGAGGCTCGAGTCCTGCGGCATCCTCATTGGAGACTTGGATGTTCGAGGGCGCAAGCGATTCCTCCTCAACGATGAGGATCTGCGCCGCTTCCTGGTCCGAAATGTACGCATCCTTCCAGCGGAGGATTGGTTTGCTCAGAGCCGGATCGAGGAACGGCGCAGGATCTACGAGGAGATGAAGCGGGTCGCCGTCAGGCTGCCGGCGGCTGCGACAAGGGTGAGGAACCGCCCACTCGCTAGTGAGCTTCGGCGATCTCCTGCCAAGGACCGCGCACTCGATCGCATGAGGAAGAGTCCGAACCGATGGCGATGAGCCCTGTCATCTCCCTCGAGGAACTCAAGGTGAAACTCAGGGCAGCGCCCGACGCGACTCGGCGCCGCCTCTACTTCGCGGCCCTTCTCGCGCGGGCGGCTGGCATTCCGACCGACGACTTCATTGTCGTTGGGGGTTCTGCCATCGAGATCTATACGGTCGGCGAGTATACCTCTGGCGACATCGACATCGTGTCGGGTCGTCATGAACGACTCCGCTCCGTGCTGAGTGCGTGGGACTTCCGTAAGGATGGGAGGGTCTGGGTCGGCAACGACCTGGGGTTCGTCGTCGATCTCAACCGCGATCCCTACACAGGCGACTTCCAGAAGACCACAATCGTCACCACTCCTTACGGACCGGTTCGACTGGCCGCCATCGAAGACTTGATCGTGAAGAGGTTGGTCTCCGCAAAATACTGGAAGGAGCCGCACGATTTCGACCATGCCAAGTTGCTGGCCGCTGGGTTCGCGGACCGGATTGACTGGGACTACATCGAGCGGTTTGCGAGTCAGAAGGACGTGGCGGACTTCCTAGCACGACTTCGCGAAGCTGTCGCACAATACGCCAAGGGCCGCAAGCAGAGCTAGCCGACAGGCGGTTAGCGGCACTTCTGCCGGGGGCTCAGTGCGCCCCTACAGGCCAGGAACTTCGGCGTTGTGGTGCCGAGGGCGTACCGGGAGAAGCGCAGCCTGCGCGGCATCCACAGTGTTCATATCCCTAGGAGATGTGCCATTCGCCAGTGGAACGGGCGTACTACTCAGCATCCATCGACGTCTTCAAGGCAACCGCGAGTGAGCGGGTCGCTGATGCATTGACGGGAGGCGCGAGTCGGGCCGGATTCCCGCCTAACGAAGCACAATTGAGCGCCTGGCTGAGCGAGATCGCCCTACTTCAACGAGTGCTTGCTCCGTCTACTGGGTCCATCTATTTTGAGTACAGCATTCCCAGACTTGGCCGCCGCGTTGATGTAATCCTCCTGATTGGTCCCGTCGTCTTCGTCCTGGAATTCAAGACCGGCGCGACGGAGTTCACGAGGGCGGCCCTGGACCAAGTCTGGGACTACGCCCTAGACCTAAAGAACTTCCACCTACCCAGCCATCGACTGCTCATCGCTCCGATACTCGTAGCGACGATGGCGGAGTCCACGAGTCCTGTGCGGATTGGGTCTCCGCGCGAGGATGCATCGCTGAATCCTGTTGAGGCGACCCAGCACAGTTTGCGGGCTGTCGTGGATGGAATCCTAGGCATGGCCCGAGGACCAGACATCGATCGCACGGAGTGGGAACAGGGTCAGTACCATCCCACCCCTACGATCATCGAGGCGGCAATGGCATTGTACAACAGCCACTCGGTCGTGGACATTGCCAGAAGTGACGCCGGGGCGGTCAATCTCGCCCTGACCTCAGGGGCACTCGCCGAGATCATCCGAGTGTCGAGGGAGCGTTCAGAGAAGGCTCTCTGCTTCGTAACGGGCGTCCCGGGAGCAGGTAAGACCCTCGTTGGACTTGACGTCGCGACGCGGTACATGGACCAGAACGACGAACTGTATTCAGTCTACCTGTCCGGAAACGGCCCTCTGGTTCAGATCCTCTGCGAGGCGCTTGCCCGGGACCAGATTCGGAGGTCCAAGGAACTTGGAATCCCATCTAGGAAACCAGAAGTCCGAAGCAAGGTGAAGGCGTTCATCCAGAATATCCACCACTTCCGCGACGAATGCCTACGGGACACGCGTCCGCCGATCGAGCACGTCGCGATCTTCGACGAGGCGCAGCGTGCTTGGCACAAGGCGCAGACCTCCTCTTTCATGCGGCGGAAGAAGAACCGTCCGGGGTTTGACATCTCGGAGCCGGAGTACCTGATCTCCTGCCTGGACCGACATCAGGACTGGGCCGTTGTCGTCTGCTTGGTCGGCGGGGGCCAGGAGATCAACACAGGCGAGGCAGGGATTGGTGAATGGGTGGCATCGCTGAATCGCTCCTATCCGGACTGGCACGTGTACATCTCCCCCCGCCTGACGGGAATCGAGTACGGCGCCCAGGGGGCCCTCGAGGGCTTGTCCAAGCGTCCCGGAGTCGTTTGGAGGGAGGATCTCCACCTCGCGACGTCAATGCGGTCGTTTCGGGCTGAGAACGTGTCTGAGCTGGTGCAGGAAGTATTGGCGCTGGACACGGACGATGCCCGCGTTTCCCTAAGCCGGGCAGGCCGGTATCCCATCGCCTTGACCAGAGACGTCAAGAGCGCCAAGCGATGGCTGAAGGAGAAGGCCCGGGGGTCTGAGCGCTACGGGATCGTGGCATCTTCGCGCGGTGAGCGCCTTAAGCCTCACGCGATCAATGTGCGGTACAAGGTGGATCCCATACACTGGTTCCTTGACGACAAGGAGGATGTCCGATCGTCCTACTACCTGGAAGACGTGGCGACCGAATTCGACGTGCAGGGCCTCGAGCTTGACTGGACCTGCGTCGTCTGGGACGCCGACTTGCGACACAACGGGTCCGGATGGGAGCACTGGTCATTTCGGGGCGACCGCTGGAACCGAGTTCGGCTACAGGAGCGGCAACGGTACCTCGAGAACGCCTATCGAGTTCTCCTGACCCGGGCCCGACAAGGGATGGTCATCGTAGTTCCCGAAGGTGACCCGGAGGACCCAACCCGCGACCCGGCTTACTACGACGCCACATTTCGATACCTCCAGGGCATCGGATTCTTGCCACCTTAGTCAAGGGAGTTGCGGGTCTTCGTGGGCGATCGGGCTCGCGTGCCGGGAGAAGTGTAGCCCGTGCGAGGTCGGATACCGCGGCCGCCCGTTGGGCCTCTAGGCGGCGCACCTCATCCTCGTGAGCGACCGCGGGACGTCCGTCGACGTCCGGAACGGCCTCCTGCTGTGCGGGAACCACCACGTCCTGTTCGACGCGTACGCGTGGGCGCCGGACGAGGACCTCCGGGTGCGCGTCGCGGACGACGGGGCGTTCCGGGAGAGCGCGGCGGCGAACTGCGTCCTGGACTGGGAGGGGCGGCGGCTGCCGAACCTGCCGGAGCGCGCGGAGCTGCGGCCGGCGGCGGAGGCCGTCCGCTTCCGGATGGACGCGTTCGAGCGGGCGTGGCGGTAATGGGAATCGCGGCCGATGACTGCGTCCCTGAGGCTACCTTCCGCGGATCGGTCGGCCCGTCCCTCGGACCGTCGCCAGCCATCCTCGCTGCCGGAGCCATGCCTTGAGAAGCAACCTGGGAAGCGACTCGAGAGGCGCCTTACCTCCACCCCATACGGGAGCGAAGGACGACGGTGCGGCAGCCCCTTTCGCCTGCAACATGGGGGAGGGAGGATCCCCGCCGAGGCGTGCGTATCACCCGGCGTCCTGTATCCTTTCGCCTCGTTCTCATGCGAGGTAAGCCGTGATTGTGAGCTGGTGGATTGTCACCCCTGAGGTATCCGGGTAGAGCGTCTCGTCGCCGTAGTGGAACCAGATGTTGCCGTAGAACCCCCAGTCCGCATCGACGAGGCGACTGCCAGACGATTGAGCGGCCTCGTAGTTCCCGCAGTTGGACACGCCACCCATGCTAAGCCATCGGCACGAGGTCTCCTGAGTTCCGACCTCCAGCTCGAGGAGCGCGCTCGCCGACCACTGGATGCGGAATGATGTGTACTGCCTGTCCAACTGGCAGCCAGCCGTTCCCGATTCCCGACAGCCGAAGCCCTCCCCCGCGTTAGCGCTGATTGGGTATTCATCGAGGTCCAGGAGCACCCTCGTGGGAGGGAGCACGCATTGTGTCCCGTCCCATGTCTGGCCGGAGGGGCAATTGTGATCGCTTGGCTGCGGACGCGACGAGGACGCCCAAAGCAGGCCGACTATGACGACCGCCGCTACGAGGAGCGCTCCGACGGCCACGAGGATCCTGGTCGGGGAACGCGACCTTGGCGGCGTTGCATAAGGCGGCGCGACCGCCGGCGGAGGCGGAACAGGTCCGGTGGACGCGAGCCGCAGCTGTCTCCCACATGTCTTACAGAACGTATCGGTCACATCGATGCTCGCGCCGCAGAAACGACAGTTCGCCATTACCCCTCTCCTCAGACTGCTGAGCCTCTTACTGGCACTTAAGAATTCCGTCCGGTCCGATGCCGATGGAGGTTGGCACATAGAAACCTTCATCATCCTCCCAGGGAATCATCGGCGGGGGGAGGGGAATGCCCTTCTGCCGAGACTGCGGGACGCAGGTGGAGCCGACGACGAAGTTCTGTCCAGAATGCGGAGCGTCTCAGCAGGGCGGAGATGTTTCGCGACGAACTGCGCCTATCCGTGACGACTACCGATACGAGCGCCCGCCGCAGTACCAGCCGACGATGGTGTACGCTCCTCCACCGCTGCAGCCTGTCGCTCCCCCTGTCATCCACGTCGAACCATCCAAGCACATGAGCGTCGGAGGCTTCCTCGTGGCCGTCCTTCTCATCATCGTGCTCTTTGTGGTGTTCGCCATGTTCTTCGCGAGGTCTTGGGCAGGCTCGGCAACGGGTGGTATCTGCGGGTTGGTCGTCGCCGCGCCGATCCCGCTTGTCGCGCTCTTGGAATGGACCAGAAGGGCAAGGGCGAGACTGCAATCTGACCGGCGAGAACATGCCGACCTACGCTAGCCTGCGCCCCAGGGCAGCGAGTGCTGTTGTCGCAGCTCTGCTCTTCGTTACCATGGCCGCTTCCGAAGCGGTCGCGTGGGATCGAACCTATAGCGGAGACGTGGTGACCGGCGTCTCGTGTGACTTCTTCCTAGGGGCGCTCGAACGCGATTCGCTGCTGAGATGGGAGCTTGAGGTCGAATCGGGACCGCCCGTCACCGTGAACATACTCTACGGGACTGATACGTTCAGTAACCTGGCGGAGTCGTGGACCGTCGCTGCGCATGATAGTGCGACCTACTATGTCGAGACATCTGGCTACAACTGGTGCTTCAACTTGGTCAGCTCGACCCGTTCAAGCGTCACGTTCAGCTATGTGACGGAAAGGTCGTCCGAGAACGCTTCCTACGTGTGGGTGATTGGCGTTCTGCTCGGCGTGCTGATTCTTGCAGGAGTTCTTGCCGCTGTCTGGCGGAGACGGAGATCTACTCAGAGGTTTCCGATCTCGAGTCCCGGCGGTACCGTCCAATCAACGCCAGCGCGACCCGTCCCCCCGCCGGCACCGCCGATTTCAAGCACCGTTGGCTGCCCCAAGTGCGGCGCGGCGGAACCTCGGTCTGCTACTTTCTGTCGTCAGTGCGGTACGAGATTGCAGTAGTCTATCGGGAGCCTGAGCTGACTTTAGGTGTCCGCCCCGGCTCCCGCACGTGGCGGCTAGGGCAGGCGAGCCCTGAACTTCTCGGGCTCCAGGAAGTCGGCGACCGTCGGCTTCGCGAAACCCTGTTGTGCGAGGAACCCCGCCAGTCCCGCGCGCACGGCCGCAAGGAATCGGTCATCGGCGGTCACGAAGACTGCGCTGCGCCTCCCAGAGGCCCATGCGAGATAGTCCGTCAGGACTTTCGCATCGCCGAGTTCAATCCCGACTCCGCCTCGGAGAAGGTCCTGGAGATAGGCATCGTTCTCAGCGGGGATAAGAGGCCTCTGGATCCTAGACCACGCCTCCCGCAGCCGGGCACCCTCGAGCTGGCCGAGGCGGCGAAGATACTCGATGTCCGCTAGGTTCATCTTGACTCTGCGTACCAGCTCGCGTGCTCGAGCGGCCACGTGACGGCTGAACCCGTCCACCGGGAAGTCGTCCGGCCTCCGGCCGGCACGCATGTGCGCGATCAGGTCCGAGTACAACCGGGCCCTCCGTCGTTCGGTCTGGCGCGCCTCCGAGTGCACGGTCTCGCTCGTGAACCGAACGGCCGCAGCCGACTCGAGGACGCCCACGCACACGTCGTATCGGGGCTCCTGCTCTCTTGGGCCGACATAGGCCCACAGCACCGAGCTATCCAGGAATCCCTCTTCCAACGGTTCGCCTTCAGTCGCCTCTCCGCATCAGGTAGGACAGTTCCGCGATGGGCTCCGCGCGCGTCGCGGTGGCGCCTCTGGCGGTGGTGACGAGCGCCGCCAGGTCTGCCTCCGTGGGCAGGAAGCCCAGGTCCTCGGCCTCCCTGCGGATCGGCTCGAACGTTTCCTCGCGGTACCGCCCCGCCAACGAAGCGGTGTGCAGCATGCTCTCCCTGCCCGCGGCCGCGCCCGGCCCCACGATCGTCTCCGCGGCAATCTGCGCAGCGCAGAGCGTCCAGACTCTATCCACGTAGCCGCCGAGGGCTCTCTCGTAGAATGTTCGCCACGCGTGCAGGTCGAAGTCGGCCGATGCCATGAGGCCGTCATACCGGATTATGAGCTCCTCGAGGAAGCTCGTGTACTCGAGGAGGAGCGAGCGCGCTTCCGTGTCTCGGACGAAGGGAGCGACGGAACGGTGGTGGGCCGTGACCTTCGGGGACGCGATCTCGGCGTAGTGGGTCCGCCCCCCACGGAGGTCTTCCCTGCCCAAGCGGCCGCAGAAGGAGACGAGATCGAAGTTCGAAACGTACACCTCGCGATACGAAGCGGGCGCGTCGTTTCGGTAGTGGTCCGGGAGCCAGTCGTCCATCGCCTCGGAGAAGAAGGGGACGAGGGCCTCGGACCGCGCCGTCAATCGCGATGAAAGCACTCTGAGGTCCGTCCCAATCCGCGCGGAGACTCGACCGGGTCCGGAAACCCGCACTTGGTGGAACCGCTCGGGGGTCACAAGGCCGCCAAGGACGAACCGTCCGAACTTGAACCAGCAGCGTGTGATCGGGAGTTCGAATTCATCCGCGAGCACAAACACGGCTTTCACGAGGTGGGTCCGGTAGATTCCTGCGCTGTCGCGCCTCAGTCGGCGGAACGCCTGGTCTAGAGCGAACAGGGCCAAGTCGGAGGCTTCCTCTTCCGTGAGTGCGGGCACGCTCATCTCTCCTCGCCGGTCGGAATCGACGCGGCGGGGATTCCTGGCTCTTCCGACAGACCATCCGAAGCATTTCAGCCTACGTATATAAGGAAAGGCCCGATGGAATCAGAGCGGTCCCTTTCGGACGGGGATCGCAGCTCGCGGCCTGGAACCCGCTACTTCCGCCGGACGTCACCGAGTAGGCACCATAGAGGTGCCCTCGGCAGTCGTCGACACGGAACCGCCAGGTCTTCGTCTCCATTTGGCCAGCCCCGATGGAAAACTTTGCCTCATCCACCTTCGCGCCGTCGAGGGTGAAGTACACAGTGGCCTCCCCTGCCGATAGGCCCTCGTTGGTGAGAACGAACGTTGCCATCACCGTCCGATGCTCGCCGGCTCGGAACCAGAGCACATAGTCCCCCTCGCATGTCCCAGGCGAGAATTCCAGCGAAGTCATCTGGACACGCGGCTCGAGGATCGGACCGGTAATTGCGCCCACGATGGCCCAAGCTCCGAGTCCGCCAATTGCGACCGTGACAGCCGTGGTGATTACGATCCTGACCGCCATCATGTTTTGCACGATCTCTCGATACTTGAGTCTCTCCCTAGGCGCTCCGAAAGAACCGGAAGACGGTGCAGCCTCTCCGAGGTCGGGTACCGCGTCCGCGGGCGCCCGCTCGGCCTCGAGGCGGCGCCCGCCCTCCCCGTGAGCGACCGCGGACGATCCGTCGACGTCCGGGACGGACTGCTCCTGTGCGGGAACCGACTGCAGGTCGCGGACGACGGGGCATTCTTGGAGAGCGCGGCGGCGAAGTGCGTTCTGGGCTGGGAGGAGCGGCGGCTGCCGAACATGCGCCAAGAACATAAGTCGCTCGCCGTTACACCCAACCATGACAGGGAGTGCACTCCCCGATTCGGTTAAGGACGTCCGACTCGAGCAGTATCGCCAGTGCTGCGAGCTCGGGCGGCACTTCGACACAATGGCTTGGCAGGTCCCCACAGCCACCATGACCATCGATGGGGGCTTGCTGGCGTTGTCCTACGAGATCCTTGACGGAGTCCCCAGACTTGCTGTCCTGCTCTTGGCGGGGATCTTCACGATGCTCATGCTCGTGCAGCTCGCGAAGCATCGGCTCTCTCTGGACTCGATTGTGAATTTCCGTGAGCATCTGGCGAATGACATTCTGCTTGTCGAGGCTGACGGACGCAAGGACTTCCCGTCCCGAACCGAGGAGATGATAGGATTTTTGCGTAGTCGTCCCGGGTGGTCGGCTGGAGATCC